>Ga0265297_10003623_pt1 | contig 27432 bp, 23 predicted proteins | sample Munlanlwell13791_FD_192502 | JGI IMG/M metagenome (GOLD analysis project Ga0265297, IMG submission 192502) | Leachate microbial communities from a municipal landfill in Southern Ontario, Canada - Leachate well 137-91 | ecosystem: Engineered > Solid waste > Landfill > Unclassified | place...
GCAATAGTGCCATTCTGCATATATACTCTAGTGTATTCTTTGGGTATTACATACCAAGCTTCGCCATTATCCTCTACCTGGAGGAGGATATAGCCTGAAAGGCGAGAGACAAGAGAGGTGGCTGCATGGGTCTTACTAAAATAAAAAAAGCCCGCAAAAACAATAGGTATTAAAAGGGACACTAAAAACAATTTTTTATATCTAAAAAAATCATTCATATAATCTTATATATTTATAATTAAACAATCTGATCGATAATTTCTACTAAGCGATTGGAATAGCCCCATTCATTATCATACCAGGCAATAATTTTTACCATATTGCCACCCACTACTTTAGTTAAAGACAAATCAACAATTGAGCTTCTAGGATCTTTGATAAAGTCAGAAGAAACTACTGGCTCTTGGGTCACGCCTAAAATGCCTTTAAGGCGCGGGGTATTAGATGCCCTGATTAGCGCACGGTTGACAATCTCGACAGTGACTTTTTTCTTCAAAACAAAAGTAAAATCAGCTAGTGAGACGACCGGAGTTGGGACACGAATTGATAAACCATCAAATAATCCTTCAATCTGGGGGATTACTTGGCCAGTGGAAATAGCCGCGCCGGTCGAGGTAGGCACAATATTTTGGCTGGCCGTCCGGCCCCGGCGAGCATCCTTGTGCGGAGCATCGACCAATTTTTGATCAGCCGTAAAAGAGTGAATGGTAGTCATCATCGCTTTCTCCACCCCAAACTTGTCTACCATTATTTTGGCGACCGGCGCTATACAATTAGTCGTGCAAGAAGCATTAGAAATTATTTTTTGGCCGGCATACTCGTGTTCATTGACGCCCAATAAAAAAGTCTGAGTATTGCCTCCCTTGGTTGGCGCTGAGATAATGACTTTTTTTGCACCGGCCTTGATATGATCCACCGCCTCATCGCCCTTGACAAAACGACCAGTACACTCCAGCACTACATTCACTTTCAATTTTTTCCAAGGCAATTTCCTGGGGTCAGGCTGGGCCGTCACTAAATATTTCTTACCATTGACAATAATATGATTACCGGCGGCTGTCACTCTTTTATCATAACGACCATAAACTGTATCATACTCCAAAAGATAAGCTAGGGCTTGGGCTGACGCCAAGTCATTGAGTGCCACCACCTCATAATGCCTGCTCTGCAGCATGATTTTAAAAGCCGCCCGGCCAATGCGACCAAAGCCGTTGATTGCTACTTTTATTTTTCTTTTTGCCATCCCATTAAAAATTTAATTTATTAGCTACAAGCCATTAGCTATATGCTATTAATATTATAGCAAAAAAATTAATCCTGAACCACTTGGCAAGATTTGGCTTCAGCATAAGGATACTCTACTTTTTCGCCGTTGATCTCAAGGTCAACCGTTTGTCTGTCGGAATAAACTGCTATAATTTTGGCATTGCCCAATCTAGTCTTAATAACTTCGCCTACTTTTGGTTCCTGACCTTCAGCAAAACGATAATTTTCTTCTTCAAACCTTAAACAACATTTCAGTCTGCCGCAAACGCCTGTCAGTCGATCGACACCGCGGTGCATCAGGTCTTGGCTTTTGATTAAGTCCGGATTGACATTGCCAATTTGCGATAGCCAGGCTCGGCAACATAAGGCTAGGCCGCAAGGACCAAAATCGCCCTCGGCTCGAGCCGCATCGCGGACGCCGACTTGCTGCAAGCGGATTTTTTTGTGAAAATTGGCTACCAAATCTTTGACCAGCTCCCGAAAATCAACCCTGGTATTGGCGATAAAATAAAAAGTCAGACGACTGCCGTCTAAGGATTCTGCCACCTCGATCAGCTTCATTTCTGCCAAATCATGCTTAGCGGCCAATTGATGGCAGGTGCTCAAATATTTTGGATAGTTAATTTTATTTTTTTCTAGCTGTTCAAAGTCTGCTTTAGTAGCCAAACGCAACAGTGGCTTGACTTCACTGATATTGGCCACCTGCAAATCTTCCGGTTCACCCAAATAATCAACCACCGAGCAAACCACACCAAAATCCAAACCCAAGCTCGTATCAACAATGACCTGATCCCCGACCCGAGGCTGACGATTGTCATCTTCTTTAAACTCGGGCAAAAAATAATATTCTTTATCTAGTTTATGAAACTTGATTTTAGCCAAGCGCATAATTAATAAACTTTAGTGCCGATATTATTTTTCGTTACGGCTTTTATCAAATTAGCTGGGCTATATTGAAAAATAGTCAAAGGCAATTTCTGCTCTTGAGCCAAAGCAAAGGCCGTGGCGTCCATGACTTTTAAATTTTTATCCAAAGCTTGCTGATAGGATATGGTTTTAAAAAACTTGGCTTTGGGGTTTTTCTTGGGATCGGCACTATATACTCCCCTGACGTTGGTGGCTTTGAAAATATGCTCGGCTCCGATTTCTACGGCTCGCAAAACAAAAGCTGTATCAGTAGTAAAAAAGGGGTTGCCCGTACCACCAGCCAACAAAACTACTTTTCTATTTTTCATGTATTCTATGGCTCGCTGATGATGAAAATCTTCTACCACTTTAGAAATTGACAAGGCCGACAAAACTTTGGCCGGCTGGCCGATAGCATTGAGTACTGCAGCTACTGCCAAAGCATTAATTTCAGTAGCCAGCATGCCCATCTGATCAGCTACTACCCTGTCTATTTTTATACCTTTGACCATGCGGCCACGCCAGATGTTACCGGCACCAAACACCAAACCGACTTGATAGCCCTTTTTAGCGAGTTTTTTGATGGAAATGGCTAATTGTTTTATAACAGCCAAATCAATGTTTTCCTGACCGTTTTTTGACATCAAGGCTTCACCGGAAACCTTGATGATTATGCGTTTGTATTTTTTGAACATAAGCTTAATTATTCAAGTATATTATGGCAAAGATTAGCAATAATAACAAGAGTAAAAATTCCCCGCTTTTGGCGCGGGGAATTTTTTATAATGAGAAGTAATAATATTTTTCTAGGCTGGCATCATTGTCTTGGAGCAATTGTTCTATGGTTTTCTTGTCGTCTTTGATATAAATCTGCTTGAGCAGACAAATTTCAGAATAAAACTTGGCTAGCTTGCCCGGCAATATTTTCTCCCACATGGCTTCCGGCTTGCCTTCATTTTTCAATTGCTCGGTATAAATTTCTTTTTCTTTGCTGACTATATCATCAGGCACATCTTCCGGCTTCAAGTATTTCGGCGCCATGGCCGCTACATGCATGGCGATATCTTTGGCTAATTCTTGTGAACCGCCTTTTAAAATCACGACTGCCGCCACTTTGCGATTGGAATGCACATAGCTGTCCATGATTTCTCCTTCAAGCAAAGCGAAATTGGCCAATTGCAAATTCTCTCCGATTTTGACAATTAGATCATTTTGAATTTTATCAGTCGCCCAAGTCTGAAAATTATCTTTGCCCTGACGCAATAGTTCAGCAGCCAAATCCTGAACAGTCTGGACAAAATCTTGATTTCTGGCGACAAAGTCAGTTTCGCAACCCAAAGCCACTACGGCAATTTTTTTATCATCTCTGGCAATGGCAATGGCTCCTTCTTTGATCTGACGATCGGCTTTTTTGGCAGCAATTTTGGAGCCGCTCTTGCGCAATATTTCTATGGTCTTATTTTCGTCGCCGTTGGCTTCAGCCAAAGCCTTGTTTATATCTGACATGCCAGCGCCGGTGATTTGGCGGATTTTTTTGACTAATTCTAAATTAGACATAGTTTTTGTTTTTTTTATTAATTTATTTTGTAGCCTTGGCTTCTTTGATGGTTTCGGCAATCAAGCCAGTAATAAGCTCAATGGACTTCACAGCATCATCGTTGGCCGGAATGGCAAAGTTCACCAACTCTGGATTGACGTTGGTGTCGGTCATGGCAATTATGGGTATGCCCAATTTGCGAGCTTCATTGACAGCAGTCCTTTCTTTTTTGATATCAACCACGAAAATAGCTTGGGGCAAACGCTTCATACTTTTTACGCCACCGACATTTTCTTGGAGCTTAGCCATTTCTTTTTTGAAAGTAGCCTGCTCTTTTTTGGTATAAAGCTCCCAGGCGCCATCCTCTTCTTCCTTCTCCATTTTTTCCAATTTTCTGGTGAGTTTGACAATGTTCTCAAAATTGGTAAAGGTGCCACCCAGCCAGCGACCGATAATATAGGGCATGCCAGAGGCAATAGCCCCCGCCTTGATGATTTCTCGAGCCTGCTTTTTTGAGCCAATAAACAAAATCTGGCCGTTGGCTTTGACTATTTTTTCCACAAACTCTAAAACAGCTTTCAAGCTGTCAGCTGTCTGTTGAAGGTCAATAATGTGTATGCCATTGCGCTCGGTATGAATGTAGCGACTGGCTTTTGGATGACGCTTTGACGTTTTATGGCCAAAGTGCACCCCCTGTTTTAGCAATTCCTCTAATGTAGGAATATTAATCATATACTTAGTTTCCTTTCTTGCCCCACTTTGGAGCATGACCCATATTTTGCAGCCTGATTGGCCTCACTTCGTAATGAGGAAGGATAATCAGGATTTAGGCAAAATACTTGTGATTAATAAATAAAATTAGGCAAAAACCTAAGTGCCAGTAGGATATCACAAACAATTTAATTTGACAAGGGGTTTTCGAGCATTCTTTCGTTATCAATCAATGTCCTTGACGAAAGGACAAAAATATGATAATATTTGCTAGCATTATTTAAACAATTTCTAGCTAGTGCATTAAATTTATGAAAAAAGACATACATCCAACTTATTATCCTGACGCCAAAATAATCTGTGCTTGTGGCCATGTTTTGACTACCGGCTCTACCGTCAAGGAAATTCACGTGGAAATTTGCTCAAATTGCCATCCTTTTTATACTGGCAAAGAGAAGCTGATAGATACTGCCGGTCGTGTAGATAGATTCAAAAAGATTAAGGAATTACAAAAAGCCGTAGGTGCTACTCGTCGCGGCCGCACTGCCAAGCGCCAAGCCTCTTCAGCTAGAAAGTTGGAAAAAGAACGCGCCAAAGCTAAGCTGGAGATGAATACTCCTGAGCCAGCCAAAACCGTCAAAAAGGCCAGCAAAAAAACTACTGCCAAAAAATCTACCAAAAAATAGCTATTACAGGTACCAAAAAACTCTAATCGAGCCAATCTTAGAGTTTTTTTGTTAGGATAAAAATTGTGTGCTAAAATTAATAATATTATGAAAGTAGATATTCAAAAAATCAAAGACCAAATAGCCGACCTGGAAAAAGAGATGCAGCAGCCGGAGATTTTGGCTAAGCCGAAAAAGATTGCCGAACTTGGCAGGCAGTATACTGAAGCTAAGTTGATTTTTAATTTGTGGGAAAAAATATCAAAAAATCAAGCTGAGCTGCAATCCCTCAAAGACTCGCTCAAGAATGAAACTGATTCGGACATGCTGTCGCTCACCCAAGAAGAAATTCAAAATTTAGAAAAGCGGATTTCTTGCGACCAGCTTGAGCTAGAAGAGCTGGTGCACCCCGCCGACCCCAGGGATAACAAAAATGTGATCATAGAAATACGGGCTGGCACTGGCGGCGATGAATCGACCCTATTTGCTGCCGAGCTCTTTCGCATGTATTCTAGGTTTGCCGAAAGTATGGGCTGGAAGATAAAACTCTTATCCACCAACCGCACCGGTCTGGGCGGCTTCAAAGAGGCGATTGCTGAAATTACCGGCGAGCATGTCTATAAATTCTTAAAATTTGAAAGCGGCGTGCATCGTGTCCAGAGAGTGCCGGAAACGGAAAAATCCGGCCGCGTGCATACCTCGGCAGCCACGGTGGCGGTCATGCCTGAAGCCGAAGAAGTAGATCTGGTGATAGAGCCCAAAGATCTGCGCATTGATACTTTTTGTTCTTCGGGGCATGGCGGCCAGTCAGTCAATACTACCAAATCAGCCGTGCGCATCACTCACTTGCCTACCAATACTGTAGTTTCCTGCCAGGATGAAAAATCACAAACACAAAACAAGGAAAAGGCTATGGCCATTCTGCGCTCTCGTCTTTTGGCCCAAATAGAAGAAGAACAAAACGCAAAATTAGCCGCTGATAGGAAAAACCAAATCGGCAGCGGTGACCGCAGTGAGAAAATCAGAACCTACAATTATCCTCAAGATCGCCTGACTGATCACCGCATCCACTTGACTCTCCATAATTTAGCTAAAATTTTAGACGGCGATTTGTTGCCCATTATCTCCGAGCTCCAAAAAGCCAGTCAAGCAGCCAACCCGTGACTATAAAAAAATTTCTGCAAACTAATTATCAATCATATCCCTATCTAGGGCCTGGGGATATAGATTTATTATTGGCTCTAGCCTTGCACCGCTCGACCGAATACCTCTACAAAAATCCGGAAAAAAAACTGAATCGATCGAATTTGCTGGCCTTTAAAAAATTACTTATGCGGCGAAGGCAAGGCTGGTCTATGGCCCACTTACAAAAATATGCCTATTTTTTTGGCCTAAAATTTATAGTCGGGCCCAATACACTCATCCCCCGCCCGGCTAGTGAAATTTTGGTGCAAACTGCCCTGGATTATTTAAATAAAAATAAGCTCAAACAGCCAAAAATTATTGATATTGGTACTGGTTCTGGCTGCTTGATTTTATCTTTAGCTAAAAGCTGCCCATCCCCGGCCAAATATTATGGCCTGGATATTTCAAGATCTGCCCTTAAGACAGCTCGCACCAATGCCAGAAAACTTGGCTTAAAAAATTATGTTAAATTTTTATCTTCCAATTTACTGCAAAATATGCCCCCGACTCCATGTGATATTGTGCTAGCTAATCTTCCCTATTTGACCAAAGCCCAGCTCCATGAACCCAGCATCAGTCAAGAACCAAAAACAGCTTTGTATGGCGGCGTTGAGGGATTAGATTATTATCGCCGACTATTGGAGCAGCTGCCAAAGTATTTAGCTAAAAAATATCTGGTCTTACTGGAAATCGATCCTGGGCAGGCCAATAAAATTTCTGAACTGATAAAATCTAATCCTATTTTGGGCAGATCAAAAATTGAAATCATCAAAGATTTACAAGGCTTGGATAGGTTAGTAAAAATTTCTTTATAAAAAACTGGCTACGTGAGTAGCCAGGAAGCGTCAATCATCAGGGGCGGAGCGATGGTTTGGATCGGTGCACATCGAAAAGTCGACTGGATCTGGCTTGGTCATGGCTCTCCAGATCAAGTCGGCCAGACGCTCACGAAGGATGGGCTTGTTGGCCATCAGATTAGCAGTGGCCCGCTCAGTAGTTGGCTCGGGCAACTCTACTATAGCCGCTTCGATCACCTCCATCAACAAACGTCTTCTCTCTGAATCCATGACCAAACCTCCTTGTCCGATTGACAGGCTGATGGGAACATTTTTCTATATTTAATTTTAGAACACACCTAAACGGTGTCAAGTTTTTATTTAAAAAAATAACTAGCTTGAGGGGCTAGCCAGAGTCAAAAAAAGGTGCTAGCATACCTAGATTAGGGAAAAATCGGGTGAAAAAGGAGGTAAGCCCGATGAAACAAAAGGATATGCAGTTTGCGGCCATTGTTGACCGCAGCAGCCCGCCCGTTCCTTTGGCAAGCTTCCTGTTTCGGACCGATGGTGATCTCGAAGGCCATGTCATTGAGTGCCTTCATGAAGGGAGGATCCTGCACTTTCGCATCATCAAGGTGGACAGATTCACCACCCGGGTCTGGGTGGTGCTCATCCCCGACCAGAGCCAGGCAGCCTGAAGAACTTTCGCCGCGTCCAACGCGGCGTTTTTTATTGGATAATAACTTTATCTAAACTATCTACTACCTGCACCCAAGTTTTACCGGGCGCAAACTTTATCAGACTGCCATCATCAGCTAAAAATCTGGTACGGCCATCAATATATTTCCATTGACCGGTCTGTTTGCCAAAAACATTAAAAACAATGGCCTGGCCGCCCTTTTTTGTATCAATGGAGCGTCGCTCTATATCTATCAAGTTGGCTGGTGCTACCTGGATAATGACATTTTGCGCCAGCGCCTGCTCACCAGTATCATAGTCAAACTTGGCATTATTCTGCCAACGCTGATAGGCCTGCAATAAAGGGTTGTAGCGCCACTCCACTTTATAATAATCTACTGAATAATTTATAGTCAGATCCAGCTGATCAGTCTGATCGTTTTTATCCGGCTCCACAAAATTCCAAACCAAGCTTGAACTGGCTGTCAATTTTTTTACTTCTTTCATTTCGCCAGCTCGTCGCCAGTTGGCACTGGAAGTAAATACGTTGGCTGGTGCTGATAATTTTTGGTCACGCCAAAAGTAAGTTTCGCCCATACCGATCTGATCAATATTGATAAACTGATAATCCTTGATTTTGGCCAAAGCCTGCGGACTACCGCCCACATGCATATACAGGCCACCGTACTCCTCTGCCCAATCCATAAAATATGGCCGAGCTGAACGCACTGGACCGATTTTTTCTACTTCGACATGGCTGTCAAAAATAGCTAGCAAACGAGTAATATTACTCTCTGCTAAAGCTTCATAGATAATGTCCGCCTGACCCAAGCCTGCCTGCGGTCTGATATTATAAGCGTTGTCTAGCATTATAGCCACCGGAAAACTTGACCAATCTTCGTTGACTGGCTGGCCAGAAAAAATATTGCGCCAAGCAACAGTTGAAGTGACCGTAGACAAATTTGCCCCCATGTCTTGAGTCGCCTGTTTTTTGGGGAAAATAATATCATGCAAACCAATAACGATCAAAATAACTGCCACGACCATGACAGTTATTGCTAAATTGGTTTTAGCTTTGCGGGACAGCATGGGTTGTTTTTAAAGAGATTTATTTTTTCTCTTCGATAGCAGCTTCCGGAGTAGCACCTTCGGTAATCGGAGCGGCCTCGCCTTCGGCTGGTGCAGCGCCTTCGCCTTCAGCTGGAGCAGCAGCTGCCACCGGTTCTTCTTTCTTGGGAATAATAACATCTACGATCATGTCGTTAGCTGGCAACAAAATTTCTACTTTATCACTGACCGCTAAATCCCCCACTTTAATACCGCTGCCGATCTCGGCCAAAGAATTTAGATCAACTTCAATCTTGGCGGGCAAATCGCTAGCCAGGCATCTTACTTTAATTATGTTTCTCTTGATTTCGAGCTTGCCGCCCTGTTCGCGGACAGCCCTTGAATTACCGACAAAAACCAAAGGCACGGTAGTGGTCACCAGATGTTTGGCATCTACCATCAAAAAATCAACGTGTAAAAGTTTTTCCGAAACTGGATCACGCTGATAATCCCGCAAAATTACGGGAATATCTTTACCATCTAAACTTAGCTTAATCACTTGGCTAAAACCAGCCTGATTAATAACTTTTACAGCTGCATTATAATCGGTGCTGATAGAAATCGACTCTGATTTTAACCCATAAATAACACCCAGTAGCTGTTTGCTCTGCCTCAAGGCAGTCTTTTGGCTGCCTTGGCCGATTGACCGATGATTAACGGTTAATAAAAAATCTGACATATTTTTCTGTTTGACAAGTTTTTTAATAACTAAGTGGCTCTTATTTAATCACAAAACAAAAACAAAGTCAATGCCTTGCGCCGGACTATAAACAGAAAATACCCTTGTTTTATCTATTCCTAATATAAACGCTGTGCACCATGCCCAAGGCTATCATCACTGTCCATAGTGAGCTGCCGCCAGCCGAAACCAAAGGCAAAGGAATGCCGGTGACTGGCGAAATACCCATATTCATGCCTACATTTATAAATATTTGTACCAAGAGCATACTGGCAATACCCAAAACCAGATAAGCCCCAAAATCGTCGCTGCTTTTGTGCATGATGCCAAATAAACGATAAAAAATAAAAGCAAATAAACCCAAAACCATTACTGCGCCCAACCAGCCTAAATCTTCAGCAATCACAGCAAAAATAAAATCTGTACCGGGCTCAGGCAAAAAGCGCAAATTACTCTGAGAACCCAAGGCCAAACCCCTGCCCCACCACTGTCCAGAGCCAACTGCCGTCATGGACTGCAAAACATTATATCCCTGGCCCTGGGGATCAAGTCCGGGATCAATAAAAGTCATGATTCTGGCTTTCATATAGGGTTTTAGTAAAAAAATCCAAGCCACTACTGCCACTACCACAAAAGCCACCCCCAGCCAAACCAAATGTTTTCTTTTGATACCAGTAAAAAGTAGCATAAATAGCCAGGCCCCCACCAAAACCAAAGCTGAACCCAAATCTGGCTGCAATAAAACTAATCCCACATAAACAGCTGTGCCAAAACCAGAAATAAATATATGCCGAAACATGTAAAATTCTTTGGCATGGTCAGCAAAATATCTGGCCAGCCAAATAATGAGCCCAAGCTTAGCAAACTCTACTGGCTGCAAGCTCAAAGGACCCAAAATAATCCAACCGGTCGTGCCTTTGATTTCCGTGCCTAAAAATAAAACTAAAACTAAAACAGCAATAAATAAAATGTAGATCAATTTACTAAAAGTTGACCAAACTTTATAGTTCACCCCGGCAGTCAGAAAAAATAGAACAAGGCCAGCAATGATAAAAATAATTTGTTTTCTAAAAACCAGAAAATCTGAACCACCAATGTTCAGATTTAGACTATATAATATGCTGGCTGATACGAGCAACAGAATAAGCATGGCCCAAAACATCAACCAGTCCATGTGGCGCACGGCGCTGATACGGTCTCTCATAATCTTAAGCGATCAGAGCCGCGTGGCTGAGTCGCAGAATCTTTAAACAAGCTTTTGTCGGCCCAGTTCAATCTTGGCCAAATCTCTACCCTGGACACATGAGGCAAACTATTGTGCCAGACTGCTTCCAGATGCTTAGTCTGTTGGGCGGAAAAATCTCTATCGGTCACAGCCGCTACGCCGACAATAGTGTCGCCAGAAAACAGGGCCACTTGCCAATCTACTTGCCAAAAATCAAACAAAGATAAATTTTGCGCTTGCCAAGTAGCGGTAGCTGGTAAAGGTATTGATTTTTCGTCAACGCTGATATTGCTAGCCGGCTGCCAGCTAATATCTCTGACATCCCATTCTATCGGAGTGATGGAACTATCCAAGCGATACCATTGATAATTACCGGTCTCTAGCTGGACATCGAGATTGCTCAAGGCCAAATCTGATTTGTAGCCAATCTTTAAAAGCAAAGCGTCTTCTTGGGCGTTGAGAAAAGCTTGCTCAACCGGCAATGGTTGACCCTGGATAATAAAACGATAATCAAACTGCGGTAGTATCCACTTTTCGTTTGGATTTTCAACTATAGCTACAAAATTATACAGATCATCGCCAACCGGCAAGACACGCACTGGCCCAACTATTATATTTTCTGGCGCCCGAGCAGCATGATAGCTAGCCCAATTTGAATTGCTGGTAATATTCTGGGCCAATTCTGACCAAGTCGGTCCACGAAAATATTTGACTAAATTAAACACCAAAATGCCATAAATAATCACCAAAGACAAAATACCTAAAATCCAAAACAAGCGGATAAATAAAGCCCGATGTGCCAAAAAATAATAGCCCCGCTCTAATTCTTTTGGTGTTAAAGGCTGATAGTCAGGCATAATTTCTAATTATCTTCTATTATTATACAATAATTCCTGGACTAAAGCCAATCATTTGGCAAGCCAGGCCGCAGTATGGTATAATTGGTGCAAATAAGTATTAAACTAAAAATATGTTCAATGAATCTCGCGACATATTGAATTGGCTCCTAGGAATATCGGTCTTGCTGGTGGCCAGCTGGCTATCTTGGCTGCTTTATCAAATGGGCCGCACCCTGAAAAATGTCAACAAAACTCTGGAAGGCATCCAAAAAATAGTGGACGGCATACAACATGGCTTGGAAACACTCCATGAAAAAACTAGTCATCTAGCCACCTACTTTGGCTTGGTCCTTAAACTGGGTGAGCAGATATTAAATATGATAAAAAACAAAGCTAGCGAGCGCCAAGCCAGACAATCATCACGTTCTGAAAGAACAAATAAAAATAAAAGTTAAAAATAAAAATTAGGCGGCCAAAAATAGCTGCCTATCCCCGATAACTAAATAACCAACCGCTATAGATCAGCTATCGGGTTTTAATTTACCCCGTCAAATAGATTTAAGCTGGGCTTAAATTTTATTTGACTGAGTCAATTAAAAAAATAAGCCAAACAAACACCCTATACCCTTGGGTAAAAAATAAAAATTCATGTTTGTCCATCTGCACACCCACTCTCATTATAGTTTACTAGATGGTCTAGGCACTATTGACCAGCTGATTAATCGTGTCAAAGAATATGGTGGCCAGGCTTTGGCTCTGACTGACCACGGCGTGATGTATGGCACCATCGAGTTTTACCAAAAATGCAAAAAGGCTGGCATCAAACCGATTATTGGCGTGGAAATGTATATTGCCACCCAAAGTATGCATGATCGGCAAAGTAAAGAAAAGCCCTATCACCTGGTTTTACTAGCCAAAGACAACCAAGGTTACAAAAACTTATTGAAAATCACCACTTTAGCTCACCTGGAAGGTTTTTATTATAAACCGCGCATTGACTGGGATACTCTAAAAAATTACAGCCAAGGGCTGATTGCTACTACTGCCTGTCTAAATGGACCGCTGGCTCGACATATCTTGGCCAAACAAGATAGCACTGCCCAAAACATGCTGCAAAAACTCCTCGATATATTTGGGCCAGATAATCTGTATCTGGAACTGCAGTGGCGGCATTTTCCTGAACAAAAAATAATCAACGAATATCTAAAAAAACTAGCCCAAACCTACCACCTGCCACTGATTGCTACCAATGATATACACTACATTGATAGCAGCGATGATCAAGCCCACGATGTCCTGCTCTGCATCCAAACTAAGCACAAACAATCTGACAAGGACAGGATGTCGTACTTGGGTGAGGATTATTCCCTATACAGCGAAGAAAAAATACGTGAATTGTTCCCTGACTGCGAGGAAGTCATTGCCAACAGCGCCAAATTAGCCGAGCAATGCAATGTGGAAATCGAGCTGGGGAAAATTCAATTACCGGATTACCAGCTGCCCGCCGGCACGACAGCTGATCAAGAGTTGCGGCGCCTGACCTATGAAGGTTTGAACAAAAAATTTTCTTATAACGAAAATGACGCTCCGGCAGATATCAAAGAACGCCTAGAGTATGAATTGAGCGTCATTGCCAAAACTGGCTTTGCCTCTTATTTTTTGATTGTCCAAGACTTTGTCAACTGGGCCAAACAAGAAAAAATAGTTGTCGGCCCGGGCCGTGGCTCAGCAGCTGGTAGCCTAGTCTCATATCTGATAGGCATCACCAATATTGACCCAATTAAATATGATCTTTTGTTTGAAAGGTTTTTAAACCCCGAACGCGTATCCATGCCTGATATTGATATGGATTTTGCCGATACCAGACGAAATGAAGTTATACAATATGTAGAAAATAAATACGGCAAGGATCACGTTGCTCAGATAATCACTTTCGGAACTATGGCGGCCAGAGCCTCAGTGCGAGACGTCGGCCGCGTCATGAATTACAGCTACAGCTATTGCGATTCTATTGCTAAGCTGATCCCCATGTTTTCTTCTTTAAATGAAGCTTTGGAAACTGTTGAAGAGCTAAAAAAAATCTATAATGAAGATCCTGAAGCCCAGCGACTGCTGGACATGGCTAAAAAAGTGGAGGGTCTGGCTCGACACACCTCTACGCATGCCTGCGGTGTATTAATCACTAAAGAACCATTAGTCAACTACACCCCCCTCCAATATGCCAGCTCTGATGACAAAACTATCATTTCCCAATATTCGCTCCATCCGGTCGAAGATTTGGGGCTACTGAAGATGGATTTTTTGGGCCTAAAAAATCTGACTATTCTTGAGCAAACCATTGAAATAGTTGAAGCCACCAAAAAAATCAAAATAGATATTGACAATATCCCCCTAGACGACCAAGCCACCTTCAATATTTTACAAAAAGGCGAAACCACCGGCGTTTTCCAGCTAGAATCCGGCGGCATGAAAAGATATCTCAAGCGCTTACAGCCAACTGAACTGGAAGATATTATCGCTATGGTTGCCCTCTATCGGCCCGGCCCAATGGAGTTTATCCCTGATTTTATCGCCGGCAAACAAGACCAAAGTCAAATCAGCTACCTCCACCCACGCCTAGAGCCAATACTCAAAAACACCTACGGCATTGCTGTCTATCAGGAGCAAATCATGCGCATTGCCAGAGATTTGGCTGGCTTTACCTACGGTCAAGCAGATGTCTTGCGCAAAGCAGTCGGCAAAAAAATCAAAGAGCTGCTGGCTGAACAAGAAACCGCTATGATCAATGGCATGATAAAAAACGGCATCGATAAAAAATCAGCCCAAGCCATCTGGGATTTTATTATCCCCTTTGCCCGCTATGGCTTCAACCGATCGCATGCCGCCTGCTATGCCATGATTTCTTATCAAACTGCCTACCTAAAAGCCAACCACTCCGAAGCTTTCATGGCCGCTCTGCTGACTGCCGACCAAAATAATATTGACCGCGTGACTATTGAGATCAATGAATGCCGCAAAATGGGCATCGAAGTCATGCCACCAGACGTCAACGAAAGTTTCAGCAACTTTGCCGTGGTTATAAATAAGGAAAACCCCCAAGCACTCGGCAAAATACGTTTTGGTCTGATGGCGATAAAAAATGTTGGCGGCAATATAACCAAAGTGATTATCCACGAGCGTAAAGCCAACGGACCCTATAAGTCTCTAGCTGATTTTCTGGCTCGCATCAAAGATAAAGATTTAAACAAAAAGTCTTTGGAAAGCCTGATAAAATGCGGGGCCTTGGACTCCCTTGCTTCCCGCGGACAAGCTTTGGGCAATATAGATAAGCTGCTCGACTTTCACAAAAAAATCCAAGCTGACCACAAAAATGGACAGCACAACTTATTCGCTGATTTACCGCTCGCCGCGCCGATTTTGAATCTAAAATTAGACGAATATTCGGATATTTCTGCTGAAAAAAAATTGTCTTGGGAAAAAGAGCTGCTGGGCCTATATTTGAGCAACCACCCCTTCAAGGAAACTATGGGTAGCTTAAAAAACTGCATCACCCCACTCAAAGAACTAAAAAATTTGAACGAAAAAAATGTCCGGGTAGCCGGCATTATCACTGCTATCCAAAAAATTATCACTCACAAGGGGCAAGCCATGCTCTTTGTCACCATAGAAGACTCTCTGGGCAGCAGCGAATTATTGGTTTTCCCCAAAACTCTGGAAAAAACCTATGGCCTATGGCAGGATGAACAAAAAATTTTGGTCGATGGCCGCGTATCCGATAAAGACGGCCAGGCCAAAATACTGGTGGAAAACGCCCAAATTTTAAGCCATAAATTAATAGCTGAATTAAACGCCAAAAATTTTGGCCAGCAAAAACTGCATATCATTCTGCCGGCTGACTTTACCAAAGAAAAACTAAAAGATTTGAAAAATATTCTAGAGCAGCACAAAGGCAGCACACCGGTATATCTAGAAATACACAATGGCCAGGTACGCAAAATAAAAATTGATCTCAAGGTCCTACCGGACAAAAATCTCCAACAAGCCATCAAACAATTTTTGGGTGCGGAAAGTTGGCAACTAGAAAATTGCTAAAAATCATTGGCCTGCCGACCAAAAATTTGCTATAATTTGATTGTCTATGGCTTATAGCTGAAAAAAGTTAGCGACTATAAGCTATGAACCATAAGCCACAAGCTATTAGCTATAAGCTACTTACACTATGACTAAAAAAGTTGCTAATCATAATTCTTTTTACATTAAATTAGTCAGCTTCTTTTTATTACTGACTATCGCCGCTATTTTTTTGATTTTACATTTTGCTTTGAGTCGAGTGACTATAAAAATATATAGCCAAATAGAAACCAAGTCTGGTAAGGCTGTAATCACTATGCAGCCCGAAACTAAAGACAGTCTAGCACCGAACTCGGTCATCGGCAAAATCATCAGCACTGATTTGACCCTGTCTGCTACCGGACCGGCTACGGCTACCACTACCCCGGCTGAAAAAGCTGGTGGCTATGTCACTATTTACAATAATACCACCAAAGATCAATCCTTGGTAAAAACCACTCGCCTGCAATCAACTGATAAAAAAATCTACCGCATAAATCAAAACATCAATGTCCCGGCCCATTCTCAAGCCCAAGTTTGGGCCGAGGCTGACAAGGCTGGCGCGGACTATGTTATCGGCGCTAGCCGGCTAACTATCCCCGGATTATGGGTGGGTCTGCAAGACAAAATTTATGCTGAAAATACAGCTGGCTTTAAACTGGAAGCCATACCCAGCTATACTGTCACTGAAGCTGATATACAGTCTGTCAAAAATAAAATAATTGCCCAAGCCGAAGAACAGGGCCTCAAAAATATCAACGATTTATTGCCTGACGATCTAAAAATTGATACCAGTCGCTTAAATTTTACTCATGAAATCACTAAAACCAGCTATATAGGAGAAAATGCTCCCCAAGTAGAGATTGAAGATAAGGTCACGGTCTATGGCCTGATATTTTCTGTGGCGGATTTAGAGAAAGTAGCGCAAAACAAATTTATCAAAGATTTGGACAGCAACCAAAGTTTAATCGAATTTTTGCCAGACCAATTCAGCTACCAAATCACTGAAATAGACCCAGAAAAAAATGAAGCGATTATGGAAACCAATCTAACGGCTAATATAAATTCCACTACCCACACCTGGACTATTGATAAGGACAAGATAGCTGGCCAAAATGAAACCAGCATAAAAAAATATCTTCAAGACGAGCTGGGCATTGAAAAAGTTGAAATAAAGTTTTTCCCTTTCTGGGTCAAAACTGCCCCCAAATTAAAAGACCATATTATTATTGAATAATACTAGGGAGTCGCCGGTCCTCCATACTGTCATTCCCGCCCCCGCCTACGCGGGGGTAAACTCCAGCGGGAATCTACCATTATCTTGCCAATGGCAAATCAATGGTAGATCCCGGATCAAGTCCGGGATGACAATAGAGGACAGGCGTTTTATTTTCCCAAAAAGAAAAGAGCCCGGAACTCTCACCGCTGATGGTGAAAAAAGTTCCGAGCCCTTGGTCACGGACTGACTCCGCCCGCAGGCAGAGATGGGTCACTTCACGGTTGCCCCGAACGCAGGTAGTCGGCGATCTTCTGCTTCCACGAACCAGGCTCTGGAGGACCCAGTACCTCAAAGCAGATCTTGCAGACCTCGGCGATCCGCATTGCGTTATCCTGCTCTGCGATCTCTGGAGCCGTGTAGCCACCAACCCTGCTCATTCGCCGAGACATCAGACGGGCGAAACGATCACGCAAGACGGTGTGATACGAGCTACAGCGCGTGGTTCGCCCGAGAACGCCGGCTATCACCTCTTCGCATGTACGGGTCATTTGACACCCCCTTCCCCGAATGTAGGTGATCCTTGACGGAAAAACAGCAACCTCAAAAGAACAATATTATATATCATATTTTAACTATTTTGTCAATACTATATTGCCAGTACAAAAACATTAATGTATAATTATAAACGCTTTAGACGATTGGAATAGCTACCAACTATTCTCCCCTGGATCCCCCGCCTCACGGGACTAAGTCTAAACATTAAATTAAGTGTTCTCCTATTATGGAGAGAATCTGGGTGGAACCGCCCCTCGACTCACTACGTTCGCTCGGGGTCCCAAGAATGAACTGTTCTTTGGGATTTTTTAATTCTTAGGCGCGGATTTCGCAATCATTGTTGTATCGTCATTCCCGCGAAAGCGGGAATCCACGTCTCCATCTTATCTAAACTTTTAGATTCCCGCTTTCGCGGGAATGACAGTAGGCGCTAAATCCGCGCAATAAAATAATATTAAACAATTATATTATATGAAAAACATAGAACAAATTCGCCACTCACTCTCCCACATCATGGCTATGGCTGTCTTAAAAAAATTTCCTAGTGCCAAACTCGGTATTGGACCAACTATTGAAAATGGCTTTTATTATGATTTCCTTTTGCCAGAAAAATTGTCTGACACTGACTTGCCAGAAATAGAAAAAACCATGCAAGAACTGATCAAGCAAAATATTGAATTCAAAAAAACTATTGTCAGCCGTGAAGATGCTTTAAAAAAAGTAAAGGCCTTAAAACAAAATTTCAAAGAAGAGCTGATAAATGATTTGCCAAAAGATGAAAAAATTTCTTTTTATGCTTCTGGTGATTTTGAAGACCTTTGTGCCGGGCCGCATATCAAAAATACCAAAGAAATTCCTATTGACGGTTTTAAATTGACGCATCTGGCTGGCGCCTATTGGCGTGGTGATGAAAAACGGAAAATGATGACTCGCATCTATGGCGTAGCTTTTACTAATAAAAAGGAATTGGATGAATACTTGAAGATATTGGAAGAAGCCAAAACCAGAGATCATCGCAAAATAGGAAAAGATTTAGACTTGTTTATAATTGACCCGCTTGTCGGCCAAGGTCTGGTCCTCTGGCAACCAAAAGGAGCCATGCTCTGGCGAATAATGGAAGATTTTTGGTATCAGGAGCATTTGAAAAATGGCTATGGATTAGTTCGCGGACCACACATTGGTAGTCGTGGTCTATGGGAAACTTCCGGTCATTGGGGATTTTACAGCAATAGTATGTATCCCACCTTAGAAGTTGGCCAAAGTCTAGAGGAAGCCAAAATGGGCAAAAAAAACACAGTCAAAGAAGAATATTTGCTAAAACCAATGAACTGCCCTTTTCATGTCATGCTCTATAAATCTCGCCCCAGAAGCTACAAAGAGCTGCCTATCCGCTGGGCCGAATGCGGCACTGTTTATCGCTATGAAAAATCTGGGGAATTATCCGGTCTGACGCGAGTACGCGGTTTTACCCAAGACGATGCCCACATTATCTGCAGCCGCGACCAAGTCAAGGATGAACTAAAACGCGTAGCTAAATTTATTAAATTTATTTTCTCCTCATTTGGTTTCAATGATTACAAAGTTTACCTGTCTTTACGTGATCCTAAAAATAAAGACAAATATGCTGGCAATGATGAGGGTTGGCAATTTACCGAAGCCGTCTTAGAAGAAGTGGCCAAAGAAGAAAAACTGGACTACGTCAAAGAAATTGGTGAAGCGGCTTTTTATGGGCCAAAATTGGATTATAAAATCAAAGATATCTTGAGCCGCGAATGGCAATGCAGCACTTTGCAATTTGATTTCAACTTGCCGTCCAGATTTGATTTGCAATTTGTCAATGCGAATGGAAGAAACGAGCAACCCTATATGTTGCATCGAGCATTATTCGGATCGTTTGAAAGATTTATCGGCCTACTCATAGAAAATTATGCCGGTGCTTTTCCGCTGTGGCTCTCGCCAGTGCAAGTGAAAATACTGACCGTTGGCTCGACTCACGTTGATTTTGCCAAAAAACTACAAACCGAATTTTTAGCGGAAGGCATCCGCGTCGAATTAGATGATTTAGATGAAACCGTCGGCAATAAAATCCGCAAGAGCTCCCATGAAAAAGTGCCTTACACACTGGTGATTGGAGACAAGGAAATGGGCTCTGAAAATCTAGCTATCAGGGTCCGCGGCCAAAAAGATTTACTCATCATAGACAAACAAAAATTCATCGACAAAATAAAAACCCAAATCAAACATCGTGATCTAAATTTGTAAAGAAAGGAAAAGTATGGAAATCAAAACCGCGCTTACCTACGATGATGTTTTGTTGGTGCCAAAAAAATCCAGCATCAAGTCGCGACAGGATGTTGATATCACTACTCGGCTGACAAAAAATATCAAGCTAAATATTCCTCTGGTCAGCTCCAATATGGACACAGTGACTGAAAGCCGCATGGCTATTGCCATGGCCCTAGCAGGCGGCATCGGCATCATCCATCGCTTTTGCGACATTGAAACCCAAGCCAAAGAAGTCATCAAAGTAAAAAGAAAGCAAAATATTATCATTGACAGTCCCTTTACTGTCAAGCCAAATAATACTTTGGCCGAAGTGAAAAACAAAATAACCGAACTGAACTGCACCAGTTTTTTGGTGACCGAAGATAATAAAAAACTTTTGGGCATTATCACTCATCGTGATATGCAATTTGCTACTGATGAAAATGTCCTGGTCTCTGAACTCATGACCCCAAAAAGTAAGCTGATTACAGCCGCCCCCACAGTCAGCACCGAGGAAGCCAAACACTTGATGAAAACCTATAAAATTGAAAAGTTGCCTTTGGTTGATGCCGAGTTTAATATCATGGGCCTAGTGACTGCAACCGACATTAGCCGCAACCTCAACAACAGGCAGGCTAGTAAAGACAGCAAGGGCCGACTCTTGGTCGGAGCAGCAGTGGGTGTGCGTGATAATTTCATGGCCAGAGTGGATGCTTTGATAAAATCTGAAGTTGACGTGCTGGTAGTTGACATTGCCCATGGACATTCAGACAATGCTATTAATACTATCAAGACCATCAAAGCCAAATACCCCAAAATAGAAATCATCGGTGGCAATATAGCCACAGCCAAAGGAGCAGAAGATTTAATTCAAGCTGGCGCAGATGCGGTAAAAATCGGGGTTGGACCGGGCGCTGTCTGCACTACCAGAGTAACGACTGGCTTTGGCGTACCCCAACTTACGGCCATAATTAATATTGCTCAAGTTTGCCAAAAATACAATGTGCCATCAATTGCCGACGGTGGTATCAAAAATGCAGCTGATTGCGTCAAGGCCTTGGCAGCTGGCGCCGATACTATCATGATCGGCAACCAATTCTCTGGCACAGAAGAAACTCCCGGCGCCACCATCACCTACAAAGGCCGACAATACAAAATTTACCGCGGCATGGCCTCTCTCACTGCCGCTCTCTCCCGGCCCGATGCCAAAGAGAAAATCGCCCAAATTACTCCTGAAGGCGTAGAATCACGCGTACCTTATCGAGGACCAGTGCAAAATATTATTAATAATTTTATTGGCGGATTAAGAAGCGGCATGAGCTATGGCAATGCCCGCAATCTAGCTGAGCTTCAGCAAAATGCCGAATTCATCCGCATTACTAATGCCGGTATTATTGAGTCCGACTCGCATGACAACGAAGTCTTATAATGACTAAAAAAACAAAAAAATTTCATCTCATAGTTTTTGGCTGTCAGATGAATACATCTGATGCTGAAAGATTAGCCACTGTTTTGAAAAAAATCGGCTACACTGAAACTCAAAATGAAAAAGAGGCCGACTTGATTGGTTTGGTAGCTTGTTCAGTGCGCCAAGCCGCTGTCGATAGAATCTACGGCAAGCTGCGCGAATGGCAATTGATCAAGAAAAAAAGATCGCTAATCACTTTGCTCTCCGGCTGTGTTCTACCCCAAGATAAAAAGAAATTAGCCGACAAATTTGATATTTTTGTTGATATCAACCATTTGGAGAATTTAACCAAAAATCTCAAAGTAATAGATCAACAACGGCGACTAAATGATTACTTTGATTTTTTTGCTATTGATCCCAGCTATAGCTCTAAGTACCGCGCTTATGTGCCCATTATGACCGGCTGTAATAAATTTTGTACTTACTGCGCTGTCCCCTATACCCGCGGCCGAGAAGTGTCCCGCCCCAGCCAAAAAATAATTGCTGAAGTAAAAAATCTACTAAGTAAGGGCTATAAAGAAATAATTTTACTCGGCCAAAATGTAAATAGCTACGGCCTTGATTTATCCAGTGAAACGCCCCGCTTGAGCAGAGCAGCGCGAAGCGCTGTTTCACGGGGTAAAGAAGAAATCAAATTCCCCGAGCTTTTAAAAAAGGTGGATGCTTTGGGCAAGAATTTTTGGCTAAAATTTTTGACCAGCCATCCGTATGATATGTCTGATGAGCTCATCCAAGCTATGGCGAGCGCCAAAAATCTCAATCATTATCTGCACTTTCCTGTGCAATCCGGCTCTGATGAAATTTTACAAAAAATGAACCGACACTATAGTATTGCTCATTATAAAAAATTGATTAAAAAAATCAGGCAAGCTATTCCTGATATCGCTATCTCTACTGATATTATTGTCGGTTTTCCGACTGAAACCGAAGCGCAGTTCAAACAAACCCTAAAATTAGTCAAAGAAGTAAATTATAATACTGCCTACTTTGCCCAATACTCTCCTCGCTCTGGTACTACGTCCGCTAAGCTATATAAAGATGATGTGCCAAAAGCTGTGAAGAAAAGACGCTGGCAAGAGTTAAACAAATTAATTGGTCAGCAATCACTGGCTTTCAATAAAAAATTAGTTGGCCAAACAGAATTAGTACTAATGGATGAAAACAAAAAAGGCAAATTGGCTAATTATACTACAGTAAATATCGTTTCCAAAAAAACTCTGAACGTCGGCACTTTTGTCAAAGTAAAAATTACCAAGGCATTGAATTGGGGAGTGGAAGCGGATTTAGTTGAAAAGTTATAAGGTTAAGCTAAAGCCCGCCCCGCAAAGCGGGGCGGGCTTTTCAATGTTTACTTTTAGGGCAATTTGAGATAAAATTGCGGTAGGTGAAAATATGAACTGTTAAACAAAATCCGCCACAGATTTATCACTCAAATATGCCTCAATTAAATATCAATAAAAGCAAATGGGAAAAAGAATTTTCTGCTGGCAAGTGGAATTATTTGGATTCTAACCCTGCTGAAAGAGCCAGAAGTGCAGTTATTGCTATATACTGCCAATATTTTTACCCCAAAGCTAAAATACTAGATGTTGGTTGCGGCCTAGGAACAATTCTAGATTTTTTAAATAGTATTCAAAGAAAAAAATATTTAGGCATTGATATATCTAAAGTAGCAATAACAAAAGCTAGAAAAAAGAAAGCTAATTTTAAAAATATTGATTTTAATGCTTTTAAAAGCAAAACTAAATACGATATTATTATATTTAATGAAGTTTTGTATTATTTAGATGAAACCAATGCTTTAAAACAGGCTTTAAAGCTTTTAAATAAAAATGGTTTAGTTATTATTTCGTTATATAGGATGAAAAGTAAAAGGTATGATCAAAAAATTTGGCAAGTCAGCAGAAAATTCTTTAAATCAATTGGGACAACAGAAATAACAAGCCTAGTAAAAAAACAACAAGTTACTTGGAGAGTTGAAGTTTTAAAACAAAAGTAAATTCGTGAGGAACATCGCCCCTACCCACTAGCAGGCAGGCAACACCAAATTACCGATTCGCAAGCTAAAAATAAAAAATAATGCTAAAAGAGTCACCCCCAAAACTAAAAGGATTTGATTTCACCACTGAAGAAATAGAAAATTGCATCAAAAACAATTCTATCCTTAAAATTTCTCTTGCATTATCAAAAATTTGCAATTTAAAATGTCCCTTTTGTTATGCCAACAAAAATTTTGCTGAAATTGATAGCATAAAAGAAATATCTTTTGAAAAAGCAAAAGAAATAATTTTGCAAGCCAAAAAATCTGGAGCAAAAACAATTACTTTAGTTGGCGGCGAACCATTAATTTACCCAAAGATAAAAGAGCTTATTTCTTTCATAAACTCAAACGATCTAATCACGGTAATTTTTACAAACGGCACTCTGATAAATGAAAATTTAGCAAAATTTTTATTTGAAAATAGTGTAACGCTAATAGTAAAATTCAATAGTTTAGATGATCCTGAGGTTCAAAATAAAATGGTGGGGAATATTAATATATTTAATAAAATACAAAATACGATCTCAATTCTAGTCAATCAAGGATTCAATCAAACTAAACCAACCAGGTTGGCCGTTGAATCAGTAATTTCGAAAACTAATATTTCCCAAATTCCTAAAATTTTTACTTTTGCTCGAGAAAATAATATTTACCCGTCTATTGAACTCATTACTCCTGCGGGCAGAGGCAAAGAGTATTCTGAAATAATCTCAAAAGATAAAGCAAGAAAAATTTTCTATCAATTGTTGGATATTGATGAGAACAAATTTGGCTATACTTGGATTCCTAGACCGCCCCAAGTAGCTGCAACTTGCACTTACTACTATACTTCACTATATATAAATTTTGATGGAAAAGTTCAGCCTTGCCCAACTGTAAGTATTAAATTAGGCAATATTAATAATGAAAGCATTTTTGACATTTTAAATAAGTCTGAAACAAAAAAGATTAGAAATATAAGAGAAAATATCAAGGGCAAATGCAGAACATGTGAATATAATAAAGAATGTTATGGTTGTCGGGGGGCGACTTTTAATTTGACCGGGGACATCTTTAATGAATATCCAGTTTGCTGGGTCTAAATTTGGCTCGCTTACCACAAATCGCGAAGGCAAGCTTCAACATTCAATTTTGGGGTGGGTTGAGATAAGATGCAAACAACCAATTGTGGAGTAAATAAAACTAATTATATGAATGTAAAAATCAGAAAAGCTACAATAAAAGATATAAATCAAATGTATCCCGTGCTTTTGGATATGATCAAGTCAGAAGACAGGGCCATAAAAGCGAGCAACAGATATTTAATGAGGCTTAGAAAAAAACGAACTGATTTTGAAGCTTCTACCAAGCGGGAATTTCGCCGAGAGATGGAGGTCAAAAATTCTAAATATTTAGTGGCTATTATTGACGATAAAATAGTCGGTTATACAAGGGCTGAAGTCAAAAACAATAAAAATTCTTTTTTCCAGCCAGTAAAAACGGGCTATTTGCAGTCATTGGTAGTATTAAAAAAATATAGAGGCCGTGGCATTGCTGCCAAACTTTATCAAGAGCTTGAAAAATGGTTAAAGTCAAAAAAATGCACGCAAGTAAGCCTGCACGTCTTGAAAAATAATAATGCCAAAAAGATTTATGAAAAATGGGGCTATGAATCTGTTTTTTATAAAATGACCAAAAAATTATAATTTAACCTTCTTGTCAAAATCACCCAAAAAATAATCCATGTCTCGCAAGGCTAAAATCCTGGTAATCTTAGGCCCGACTGCTTCGGGCAAGTCGGCTTTGGCTGTAAAAATTGCCAAGGCTTTTAAAGGCGAGATAATTTCAGCTGACTCTAGGCAAATATATAAGGGTCTCAATGTTGCCGCCAACAAAATCACCAAAAAAGAAATGGCTGGCATAAAGCACTATCTTTTGGATGTGGTTTATCCTAATCAGGATTTTACTTTGTATGATTGGCAAAAACAGGCTTTTCAAACTATCAAAAAAATTATAAACAGAAAAAAACTACCGATTATTTGCGGCGGCACTGGACTATATATATGCTCTGTCCTACAAAATTATGATTTACACCCCACTACCCCCCGTTTGCGAAATTGCCCTTATGATTTCCTGGTCTTGGGGCTAAGCCTCAATCGTACTTTGCTCTATGAACGCATCAACCAGCGAGCAAAAAAAATGATCCGCGACGGGTCGCTTAATGAAGCCAAAAAATTATACAGAAAATACCCTAATAAAAATCTGCCGGCTCTATCAGGTATTGGCTATAGAGAATTAATTCAATATCTGGATAAAAAAATTACCCTACCTCAAGCCATTGAGCTTATTCAAAAAAATACCCGCCACTATGCCAAGCGGCAGATGACTTGGTTTCGCCGTATGGAACGGCAGGGCATAAAAATTCATTGGAATTTATCACCGCTTGAGAGCAAAAAATTAATAAAAAATTTCTTAGAATAAAACAAAAACCCGCTGGCCCCTGGTTGTCATACCAAACTTGTTTCGGCATATCCAATTAACTTTAGCCATTTGGAGATCCTGAAATAGATTCAGGATGACAGCGTAGGGCCAGCGGGTTTTCTATCGCCTATTAAAAAATTATAGGATAACCACTACTGTGGTTTTATCTATAAACTATAGGATAAATTTCTAATAGGGCTTCACTAACATTATAAATTCTTTGCCCCGGATAATCACGCCTTAAAATTTCTAAACTTGGAATGTATAATCTCTGCCTGTTTTCTATAGCATAAATAGCTGACCCGCAACCACGCACTAAAATATTTTCCGGCAAGCTAGTCCAATTTAAAGTATCTGCATCAGGATTATCACAATTGGCAATGCTATCGCCCAAAACTGAGCCTATTTGCGCTGGATAACCGCTACTATTTACATTGCCGCTGGAATCAACTACATAAAGATAGACACTCTGCCCGGCAGTAAATGCTCCGCGGTTGGCGGTAAACTGTATTTGGCTATCATTCCAAGTGGTGCGGGGAATTTGTATTTCGCATTGACCTTTGCTTGACCAAGTCGACCCAGTGCAAACCTCTACCCTAGCTTGAGTATTATCAACATAAATTTCACCAAATTCAAATATTAAATCTTGATCCAAATTACTTGGCACACTGGGGTCAAGACCAATGCGCCAAATACGATTTAAATAATGTCCTTGGGGACTCCAATTATTAAAATTATGAATCAATTGCCCATTGGTATATGCTCGAACTAAACCATTGCTATTATCAATCATAATTTCCAAGCGATTCCACTGATCATTAACTCCGCCCCAACCTGCCCAACTTGAAGGTAAATCTGACAAACCATTTCCCGGTCCTAAAGTAAATTGGTTGCCTGTCCAAGATAAACGACCATGATTACCATCACCATCTTCCCATACGCGAATCAATTTAGTAGAAGCACAAAGTCCACCTGAACCACATACAATATTCTTATTGGTCTTTACCCACCACGTCGCATAAAATTTATCAGCATTGCCACCAGCCATGTCGTCACGGCCAGTTAGATACCCATCAACATTTGCATAATAGTGGGCCGTGCGTATACCACGATTACTTCTATTTTTGGTCAATCTTACACCATCCGCATAAGTTGTATAATTATATTGCCAAGTATAGCCAGAGCCAGTCGGAACCAAAGCTCCTTCGCTGACGCTATTATATGATTGATTATCTACGCTATCCCAAATATACGGAGCAACTGTTGTCTTGCTGCCAAACCCGCTACCCGAAATAGTATATGATTGACCATCAGTCAAGGTACCAGAACTCAAACCGCTAATATTGGGCCCGCTACCAACTACCGGGGCTGCTCCAGTTGTAGCTTGCGCTTGACTAGAATTAGCCGAGACATTACCGGCAGCATCATAAGCTCTGACTACATAATAGTAAGTAGTGGAATAACTTAAACTAGTATTAGTGTAATAATTATTAGTGGCAGTAGCAATTTGGCTATAGCCGCTACCACTTGTTGTTGACCTTAATATTTGGTAACCTGTGACACCAATATTATCAGTAGCTGCTGCCCAAGATAAAGAGATTTGCGTGCCAGAGGCTGTGGCTACTAGATTAGTAGGCGTGGTAGGACTTTGAGTATCAGTGCTAGAGTTTTGGGTGACTGCTAAAAATTGAAGGTCGGGCGAGGCTACTGATCTAGTGGCATCAGAGGTCAAAGTAGCCC
>Ga0265297_10003624_pt1 | contig 27426 bp, 33 predicted proteins | sample Munlanlwell13791_FD_192502 | JGI IMG/M metagenome (GOLD analysis project Ga0265297, IMG submission 192502) | Leachate microbial communities from a municipal landfill in Southern Ontario, Canada - Leachate well 137-91 | ecosystem: Engineered > Solid waste > Landfill > Unclassified | place...
TGTCCTCCAATTTTCGGTTCCAAAATGTGACATTTTAACTTTGCTAGAAGGTGACATTACTACTTTGCTCTGACATTGGCGTCCCCCTACTTGACGTGGGTGGTATGTCTTAGTATCATCACCACTTCCAGTCAACCAGTCTTATCGGGGTATAGCGCAGCCTGGTAGCGCACCTGCTTTGGGAGCAGGCCGTCGGGGGTTCAAATCCCTCTACCCCGACCAAACCGAGAATATCATGAAAACAATCACAATTGGCGTAGCAGGTGGATCTGGTTCCGGTAAGACCACAGTGGCAAAGAATATTTTGCAGTTGGTTGGTTTAGATAATATTGCCTATCTTTCTCACGATTCTTATTATCGTAATTTTAATTCCCTGCCTTTTGAAGAAAGGGCTAAGTTAAACTACGACCATTTAGATTCTTTTGACAATGATTTGTTGGTTGATCATATAAAAAAGCTGCAGAATGGCGAAGCTGTTGACGTTCCTATCTACGATTTTACCACCCACATGCGAACATCTAAAACGAAACGTGTTGAGCCGCAACCGGTTATCATTATCGATGGGATTTTGATTTTGGCTGAAAAAGAATTACGCGATTTAATGGACGTTAAAATTTTTGTTGATATCGATTCAGATATTCGTTTTATTCGTCGTCTAGAGCGCGATATTGCTGAACGTGGTCGTAGTGTTGAATCAGTTATTCAACAATACGTAAATACAGTGCGCCCCATGCATTTGGAATTTGTTGAGCCGAGCAAGCGGTACGCCGATGTGATTATTCCTATTGGCGGTTTTAATCAGGTTGCTATTGAAATGGTTGCTTCGCGTCTCAAAAGCATGGTGGAAGGTACGTAACTTTTTTTCTTTTCTAGCAACTTCAGCTTGACACCATCATCTTTTTTCAGCAAGAATACCGGACCTAAAATAAATAGGAGGGGTTCCCGAGCGGCCAAAGGGAACAGACTGTAAATCTGTCGGCTCTGCCTTCGAAGGTTCGAATCCTTCCCCCTCCACCAGATTGTTAAGGATGAGAACCGAAGGTTCGACTAATTTTGCAGGATAGCAAAATTTGAATGCGTAACGAAGTGGAGCAGCCCGAAGGGTGAGTGACCAGGAAGGTCACGAATAATCCTTCCCCCTCCACCAGATTTTTTAACGGAAGATGAATCATATGATTGATAAACCTAAGTTAAGTGGCTTTTTGGCGGCATTATTTTTAGTGGTAGTGTTCTTTTCTTCTCAGGTTTTTGCTGTAGAATCCAGTCACAGCAAGAACGCTACGGCTACTATAGATAGTTCCGCAACATTAGTTCCGCCGAAGGCTTTAGCTACCGATGCAGAGAAAGGAAAGTGGTTAGTTGAGCAGGTTTTTGTAGCTATGAAGGAAGGGAGAGATGCTAATTTAGATCATTGGATGAGTTCGTCATTTCAGAGTATCCATCAGGATGGATCGAGAAATAAGCAGGAAGAGTTAGCATTGATCAGAAACTTGCATCTGAGTAAATATGTTCTGAATGATTTTAAGGTAACTCGTGCAGGTAATATTCTGATTGTTACGTGCCATCTTACCGGCGGGGAAATTGTAAATGGTAAGTATTTAGATAATAAATCGAGTCCGCGTTTAGATTTCTTTACGCAGACTGCGAGTGGTTGGCAGTGGTTAGCACATGCAAGTTCGGTGATTTTGGTTCCGAATTGTCAGGATTAGGTAATGCGGGTGTAGTTCAATGGTAGAACGAAAGCCTTCCAAGCTTTTCACGTGGGTCCGATTCCCATCACCCGCTCCAGCAGGAGGCCCACATAGCTCAGTTGGTAGAGCACTTCCTTGGTAAGGAAGAGGTCACCGGTCCGATTCCGGTTGTGGGCTCCAGTTTGTAATAATTTAGGCCAGTAGCTCAATTGGCAGAGCGACGGTCTCCAAAACCGTAGGTTGGGGGTTCGATTCCCTCCTGGCCTGCCACTTAAATTATTAAAAATAATTAAAAATCCTTTGCAATTTTCTTCTTTAGATATAAAATACATCACTTTTTAATGCTTAAGTTAGCAGGGATTAACCTGCCTGCTTTGTTTTTGCGTAAGAAATTGCGGTCAAATATGGAATTAAATACAGAAAATAAAAAGGCTTTGCCAAATAAATCTAGTAGTAACACGCTTTTTTGGATTTTAGCAAGTGTGCTTTTAGCGCTTGGTATTGTACTTAACCTTGTTTTTAGTAATTTAGCCTTCGCTATACGTATAGCGGGATGGCTTATTCTTTCTTGTGTTATAGTTTTGTTAATTTTTCAGACCGAGCAAGGGAAGAAGGTTTGGAGCTTTACTAAGGGCGCTCGCATAGAACTAAGAAAAGTGGTGTGGCCGACACGACAAGAAGCTACCCAAATAACTTTATTGATAGCGGCTTTGGTTGTAGTTGTTGCGCTTATCTTGTGGGGAGTGGATTCTATTTTAATGTGGGCATTAAGTTTATTGAATAGGTAAAGATATGAGTGATTCACCAGGCAAACGTTGGTACATTGTTCACGCATATTCCGGCAAAGAGAAGAGCGTTGTTACGTTGCTTCGGGAGCGCATTCGCCTTAATAATTTGGAAAGCAAATTTGGCGATATTCGTGTGCCAGTTGAGGACGTAGTAGAAATGCGTGGTGGACAAAAGCGCAAAAGTGAGAGAAAGTTTTTTCCTGGATACGTTTTAGTGGAAATGGAAATGAATGATGATACATGGCATTTAGTGCGCCATGTACCAGGAGTTTTAGGTTTCATTGGAGGAACTAGTTTAAAACCCACATCGCTTTCGGAAAAAGAAGTAAATGATATTTTAAACCGCGTTCAGGAAGGTACGGATAAACCCAAGCCTAAGGTCTTATTTGAGCCAGGCGAAGTTGTGCGTGTTATTGCTGGGCCATTTGCTGATTTTGATGGTGTTGTAGAAGAGGTTAATTATGAAAAGAGCCGTTTGCGCGTCTCAGTCATGATTTTTGGTCGCTCTACGCCTGTCGAATTAGAATTCAGCCAAGTAACAAAAGCCTAAATTTAAGGTATAACAATTTTTATTAATTAATAGCGGGGAGCCCACAAAGGCGTTTGAACCCGAGGAGAAAGAAATATGGCACCTAAGCCATCACCAGCCAAGACATCGTCAAAGTCGTCTAAGAAGCAAGTCTTAGTCAATATTAAATTACAAGTAAAAGCCGGGGAAGCAAACCCTAGTCCGCCAGTTGGTCCTGCCTTGGGGCAACATGGTGTGAATATCATGGAGTTTTGTAAAGCGTTCAATGCGCAGACACAAAAAATGGAAAAAGGTTTGGTTTTGCCAGTCGTGATTTCCGTTTACGGCGATCGCAGTTTTACTTTTATAATTAAAACCCCACCAGCACCTATTTTGCTTTTAAAAGCAGCTGGTATTCCAAAGGGCGCGGCAAATCCTTTAACGACCAAAGTTGGTAAAGTTACTTTAGCGCAAGTGGAAGAAATTGCCAAAACCAAAATGAAAGATCTTACTGCTGCTGATATGAAAGCTGCGATGCGTACAATCATGGGCACGGCGCGTAGTATGGGTATAACAGTGGAGGGCGCTGACAATGTCTAATATTTCAAAGAGACAAAAACTCATTAAAGAGAAGTTTACTTTTGGTAAGGCATATTCTTTCGATGAAGCAATTAATCTTCTAAAGAATTGTCCGCCTTTAAAGTTTGTAGAAAGTGTAGAGGTTTGTGTAAATCTTGGTATTGATGCGAAAAAATCTGAACAAACCGTACGTGGCGCTGTAGGCTTGCCGCACGGTACTGGCCGTACATTGCGCGTAGCTGTTTTTGCCGATGGTGAATTGGCGGTTAAAGCTAAAGAAGCAGGCGCTGACATAGTTGGTTTTGAGGATTTAGCCGAAAGCATTAAACAAGGTAATATTAATTTCGATGTTTTAATTGCGGCGCCAGATGCGATGCGTTTGGTTGGCCAATTGGGACAAATTTTAGGCCCAAGAGGACTCATGCCAAATCCGAAAGTTGGCACAGTTACCGCCGATGTTGCAACAGCTGTGAAAAATTCCAAAGCTGGTCAAGTGCAATACCGTGCCGATAAAGGTGGCGTTGTGCATGCAGTAATTGGCAAATTAAATTTTGATGCTAAAGCAATCAAAGAGAATCTAGAAACTTTAATTACAGATTTAAAGAGAGTGAAACCAGCGGCAGCAAAGGGTGTGTACTTAAAGAAAATTGTTTTGTCGAGCACTATGGGGCCAGGTTTAATTATTGATCAGTCGACTTTATCGATTTAATCGGTAGAGACGCGATTAATCGCGTCTAGCCGTTAAAGACCGCAGGTATGTGGGCTTTTATTAGTTCACATTTAAAAGAAAAGCCTGCGCAGGCGGTGATTCCGGAAACGGTCACCTGTTTATTGATTGTACTATAGTTTTGGGGGTAATTAGTGGTTTTAAAATTGGAAGATAAGAAGGCTATAGTAGCGGAAGTTGCAGAAGTAGCATCCAAAGCTCTTTCTGCCATAGCTGTAGATTATCGCGGCTTAAAAGTAAGTGATATGACTGCTCTCCGAGTGAAAGCTCGTGAAACCGGTGTTCATTTACAAGTCGTACGTAATACTTTAGCTCGTCGTGCTTTAACTGGTACGGATTTCGCTTGCTTAGACTCGGTTTTGACCGGCCCTATTCTTCTAGCTTTTTCCATGGAAGATCCAGGTGCTGTAGCTCGTTTATTCAAAGATTTTGTGAAAAAGACAGAAAATCTTGCTGTACGTGCTATTGCGCTCGGTGGTGAACTTTTAAATGCTAAAAAGTTAGATGATATTGCGTCCTTACCGACCCGCAATGAAGCTATTGCCTTATTAATGTCAGTTCTGAAAGCTCCAATCACGCGTTTGGTGGGCACACTTGCGGCTCCTCACACCAAATTAGTGCGTACTTTTGCAGCTTTGGAACAGGCAAAACAATAAAAATTATTTAATATTTAATACTTTGGAGATTTATTCATGACCGTTGAAAAAACTAATCAGCTTTTAGACACTATTGCTAACATGTCCGTGTTAGAAATTGTTGACCTTGTTAAAGCGATGGAAGAAAAATTTGGCGTAACAGCTGCGGCTCCTATGGCTATTGCAGCCGCTGCCGCTCCTGGTGCTGCTCCAGCCGCCGCTGAAGAGCAGACTGAGTTTGATGTTGTTTTAGCTAAAGCTGGTGATAACAAGATCAATGTAATTAAAGTCGTGCGAACCGTTACCAGCCTTGGTTTGAAAGAAGCCAAAGACATGGTAGAAGGTGCCCCAGCTACAGTCAAAGCAGGGGTGAGCAAGGAAGACGCAGCAGCAATTAAGAAACAGCTAGAAGAAGCTGGCGCTACGGTTGAAGTTAAATAACCGACGCGTTGTTTGAGAAAATAGAGCATTCCAGAGTGGAGTTTTTCACTCTGGGATTTGCTGTTATAGAACAATTATAAATTATGAATTATGAATGATGAATTATGAATGAAGAGGAGCTGAATCTAACTTAAAAATACAACTTATTGATTTATAAGGAAATCGTGTAGACATGTTTTCCTGATTTTTCTGTAGGTTTTAGATAAAGATTCATCATTCATAATTAATAATTAATAATTAATTTTACGGGGAACATTTAATGACACAATTAAGGCATACTGCAAAATCCTACAAAAACGATGTTTCCGAATTGTCTTACACTGAAAGAAAGCGAATCCGTAAGGATTTTTCCGGACATCCTGCTGTTATGAATATGCCAAAGCTTTTGGCTATTCCGGTAGATTCTTATCGCGAATTTTTACAGATCGATACCCCAGCTGACAAGCGAACTAGTACTGGCTTAGAGGCTGCTTTCAGATCGGTTTTACCAATAGTCAGTTATTCTAGTTTTGCTCGCTTGGAATATGTCTCTTATAGTATTGGTGAACCGCTTTTTGATGTTAGAGAATGTCAGATTAGAGGTTTGACCTACGCTTCACCCTTGAAAGTCAAAGTGCGTTTAGTCATTTATGACAAGGAAAATACGGCGAATAAGATAATTAAAGACGTTAAAGAGCAAGATGTTTACATGGGCGAAATTCCGCTCATGACTGATACTGGCAGCTTTGTCATTAATGGTATCGATCGTGTTGTGGTTTCGCAGTTACATCGTTCACCTGGTGTGTTTTTTGAGCACGATAAAGGTAAAACGCATTCTTCCGGAAAATTTTTGTACGCTGCTCGCATAATTCCTTATCGTGGTTCTTGGTTAGATTTTGAATTTGATCCCAAAGACTGCGTATTTATGCGTATTGACAGACGTCGTAAACTACCAGCCACTATTATTTTGCGCGCTTTAGGTTACTCCACAGAAGATATTTTGGCACTTTTCTTTGAGTTTACCAACATCCGATTGACTGAAGAAAAAGTTATTCTAACGCTCGATCTAAATAAACTTCGCGGTGAAATTGCCCCAGTAGATATTTTCGACAAGCAAGGCAATGTTATTGTCGAATCTGGGCGTCGTATTTCGCAGTTACATGTAAAACAGATCGAAAAAGCTAAGCTTACGGAACTCGAAGTTCCATTGGAATACTTACATGACAAAGTATTAGGTAAGCCAGTTTTGCATCCCAAAACAGGTGAGGTGTTGGCGGGAGCCAATGAAGAACTCAGTGCTGACGTTGTTAAGAAACTAGTGAAAGCCAAAGTTGAAAATCTCGACATCCTTTATGTTAACGAGCTAGATCGTGGTTTATATATTTCCGATACTTTGCGCATCGATACGAGTAGTACGCCATTAGAAGCTATGGTAGAAATTTATAAGATGATGCGTCCGGGCGAGCCACCGACCAAAGAAAGCGCAGAAAATCTATTCCACAATTTATTTTTTACGCAAGAGCGCTATAGTTTGTCGACTGTCGGTAGAATGAAATTTAACCGTCGCGTTGGGCGTACTGACTATACTGGTTCAGAAGTGTTAACGCCAGAAGATATCGTAGATGTTTTGCGTTGTTTAGTGAATATTCGCGATGGTAAAGATGATATTGACGATATCGACCATTTGGGCAACAGACGCGTTCGATGTGTTGGTGAAATGGTTGAAAACCAATTTCGTATTGGTTTGGTGCGCGTAGAGCGCGCTGTGCGTGAAAGGCTTGGGATTGCTGAAAGTGAAAATCTAATGCCCCAAGATTTGCTAAATGCCAAACCAGTTTCAGCTGCTATCAAAGAATTTTTTGGTTCTAGTCAGCTTTCACAATTTATGGACCAAAATAATCCGCTTTCAGAAATTACGCATAAAAGACGTATTTCTGCTTTAGGGCCAGGTGGTTTAACTAGAGAAAGAGCTGGATTTGAAGTGCGCGACGTTCACACAACTCATTATGGTCGTGTTTGTCCGATTGAAACACCTGAAGGACCAAACATTGGTTTGATTAACTCAGTTGCTATTTATGCTCGCATTAACGAATACGGTTTCCTCGAAAGTCCTTATCGCAGAATTGAAAACTGTAAAGTAACGGACGAGATTGATTACCTATCAGCTATTGAAGAAGGAAAGTTCAATATTGCTCAAGCTAACGTCAATATCGACGCTAACGGTAAGATAGTTGGTGAAATGATTATTTGCCGTCATAAAGGCGAATTTGTAATGACTTTGCCAGAAAACGTCAACTATATGGACGTTTCTCCGCAACAGACTGTATCAGTAGCGGCAGCCTTAATTCCATTTTTGGAACATGACGATACCAGCCGTGCCTTGATGGGTTCAAACATGCAACGCCAAGCGGTACCAGGAATTCGTTGCGAAAAGCCATTGGTTGGAACTGGTGTAGAGCGCACAGTTGCCGTGGATTCCGGTTCGGTTGTAGCGGCGCGCAGAAGTGGTGTTATAGATTCAGTTGATTCTTCACGCATTATCATACGTGTTGATGAAGCGGAAATGACGAAACGTGCCGACGAATCTGGTGTAGATATTTACAATCTTGTGAAATACATGCGCTCCAATCAAAGCACTTGTATTAACCAAAAACCTCTAGTTCAGGCTGGTGATAGAGTTAAAAAGGGCGACGTTTTAGCCGATGGACCTTGTACAGATCTTGGCGAATTGGCATTAGGCCAGAATTTATTAGTCGCGTTCATGCCTTGGAATGGTTACAACTTTGAAGACTCAATTTTGATTTCAGAAAAACTAGTCAAAGAAGATCGTTTTACCAGTATTCATATCCAAGAGTTAAGTTGTGTTGCTCGTGACACTAAGCTTGGTGCAGAAGAGATCACAGCTGATATTCCTAACGTTGGTGAAAGAGCTTTAAGAAAACTTGATGATTGCGGTATTGTGCACATTGGCGCTGAAGTTGAAGCTGGTGATATTTTAGTTGGTAAAGTAACGCCGAAAGGCGAGACGCAGCTTTCTCCAGAAGAGAAGTTGCTTAGAGCTATTTTTGGTGAAAAAGCTTCAGATGTTAAAGACAGTTCACTCCGTGTTCCATCTGGAACTTCCGGTACTGTAATTGACGTGCAAATTTTCACACGCGATGTAGCAACCAAAGACGATCGGGCTAAGAAGATTGAAGAAATTGCACTAGCTAAGATCAAGAAAGATTTAGCTGATGAAGTGAGAATTTTGCAAGATGCTGTTTATCAACGTACTGCTCAAATTTTATTAGGTCAAGTTGCTTTGGGTGGGCCGAAGAAATTATCTAAAGGCAGCAAAATTACTAAAGCTTATTTAAGCGAAGTTTCTCGTGACAAGTGGTTTTCTATTCGTTTGGAAGATGATGTTGCTAATCAACACCTTGAAACATTAGCCGGTCAGCTGCGTTACTTAGAAGATGAATATGCGAAAAAATTAGATTTAAAGCGTAAAAAACTCTTGCAAGGGGATGATTTGGCGCACGGCGTGCTTAAGATTGTCAAAGTTTATTTGGCTGTGAAACGCAGAGTTCAAGCAGGTGATAAAATGGCCGGACGCCACGGTAATAAAGGTGTTATCTCCATGATTACTCCAATCGAAGATATGCCATTTTTAGCAGACGGAACTCCAGTTGATATCGTTTTAAATCCACTCGGCGTGCCATCGCGTATGAACGTCGGTCAGGTGTTGGAAACACACTTAGGTTGGGCAGCTAAAGGCTTAGGGCTCAAGATTGGTGCTATGCTTGATGCTAATACCAAATCTGGTGAGATGCGCGACTTTTTGACCAAGATTTATAACATCGGCAAGAAAAATAGTTCTGTTAAAGTTAACTTATCTAAGATGAAAGATGAGGAGATCAATGAGTTAGCTAGTAACTTACGAGCAGGTGTTCCCATGGCAACGCCAGTATTTGATGGGGCTGGAGAAAACGAAGTTAAGGAAGTGCTTAAATTTGCTGATCTTCCAGAAAATGGGCAAGTTAATCTGTTTGATGGTCGTACAGGAAAGCGTTTTGACCGTGCTGTAACAGCAGGCTATATGTACATGATGAAGCTAAATCACTTGGTTGACGATAAGATGCATGCTAGATCTACCGGTTCTTACAGCCTTGTAACTCAACAGCCACTTGGCGGTAAAGCGCAATTTGGTGGCCAGAGATTTGGTGAAATGGAAGTTTGGGCCTTGGAAGCTTATGGAGCATCTTACACATTGCAAGAAATGCTAACGGTGAAGTCAGACGACGTTAGTGGTCGTACGAAGATTTATAAGAACATTGTTGATGGCGATCCACGCATGGAAGCTGGTATGCCAGAGTCGTTTAATGTTTTATTGAAAGAAATTCGTTCGTTGGCTATTAACATAGAATTAGAGAGCGATTAGGACCAGAGGGACGAAGAGAACTTAACTTGAATTTGTAACTTATTGATTTATAAAGAAAACCCGTAGACATGTTTTTTGGGTTTTAAAAATTATAGTGGAGCGCGCATGCACGATTTACTAAATTTCATACCAAAGAAGCGAACTGAAGAGTTTGATTCCATACACATCGGACTTGCTTCCCCGGAAACGATTCGTTCTTGGTCTTATGGCGAGGTCAAAAAGCCGGAGACTATTAACTATCGAACCTACAAGCCGGAACGCGATGGTCTATTCTGCGCCAAGATTTTTGGACCAGTTAAAGATTATGAATGTTTGTGCGGCAAATATAAGCGCCTAAAGCATCGTGGCGTAATTTGCGAGAAATGTGGCGTGGAAGTTACGATTTCCAAAGTGCGTCGCGAGCGTATGGGACATATCGATTTGGCCAGCCCAGTCGCGCATATCTGGTATTTAAAATCTCTTCCATCTCGTATCGGTTTACTTCTAGATATGAGCTTACGCGATATCGAACGCGTTTTATACTTCGAATCTTTTGTGGTCGTTGAACCAGGGCTTACGCCTTTAGAAAAGGGCCAACTTCTGAGTGACGATGAGTACATGCAAGCGGTGGAAGAATATGGCGAAGACTTCACCGCCATGATGGGTGCCGAAGCAGTGCAGCGCTTGTTGCAGCAAATCGATTTGACAGCAGAAATAGCTGAAATGCGTGCTGAATTAGCCGATACCAGTTCTGATACTAAGTATAAGAAACTTAGCAAACGCATTAAAATACTTGAAGCGTTTTTGGCTTCTGGTAACAAACCAGAATGGATGATTTTGACCGTTCTTCCTGTATTGCCGCCAGATTTGCGTCCTTTAGTTCCCCTCGATGGTGGCCGTTTTGCTACTTCCGATTTGAATGATTTATATCGTCGAGTTATTAATCGCAATAACCGCTTACGTCGCCTATTAGAGCTCAATGCTCCAGATATCATTGTGCGCAACGAAAAACGCATGTTGCAAGAGTCTGTTGATGCTCTATTGGATAATGGTAGACGCGGTCGCGTTATTACTGGCGCTAACAAGAGACCGCTTAAATCTTTGGCCGATATGATCAAAGGTAAACAAGGTCGCTTTAGGCAGAATTTATTAGGTAAACGTGTAGATTACTCTGGTCGATCTGTTATCGTGGTTGGTCCAGCTCTTAAATTACATCAATGCGGTTTGCCGAAGAAAATGGCACTTGAATTATTTAAGCCATTTATTTTTAGTAAGTTGCAATATCGCGGCTTAGCTACAACCATCAAAGCTGCGAAACGCATGGTGGAGAACGAAGTTGCTGAAGTTTGGGATATTTTAGAAGAAGTTATTCGCGAACATCCAGTATTGCTCAATCGTGCTCCTACATTGCATCGTTTGGGTATTCAAGCGTTCGAGCCGATCTTAATCGAAGGCAAAGCTATTCAGTTGCATCCTCTAGTTTGTACAGCTTACAACGCTGACTTCGACGGCGACCAAATGGCTGTGCACGTTCCGCTGACCCTAGAAGCTCAGCTGGAAGCGAGAGCTCTCATGATGTCGACGAACAATATTTTATCTCCAGCCAACGGCGATCCAGTTATTGTGCCAACACAAGACGTTGTTTTGGGGCTCTATTACATGACGAGAGAAAGACCTGGTGCTAAGGGAGAAGGTATGGTTTTCTCTGACATTAGCGAAGTAAAACGCGCCTACGATACAGATGCAGTTGATTTGCATGCCAAGATCAAAGTGCGTTTGACTGAAACTTTGAAAAAAGAGAATGCGGAACCAGAAAAAATTACTAAAGTAGTCGATACTACAGCTGGTCGTGCTATTTTGTGGGAAATTGTTCCAGAAGGTTTGGCGTTTAAATTAATCGACCGTCCTTTCACCAAGAAAGTTGTTTCATCTTTATTGAACACTTGTTATCGCTATTTGGGTACGAAACCAACTGTAATTTTTGCCGATCAGTTGATGTACACTGGATTTAAGTATGCAACTATTTCAGCGATTTCGATTTGCGTTGATGACTTAGCAATTCCGGAAGAAAAAGCTGAAATTATTGCTAAAGCTGAAGCAGAAGTTTTAGAAATTGAAAAGCAATATGCTTCTGGTTTGGTAACACAAGGCGAGCGATACAACAAAGTTATTGACATTTGGTCGCATACTAATGATGAAGTGGCTAAAGCGATGATGGAAAGATTGTCAGTCGATATTTCTATTGATGCTGATGGCAAAAAGATCAAGCAAGAATCTTTAAATCCAGTCTTTATGATGGCGGATTCCGGTGCGAGAGGTTCGGCAGCACAGATGCGTCAATTAGCCGGTATGCGCGGCCTTATGGCCAAGCCAGATGGCACCATTATGGAAACTCCAATTACAGCTAACTTCCGCGAAGGTTTGAACGTTTTGCAATACTTCATTTCTACGCACGGTGCTCGTAAAGGTTTAGCTGATACAGCTTTAAAAACAGCTAATTCTGGTTATTTAACACGTCGTTTAGTAGATGTGGCGCAAGATGTCGTAGTACGTGAATATGATTGCGGAACAGAAAATTACATTCTAATGAAACCTCTCATCGAAGGTGGCGATGTTGTTGAGTCTTTGCGCGAAAGAGTTTTAGGTAGAGTTGTTGCTGAAGATATTTTAGATCCAAAAACTTCAGAAGTTGTAGTCGAAGCTGGCATTATGCTAGATGAAACTTTGGTTGATCTTTTAGAGCAACATTCGATAGACACTGTCAAAGTTAGATCAACTATTACCTGCGAATCTCATTATGGTATTTGTGCTAAATGCTATGGCCGTGACTTAGCTCGCGGACATTTGGTTAACCAGGGTGAAGCGGTTGGTATTATGGCGGCGCAGTCTATCGGTGAACCTGGTACCCAGCTTACCATGCGTACATTCCATATCGGTGGCGCGGCATCGCGGACAACTGCAGTCGATAGCGTGCAAGTTAAAACCGATGGACATATTAAATTTAACAACATGAAAACTGTGCAGCATGCTAATGGGAATTTAGTGTCTGTATCGCGTTCTGGTGAATTGATGGTTTTAGATCAAGATGGGCGTGAACATGAATGCTACAAAGTTCCATATGGTGCGACGTTGCTAGCTAAAGAAGATGCGAAAATTAAAGCTGGTACGTTAGTTGCTCAGTGGGATCCACATACACGTCCGATCATTAGTGAAGTTAACGGATTTGTGAAATTCATCGACGTTATTGAAGGCGTTAATATGACGCGTCAAACCGATGAATTGACGGGGCTTAGCACTATGGTGATTACAACAGCAGTGCAGAGAGCTTGGGCCGGGAGAGAACTTCGTCCTATGGTTAAAGTAGTTGATGATAAAAAGAAAGATGTCTACTTGCCGGGTGGCACCATGCTTGCGCACTACTTTTTGCCAAGTGGCGGAATTGTGCAGGTTGCAGATGGTGGTCGTTTGGGAATAGGTGATGTAGTTGCTCGTATTCCACAAGAAGTTAGTAAAACGCGCGATATCACTGGTGGTTTGCCACGCGTTGCTGATCTTTTTGAAGCACGTAAACCCAAAGAGCCAGCTTTGTTAGCCAAAATTTCTGGTGTAATTAGTTTTGGTAAAGAAACAAAAGGTCGACGTCGTTTGGTCATCACAGCTCAGGACGGAACTACACACGAAGAACTTTTACAAAAATGGCGTAATGTTACGGTATTTGAAGGCGAGCAAGTGGAGAGGGGTGAGACTATTGCTGATGGTGCACTAGATCCACATGATATTTTGCGTCTTTTAGGAGTGAATGTTTTAGCTAGTTACATTGTTAACGAAGTGCAAGAAGTTTATCGTCTGCAAGGTGTCAAAATCAATGATAAACACATTGAAGTGATATTACGCCAGATGTTGCGTAAAGTAGAAATTATCGAGCCAGGTGATAGCAATTTTATTCGTGGTGAACAAGTAGAAAAAGTGAAAGTTTTAGAAGAGAACGCTCGTATACTAGAAGCCAAGGGTGTTCCGGCTGCTTATGATTTAGTATTACTTGGTATAACCAGAGCTTCTTTGGCTACGGAATCTTTCATTTCTGCAGCTTCATTCCAAGAAACAACCAGAGTCTTAACAGAAGCCTCGATTAATGGCAAGAAAGATGATCTTAAGGGACTTAAAGAGAACGTAATGGTTGGTAGATTAATCCCGGCTGGTACTGGCTTTGCATATCATGCACATCGTAAGCAAAAAAGAACCGCTATGGAAGCTTTGGAGCAAGATGCGAAGAATGCGGCCAATGCTTCAGCTGGTATGACTGCAGAGAGGGCTGAAAAAGCTCTTAGCGATGCTCTGAAGGAAGGGGATAATAAATAAAATTAAATTGATTTGTAAATGTGCTTGACGCAGGCAGATAGCTCATTTAGAATCGCGACCTCAGGTTTTGTTTTGAAGAAAAAATTTTGAGATAACTTGTTTTTTTGATATAAAAGTCAAGTTTTAAATTTTCAATAAATTCAAAAAGTTACAAAGTTTATTGAAGGCTCAGGATTTAAAGCGCAGATACTGCGGGTGTGGTTCTGCGATATTTTTATTGGTATTTTGTTAAGGTAAATAAGACATGGCGACAGCTAACCAGTTAGTTCGTAAACCACGTAGACCAAAGACGTACAAAAACTCTGTGCCAGCTTTGCAAAATTGTCCGCAGAAACGCGGTGTTTGTACAAGGGTTTACACAACAACTCCAAAAAAGCCAAACTCGGCTTTGCGTAAAGTGGCTCGTGTGCGTTTGACTAATGATATGGAAGTAACTTCTTATATCGGCGGTGAAGGGCATAACTTGCAAGAGCACTCAGTGGTTTTAATCCGCGGTGGTCGTGTTAAGGACTTGCCTGGTGTGCGTTATCACATTGTGCGTGGTAGTTTGGATACGAGCGGTGTTGGTGGTCGTAAACAAAGTCGTTCGAAATATGGTGAAAAGAGACCTAAGAAATAATTATGAATTATGAATTATGAATGAGGGAAAAAGAAGAATTGAACTTAAAAACGTAACTCATTGATTTGTAAAGAATTCGTGTAGACATGTTTTTGGTTAAAATTCACGGTTCACCATTTGTAATTCACAGTTGAAGAAAGAGAATTAAATATGTCCAGAAGAAAAGCATCTCCGAAAAGACTAATTTTACCCGATCCAATATTTGGTTCGGTGATGTTGACAAAATTTGTCAACGTTGTTATGCAACGCGGCAAAAAAGCTTGTGCTGAGAGAATAGTTTATGGCGCTCTAGATAAAGTCGCCGAACGCATTAGCCCTAAAGATGCGGCAGAGAAAGAAAAGAAAACTACTCATAAGTCAAAAGACAGTATTAAAACCAATGACAAATTGCGTCGAGTTGTTTTAGATACTTGGACGAGAGCTTTGGATAATGTAAGACCAACAGTAGAGGTTCGTTCTAGACGTGTTGGTGGTGCTAACTATCAGATTCCTGTTGAAGTAAAAACCGATCGTGGTAACGCTTTGGCTATGCGTTGGTTAGTTAGATACGCAGCACTGCGAGGAGAAAAAACAATGGCTCTCCGTTTAGCGGCCGAGATTTTGGAAGCTATGGAAAATCGTGGTGGCGCAGTTAAGAAACGTGAAGATGTTCACAAAATGGCCAAGGCTAACCAAGCTTTTGCGCATTACAGATGGTAAATTTATTTAAGCGAAGAGAAATATGGCTACAGTAGCATCAGTTAGAGAAATTCCTTTAGATAGATACAGAAATATTGGTATTACCGCGCATATCGATGCCGGTAAAACAACGACTACAGAACGTATTTTATTTTACACCGGTGTATCCCACAAAATGGGCGAAGTGCACGACGGTAATGCCACCATGGATTGGATGGAACAAGAACGTGAACGTGGTATTACAATCACTTCAGCTGCGACCACTTGTTATTGGAGTGGTATGGATCAACAATTTCCTCAACACCGTATTAATATCATTGATACTCCTGGTCACGTGGATTTTACTATCGAGGTCGAAAGGTCTTTGCGCGTTTTAGATGGAGCAGTAGTAGTACTTTGCGCTGTCGGCGGCGTTGAGCCACAAACCGAAACTGTTTGGCGCCAAGCGGATAAATATAAGGTTCCGCGTATGTGTTTTGTCAACAAGATGGACAGAGCTGGCGCGAACTTTTTAAGAGTTGTCAATCAAGTTAAAGAACGTTTGGGCGCTGTTGCGACAGTTATGCAATTGCCAATTGGTGCCGAAGAAAAATATCAGGGCTTAGTCGATTTGGTTCGCATGAAAGCGATTTATTGGAATGAATCCGATAAAGGTATGACTTACGAAGCACGCGAAATTCCAGAGGAGATGAAAGCTCAATGTCAAGAATGGCGCGAAAAGTTAGTTGAAATTGCTGCCGAAGGTTCAGACAAATTGATGGAAAAATATCTGGAAACAGGCGACCTATCAGATGTTGAAATCAAAGAAGGCATTCGCAAACGTACTATTGCAAATCAAATTATCCCAATGTTTTGCGGTTCAGCTTTTAAAAATAAAGGCGTACAGGCTGTGTTAGATGCTGTAATCGAATATTTGCCGGCTCCTAATGAAGTCGCGGCTATCAAGGGTGTTTTAGAAAATGGCGAAGAAACCACCTGTATAGTGAAAGATGAAGCTCCTTTTGCGGCATTAGTTTTTAAAATTGCCACCGATCCATTTGTTGGAACTCTTTCTTATTTTAGAGTTTACTCAGGTGTTTTACGATCTGGTGATGGCGTTTTTAATCCAGTTAAAAATCGTAAAGAGCGCATTGGTCGCTTGTTGCAAATGCATGCTAATACGCGTATGGAAATCAGTGAGGTTCGCGCCGGTGACATAGCCGCCGCGGTAGGTTTAAAGACAGTTACAACCGGTGATACTCTTTCCGACCCCGATCGTGTTGTTACACTTGAGCGTATGGAATTTCCAGATCCAGTTATTTCAGTTGCAGTTGAGCCAAAAACTAAGGTTGACCAAGAAAAAATGGGCATTGCTCTAAATAAATTAGCTCAAGAAGATCCATCTTTCCATGTACATACCGACGAAGAATCTGGTCAGACCATTATTTCAGGAATGGGTGAGTTGCATTTGGAAATTATCGTCGATCGTATGAAGAGGGAATTCAGCGTCGATGCTAATGTTGGTAAACCGCAAGTTGCCTACCGCGAAACTATTCGTAAGAAAGTCGAGCAAGAAGGTAAGTATATTCGTCAGTCTGGTGGTCGCGGTCAGTACGGACATGTTTGGATTACCTTGGAACCCATGCCACTTGGTAAAGGCTATGAATTTGAAAACGCCATTGTTGGTGGTGTTATTCCCAAAGAATACATTTCAGCTATTGATAAGGGAATTCGTGAACAGATGGAAAATGGTGTGTTAGCTGGCTATCCAGTTGTGGATTTCAAAGTAACACTGTTTGACGGTTCTTATCACGAAGTTGACTCGAACGAAATGGCATTTAAGATCGCTGGTTCGTTAGCCTTTAAAGAAGGTGCTTTGAAAGCTAAACCAGTTCTACTTGAGCCGATTTTTAGTGTCGAAGTTGTGACCGCTGAAGAGTACATGGGTGATGTGGTTGGTGACTTAAGCCGTAGGCGAGGAATGGTGCATGGTATGGACGAAAGTCCATCTGGCAAAGTCATTAGGGCTATGGTACCCTTGGGCGAAATGTTTGGATACGCTACTGATTTACGTTCTATGACGCAAGGGCGAGCAACTTATACCATGGAATTTTCCAAGTATAGTGAGGCTCCAGCTGTTATTGCTGAGGCAGTTATTAATCAAAAGAAAAAATAACAATTTACAATAATTTTTAATTAAAAGAGGTTTTTTATGACTACTAGCGCAACTGGTAAAAAAGAAGCATTTAAGCGAGATAAGCCACACGTCAATGTGGGAACGATCGGACACGTTGACCATGGTAAAACAACTTTGACGGCAGCAATTACGCATGTTATGTCAAAACTGCATGGTGGTGAAGCCAAAGGATACGATCAAATCGACAATGCTCCAGAAGAAAAAGCTCGTGGTATTACGATTAATACAGCTCATGTTGAGTATCAAAGCAAGAACCGTCACTACGCGCACGTTGACTGTCCAGGCCACGCTGACTATGTTAAGAATATGATCACAGGTGCGGCTCAGATGGACGGTGCTATTCTTGTTGTATCAGCTGCAGATGGTCCAATGCCACAAACTCGTGAGCATATTTTGTTAGCCTACCAGGTCGGTGTTCCTCGTATTGTTGTCTTTTTAAATAAGGCCGATATGGTTGATGACAAAGAACTTCTTCAATTAGTGGAAATGGAAACTAGAGATTTGTTGAAACAATATAAGTTCGATGGCGATAATATTCCAATTATTACCGGTTCTGCTCTTAAAGCCTTAGAAGGTGATCAAGGCGAATATGGTGTGCCAGCAATATTAAAGCTTGTCGAAGCACTAGATGATTATATCCCATTGCCACAAAGACCAATTGATAAACCATTCTTGATGCCAATCGAAGATGTGTTCTCGATTTCTGGTCGCGGTACCGTAGTAACCGGAAGAATCGAACGCGGCATTATCAAAGTTGGTGAAGAAGTTGAAGTAGTAGGTATTCGTCCAACACAAAAAACAGTTTGTACGGGTGTCGAAATGTTCCGTAAACTTCTTGATGAGGGTCAAGCTGGAGATAATGCTGGAATATTATTACGCGGTCTTAAGAGAGAAGATGTGGAAAGAGGGCAAGTATTGGCTAAACCAGGTACTATCACTCCTCACACCAAATTTGAGGCTGAAGTATACGTGCTCTCTAAAGAAGAAGGTGGACGTCATACCCCATTCTTTAAAGGTTACAGACCTCAATTTTATTTCCGCACAACAGACGTGACGGGAGCCGTAGAGTTGCCAGCCGGTGTTGAAATGGTAATGCCAGGCGATAACATCAAGATGGTAGTAACGTTAATATCGCCGATTGCTATGGAAGACGGAGTGCGTTTTGCTATTCGCGAAGGCGGACGTACAGTCGGTGCAGGTGTGGTAGCTAAGATTATTGAATAGGCGCAATTGAGAAGTTAAATATGTCAGCTGTGAAAAAAAATCAGAGAATTAGAATACGTTTGAAAGCATTTGATCATCGTTTGATAGATCAAGCAACGCATGAGATAGTGAATACGGCAAAGCGTACAGGCGCATTGATAAAAGGACCAATTCCTTTGCCTACGCGTAAGGAGCGTTTTACCGTTTTGATTTCGCCCAATGCCGATAAGGATGCGCGGGATCAATACGAAATTCGCACGCATAAGCGTTTGCTTGACATTCATCAACCGACGGATAAAACCATAGATGCTTTGATGAAATTGGATCTGGCAGCTGGTGTTGATGTGCGCATTAGTGTTGATGATATTGATTAATTTTTAATTTGAGAAAGCCATGGCAAAGTTGATAGGTCTAAAATGTGGTATGACACGGGTATTTACCGAAGACGGTCGAGCTATACCAGCTACAGTGATAAAAGTGGAACCGAATCGTGTTGTGCAAATAAAAGAGATAGCTAAAGATGGTTATTATGCTTTGCAAATCACGCAGGGCGTAAAATCGTTAGCAAAGCTAACAAAAGCAATGATTGGGCATTTCCGTAAAGCCAGCGTGGAGCCAGGTTCTGGGCTTTGGGAATTACCTTTAGCCAAAGATGATATTGAAAAATATAAAGTTGGTGCTGAGTTAAAAGTTGATCTCTTTAAAGTTGGCGATAAAGTTGATGTGCAAGGTGTTTGCAAAGGTAAAGGCTTTGCTGGTGTTATTAAGAGATATAATTTTGCTACCCAAGACGCAAGTCACGGTAACTCTTTATCGCATCGTGCACCAGGATCTATCGGCCAACGCCAAACGCCAGGTCGCGTTTTTAAAGGTAAAAAAATGGCTGGTCATATGGGCGATAGAACGTGTACTGTGCAAAGTCAAAAAGTTGTGTTTGTAGATGCTGCACGTAATTTATTATTAGTTGAAGGCGGCGTGCCAGGTGCTCCAAATAGTCAGGTTGTAATTAAACACGCAGCAAAAGTAAAAGCTAAGGGTGGTGATCATGGAGCTTAATTTAAAAATCGCCGGTCAAGGTGATAAAGCTAAAATAATCAATCTTCCAGAAAAAGTTTTTGGCTCAGAATTTAAAGAAGATTTGATTCATCAGGTAGTGGTTGCCTATTTGGCAGGTGCTCGAGCTGGAACGCGCGGCCAAAAAAGTCGCTCTGAGGTAAGTGGTAGCGGAAGAAAGCCCTGGAAACAAAAAGGTACAGGTCAAGCTCGTTCTGGTGCCTTTCGAAGTCCAATATGGCGCAAAGGTGGTGTGACGTTTGCTGCTAAACCGCAAAGCTATACGCAAAAAGTTAATAAGAAAATGTACAAAGGTGCGATGCGATCGATTTTATCCGAACTTTTACGTAAAGGTCGCATTACTTTAGTTGAAGACTTTGCTGTAACCTCGAATAAAACACAAGAGGCAGTAAAGAAGTTAAAAGATCTTGGTTTAAAAGAAGCGTTAATTATTTCACAAGGCATAGATAATAATTTATACCTTGCTACAAGAAATCTTTATCGTGTTGGTGTTTGCGATGCTAAGGCCATAGATCCAGAAAGTTTAGTCAGATTTCCCGCAATTGTGCTCACGGTACCTGCCTTAAAGCAAATTGAGGAGATGTTGGGATGATAGCTATGCAAGATGAAAAATTATATAAAGTGTTGCTTTCAGCTCGTTTAACCGAGAAGGGCACACAATTAGAAAAACATAGACAATATATATTTCGCGTATGCAACGATGCAACTAAGACGCAAGTTAAACAAGCTGTGGAAAAACTTTTTGGTGTTTCTGTTGAAGCGGTGCGTGTTTGTAACGTTAGAAGCAAAGTGAAGAAATTTGGTCAAATTATGGGTAAAAGACAGGGCTGGAAAAAGGCCTATGTTATGCTTAAGGAAGGGCAAGTACTTAAATTAGCGGGAGCGTAATGTAATGGCAATAGTTAAATGTAAACCTACATCACCAGGACGTCGCTTTGTTATCAAAGTTGTGTCTCCAGAACTTTCTAAAGAGAAGCCGCACGCGCCTTTATTGGCTAAAAAAATTCGTGGAAGCGGTCGTAATAATCAGGGACGCATTACTGTTAGACATCAAGGCGGTGGTAGTAAGCAGTTTTATAGAATTATAGATTTTAAGCGCGATAAGATTGGCATTCCAGGAAAAATAGAGCGTTTGGAATACGATCCAAACCGTAGTTCTCACATAGCTTTGGTATTATACAAAGATGGAGAAAGACGCTATATCATTGCTCCAAAGGGTATTAAGGTCGGTGAAGCAGTGATTTCTGGTAGCGATGTTGCTATTAAATTGGGTAATACATTACCTTTAGAAAATATTCCTACTGGTACCATGATTCATTGCGTAGAAACGAAGCCAGGTCGCGGAGCTCAGCTAGTGCGCAGTGCTGGCGGATATGCTCAGTTAGTTGCTCGTGAAGGAGAATATGCGACATTGCGCTTACGATCTGGTGAAATCAGAAAAGTGTTAACTGTTTGTCATGCCACTATTGGTGAAGTTTCTAATTCTGAACATAATTTACGTAGTTTTGGTAAAGCTGGTGCTTTGCGTTGGCGTGGAATTCGTCCAACAGTACGAGGAGTAGCCATGAACCCTATCGACCACCCACATGGTGGTGGTGAGGGTCGAGGTGCAGCCGGTCGTCATCCAGTCAGTCCAACAGGCGTGCCAACTAAAGGTTACAAGACAAGGCGTAATAAACGTACTGAAAGAATGATTATTCGTCATCGTAAGAAAGATAAATGATAAGTGAGGTGAAATAGTGCCGCGTTCATTAAAGAAAGGGCCATTTGTCGATGCTCATCTTCAAAAGAAGGTAGACGTCACTCTTGCCACTAATAGCAAGAAGCCGATTAAGAGTTGGTCAAGACGTTCGACTATCGTGCCCGATATGGTTGGGTTAACTATTGCTGTACATAATGGTAGATCCCATGTTCCAGTTTATGTTAACGAAAATATGGTTGGTCATAAGCTTGGTGAGTTTGCTTTGACACGCACTTTCCGTGCTCATTCTGGCGATCGTAAAGCGACGACAGAGGAGAAGACATAATGGAAACTGTAGCAAAACTTAAACATGGTAAAATGTCTGCGCAAAAAGCTAGACTAGTTGCTGATTTGATCCGCAATAAGTCAGTAGAAAAAGCGCTAGAAATTTTAACTTTTAGCACAAAAAAAGCAGCTGTGTTAATTAAAAAGGTTTTAGAATCGGCGATTGCAAATGCTGAGCATAACAAGGGAGCTGATATCGATGAATTGCGCGTATCGCGTATTTTTATCGATAATGGTCCTTCGATGAAACGTTGGCATGCACGTGCCAAAGGGCGTGGTTGTCGTGTTGAAAAACATACGTGCCACATAACAGTCATGGTTTCTGACGAAAAATAATTTTTGAGTAGAGTGTAGATATGGGGCAGAAAGTCAATCCAATTGCAATTAGGTTGGGTATCATAAAAGATTGGACATCTACGTGGTATGCGGATGCCAAGCATTATGCCGATTATTTAAATAACGACATTATGGTACGCAATTATTTATTGAAGAAATTCGCTGGTGCTGGAATTAGTCGCGTGCAGATTGAAAGGCCAGCACGCAGTGCACGCATTGTAATTTATGCTGCACGTCCTGGTGTTATTTTGGGTAAAAAAGGCGGAGATATTGAGATCTTACGTAAAGATATAGCCAAAATGATGAAGGTGCCTGTGCACGTCAGCATCGAAGAAGTCGCCAAAGCCGATTTGGATGCTAAGTTAGTTGCCGAAGGTATAGCGCAACAGCTAGAACGTCGTATTATGTTCCGTAAAGCCATGAAGCGTGCGGTGCAAAGCGCATTAAGGGCTGGGGCTTTGGGTATCAAAATCAATGTAAGCGGCAGATTAGGCGGTGCAGAAATTGCTCGTACCGAATGGTATCGCGAAGGCCAAGTTCCTTTACATACTTTTCGTGCTGATATTGATTATGGTTTGGCTGAAGCAAAAACTACTTATGGAATTATTGGTGTGAAAGTTTGGATTCACCGCGACCATACTACAGCAAAAGGCAAGAAAGAGGCGGAGAGTTAGGCTATGTTACAACCGAAACGCACGAAATTTCGTAAACAATTTAAAGGTAAAAACAGGGGTGTTGCTACTCGCGGCAGCAAGGTAAGTTTTGGTGAATTTGGTTTAAAAGCCTCAGATCGTGGTCGTTTGACTGCACGCCAAATTGAAGCATCGCGTCGTACTGTGACTCACTTTGTTAAGCGTGGTGGTAAGATTTGGATTCGTATTTTCCCAGATAAGCCAATCACTAAAAAACCATTAGAAGTTAGACAAGGTAAAGGTAAGGGGCCAGTTGAGTACTGGGTTGCTCAAATACAACCGGGTAGAGTGTTGTTTGAGATCGAAGGCGTTACCGAAGAAATAGCCCGTAAGGCTTTTAAATTGGCAGCAGCCAAGTTACCAATTAGTACAACATTTGTTAAACGAGTGATAATGTAATGAAAGCTAGCGAACTAAGAAAAAAAACAATGGAAGAACTTCAACAGGAATTGACGGCACTTTTGCGTGAAGAATTTAATCTACGTATTGGCAAGGGCTTAGATGAAGTAAAAGCTAAGCCACAAGCTAGAAAAGAAGTGCGTCGCAACATTGCCCGTATTAAAACCATTTTACGAGAAGGTGTGAAGAAATCATGAGTGAGCAAAATAATCAGAAAAAAACAACTAAGACATTAACTGGCAAAGTTGTGAGCGATAAAATGGACCGCACGGTCGTAGTTTTAGTAGTGCGTAAAGTTAAGCACCCTATTTATGGCAAGTATGTGCAACGTTCTACAAAAATTCATGCTCATGATGAGAATAATTCCTGCAAGGAAGGTGATGTAGTAATTATAGCGGAAACTCGTCCTATATCGAAGACGAAGCAATGGCGAGTTGTGGAAATCGTTAAATAAAACAAATTGAGCGTAGTATGATACAGAAAAAAACAATGTTAAATGTGGCGGATAACAGCGGAGCACGCCGTGTTATGTGTATCCAAGCCAAAGGTGGGTCAGGTCGGCGTTATGCAGGTATTGGCGATATCGTCAAGGTGACTGTTAAAGAAGTTGCCCCTGATGGGAAGGTCAAAAAAGGGGAAGTGTCAAACGCAGTAGTTGTGCGTACCAGAAAAGGTGTGCGTCGTTCAGATGGATCTGCTATACGCTTTGATAGCAATGCAGTGGTATTGCTCAATGCCCAATTACAGCCAATAGGAACTCGTGTGTTTGGTCCAGTAACTCGTGAATTGCGTACGGAACTTTTTATGAAAATAGTTTCGTTAGCGCTGGAAGTTTTATAGTTTTTAGGTGATATCATGCGTAAAATCAGAAAAGGCGATGAAGTTGTTGTTCTAAAGGGTAAGAGCAAAGGTGTGCGCGGTAAAGTTCTGTCTGTTATTGAAGACGGAAAACGTGTTACAGTAGGAGGAGCAAATATTGTTAAAAAACATGTTCGTCCTAATCCCAATAAGAACGAAACAGGAGGCATACTTGAAAGAGAGTCTCCTGTTATGGTGGCTAATGTTGCTTTATACAATCCTGTAACATCCAAGCCGGATCGAGTTGGTTTTAAAAAATTAGAAGATGGACGCAAGGTACGTTATTTTAAATCTAATGGTGAATTGGTAGATGCAGTTTAGTGAGTAAGAGTGTTATGGCTAGATTACAAAAATTATACAATGAAAAAATTCGCAAGGAATTAGCCGAAAAATTAGGCTATGAAAACCCCATGCGTGTGCCGCGTATTTCCAAGATTACTTTAAATATGGGAGTAGGCGAGGCAGCAGCTGACAAAAAAATGGTCACAAATGCGGCGGATAATTTGACTCGCATTGCTGGTCAAAAGTCAGTTATAACCTTGGCGCGAAAGTCAGTGGCAGTTTTTAAAATTCGTGAAGGTTGGCCTATTGGGTGTAAGGTAACTTTGCGTGGCAAAAGAATGTACGAATTTTTAGATCGTTTGATAACTATTGCTATTCCACGTATTCGCGATTTTCGTGGCTTGAGCCCAAAATCATTCGATGGTCGTGGTAATTATAGTCTGGGAATTCGTGAACAGATCGTATTTCCTGAAATCGAATATGATAAAATCGACCAGATACGTGGTTTGGATATAACAATTACTACAAACGCCAAAAGCGATGCGGATGCGCGGGCTTTGTTAGTGGCTTTTAATTTTCCATTGAAAGACTGAGGGTAGAAGATTTATGGCGACAACTCGCATGAAAGCTCGAGAAAGAAAGCGCGTTTTATTATCACGACGAGCGTTTGCTAAACGTGAGCAATTAAAAGACGTTATCAAGAGTCCGTATGTCGAATACGAAGAAAAAGCGGCGGCGGTAAAAAAGTTGAATTTAAGCAAACGAGATGAAAGTCCAAGTCGTATTCGACAACGTTGCAGAGTTTGTGGACGTTCACGTGGTGTTTATAAGAAATTTGGCCTTTGCCGTATTCATTTACGCGAAGCTTTTGTACGCGGGGATGTTCCCGGTTTAGTTAAGGCTAGTTGGTAAGAGGTAAGAGAATGAGTGATCCTATTGCTGATATGATATGTTGTGTTAAAAATGCTCAGGCTATTGGTAGACCTGAAGCTAGTGTGCGCGCTTCTAAGCTAAAAGAAGCTATCGCTAAGGTTTTAAAAGCTGAAGGCTATATTTCTGGCTATTGCATAAAAGAAGAAGGTGTACGTAAGAATTTGATTTTAAGTCTCAAATATCACCACGGTAAACCAGTTATTCAAGAAATGTACAAAATTAGCAAACCGGGATTACGCATTTATAAAAAAGGTGGTGATTTGCCGAAAGTTATGGGCGGTTTGGGTATCGCAATAGTTTCTACCTCTAAGGGCGTGATGGCTGATCACTCTGCGCGTGCCTTAGGCGAAGGCGGCGAAATTTTATGTTATGTGAGCTAAGGCTAGAGAGGCAAGAGTTATGACTAGTAGAGTAGAAAGAAATCCGTTAGCTATTCCAGCTGGAGTAGAAGTTACCATTAGCGATAAGCTCATTAAGGTCAAAGGTAAAAACGGTTCTTTGCAACAAGCAATTCATGCTGTTGTTAAAGTTAGTAAAGATGGTAGCAATTTGAAATTTGCGCCAGGTAATGATGAACTAGGTTCAATTGCCCAAGTAGGTACCTTGCGGGCATTGGTACAAGGTATGCTCAAAGGTGTGAGCGAAGGTTATCAGAAAAAATTGCTTTTAGAAGGCGTTGGCTATAGAGCACAGGTACAGGGGAAAGTTTTGAAGTTGGCTTTAGGGTTTTCTCATCCGATTGATTATACCTTACCAGAAGGTGTAACTGCAGAAACGCCTAGCCAGACGGAAATTATTTTAAAGGGTGCCAACAAACAAGTTTTGGGACAAGTAGCAGCTGTAGTGCGTGGATTTCGTCCGCCAGAGCCGTATAAGGGCAAAGGTGTTCGTTACGATGGTGAAGTTATCGCGTTAAAAGAGGGTAAGAAGAAATAATGAATAAGAATATCGCAAGGTTACGCCGTGCCAAGAAGACGCGCTCAAAAATTAAAGAATTACAGGTGGTGAGGCTTAGCGTACATCGCACGCCAAGGCATATTTATGCACAAGTGGTAGCTACAGATGGTAAGATTTTGCTTGCAGCATCTACTTTAGACAAGGAAATCAAGAAAGAATGCACATTTGGTGGTAATGTTAAAGCCGCGCAAGCAGTTGGAAAAGCTGTAGCTGAACGCGCTGTTAAACAGGGTATTTCAGAGGTGGCGTTTGATCGTTCTGGTTTTAAATATCATGGTAGAGTTCGTGCTTTGGCGGATGCTGCTCGCGAACATGGTTTAAAATTTTAGTTTGGCTTTGAATTTGGGAAGAAAAAATGACACATACATCTGCAAATAAAGTTAACGATGAAGCGCAACAAGGCGCAAATAGCGACGGTTTACAGGAAAAATTAGTCTCAGTAAGACGTACTGCCACAGTTGTTAAAGGCGGACGTATTTTTAGCTTTTCAGCTTTGGTTATCGTTGGTGATGGTAAAGGTAAGATTGGTTGGGGATTAGGCAAATCGCGCGAAGTTCCAGCTGCTATTCAAAAAGCTATGGAAAAAGGGCGTCGCAATATGCGTAAAGTCGATTTAAAAGGACATACCCTGCATCATCCGCTTATTGGTTATCATGGTGCTAGTAAAGTTATTTTGCAACCGGCTTCAGAAGGTACTGGTTTAATTGCGGGTGGTGCTGTGCGCGCAGTATGTGAAGTCTTAGGAATTCGAGACGTTTTGGCAAAATGCGTTGGTTCACGTTGTCCAATCAATGTAACCCGCGCTACTTTGAGTGGATTATTAAACATGCGATCGCCAGCTGAAATTGCTGAGAAGCGCGGTTTAACGCTAAAAGAACTATTCAGAGAAGAAAGAGTATAAGTATGAAAAACAATAATGCTAAATATTTAAAAGTGACGTTGAAAAAAAGTTTGAACAAGCGTTTGAAAAACCACAAAGCTTGTGTACGAGGCTTGGGATTACGTCGTATTCGCCACAGCGTACAGGTTTTAGACACGCCGGAAAACAGAGGTATGATTAATAGAGTTCAGTATCTTTTAGAGGTCG
>Ga0265297_10003625_pt1 | contig 27416 bp, 17 predicted proteins | sample Munlanlwell13791_FD_192502 | JGI IMG/M metagenome (GOLD analysis project Ga0265297, IMG submission 192502) | Leachate microbial communities from a municipal landfill in Southern Ontario, Canada - Leachate well 137-91 | ecosystem: Engineered > Solid waste > Landfill > Unclassified | place...
CATGCCGAAGCAGGGGGCTATTCAGCCGATTTGTACGAGCAGCCCTACGATCCCCAGAACGGCAGAAGCGGTCTTTTGCTAACTCCCGATGAGCAGGCGTGGAGGAAGCTTTTCGAAATCATAAAACCTATAAGAGGGGAATTGGCTTTGGCAGACGCCTAAAATCTGTCCACAGATAATTGGTTTAAGAAAGTATTTTAAACGGCTGAACTTTCGATAATTTTTTAAAACGGGGTAGGTGCTGTCTTTTTTGGGTATCTAAATATGCCGTTTTTTGCCCCTAAACGACACCTCCTTATGTAGTACTGTAAAAGTTATCCACAACCCTCTGTTTTTGTTCCGACATTGTAACGACCGCATACAGATACGTCGAATGTGCCTTTAAAACGGACTTTTGAGGGTGTTTTTGGCGGAATGTGCAAAGTGATTCGCAAAATCGGGGTCTAAATTCCATACTGATTCGGATTAATAGCCGTTTTGTAGTCTCAGAAAAGGGGTGAATACCGAAAAAACGGTCTCGAACATCCCTGATTCGTTCTCGTCGCGGTGCTTTTTGGGGTGCTTGTAGGCCAGAGCCGTATCCCAAATGGGTATATCAGGCGAGCTTTCCAATTTTAGCGATTTTGGGGATACGTGCCGCTCAAGTTACCCAATTTTTGGGCAGCCCCTAGGACACAAACTCTACGTATCTGTGTTTGACAGGGGCTAAGCGTTCTTTGCGGGTAATGTCCGTTTCTGTCATCTCCAGGCGGATCTTGCCCTTTTTGCGTTTTGAGGGTTTTTGATGAAGATGACGTAGAAGTGCATTTCCAAAACGTTTGAAAACGGCGATCAAAGGGTTTTTGTACGCGGGTTCGAGTGATAAGTCGGAAAGAAAAGCCGCTTCCATCAAGTGCTCCGGAAAATCCATAAAAAAATTCAAAAAACGCAAACAAAGGCGTTAACCAAGCTAATTTCAGCCAACGCGGTATATGTTTTCTATTTTATGGATGAGCTCGCGGTACGTAAACGGTTTTATTAGTTTCATGAGATATATATACCGATTATCATGTAAAACACGTCTCGAGTTTCCAAGGAGTCCTCGTCCAATGTCTATCATTAATAGCCCGCTCGACCTAACGCCAAGGGATGAGTTTCTGTTCCTGAAAGGATTTGTTCCCCAGTGCAATGTTTACATGAAGTTGGAGGGGCTTCAAGCCACAGGATCGATTAAGGTTAAATCGGCCATTTTCATATTGGACGATCTTGAACAACGCGGGCTGGCAATCCCCGGAAAGACAACCATCGTTGAATCAACCTCCGGCAATATGGGGATAGCTCTGAGTTTCCTTTGTCGGCTTAGAAATTACCGTTTCATATGCGTGACCGACCCGAAAGTCGCCAGCACGAATAAAGCCGGAATTGAGGCCTATGGCGGGGAAGTCATTATTGTCGACAAGCGTGACAAGAACGGAGACTACGTAGGAACGCGCGTCGAAAAGGTCAAGGAGCTCCTGGCCGGCAATCCGGACTATGTATGCACCAACCAATACTCGAATCCGGCCAACAAAAAGGCTCACGCTACATGGACGGCCGAAGAGATTCTGCGGAATTTCAAGAAGGTTGATTATATGTTCATTGGGGCAGGGACAACCGGCACACTAATGGGCATCGCGGAAAGTTTTTCAAAAAAGTCGCCCGATACAAAAATAATCGCCGTGGAGCCCGAAGGTTCCGTGACTTTTGACGATACAAGGAAGGGAACGCGGCTCATCCCCGGCATCGGCGCAAGTCAAAGGCCGCCGTTGACAGATCCGTCCTATGTTGATCAGGTCATTTATGTCGAAGAACCCGATACGATTAAGGCTTGCTACAGGGCCGCGCAACAATACGGCATGCTTTTCGGAGGTTCGACAGGATCCGTCATGGCGGCGATTTTATCGCAGGCATCCGTGTTGAAAGAGGGGGCGACTGTCGTTGCCGTCTCGCCTGATTTTGGCGACCGGTATATGGATACGATTTATTCTCCGGAATGGGTTATCAAAAATTATGGCTTCGATCCGCGGGAAACGGATTATCGGCCAAAGGAGCCGCTTATTCCGCCTTTGCGCGATTTTATAGCCAAGAATAAAAAAGATTGAAGTTACGCTGCGGGGAGGGGGATCGGGGTCAAGGCCTCTAAAGGAATATCGCAAAAAAGAGTAACCGGGAAAAAATGACGCGTCGTTTTAGGCGGATACAAATCTCCCGAAAGACCTCTGCGGATGACTTCGCGGTAATCCATCGGTTCTCCCGTTGCCCATGAGACGACAGTCACCTCGCTATAATCAAAGGCCACGACAGGAATAAGCGGGCAGCCGAACGAACGGAGTATGGACAGCCGATGATGTCCGTCCATAAGCACTTTGTGCTCGCGCTCGATGCAAATAGGTTTTTTTATAGCGCGGTCTTTAAGCAGCGAAGCTCTGACCAAGGCGAGATTTTCAGGGGTCGTTCCTTCCGACGGGAGGATTTCGTTGATGTCGAGCAACACAACGGGATAATCCTCTGTTCTGGGAGAGATGTGAGCCCCGGGGATTTGAGGGGGAAGTTCCATTACGTCGGGTGCTCCATGTTTTTTGGCAGAGACAGAAATCTGGAATAAGGATGACTTTTAGACGTTGTGTAGCCCGTCATTTTTGACGCCTTTTTCTCCAGAGCCGTGAAGGTGCTTTCTTGAAGGGGGTATTATCTTCCGATCAGGTTGCGTTTTCGTTAAAGAGGGGGTCAGAACGTTTTGTTTCGATAATCCAAGGCCAAGGACAATATCCATGGATTTCAATAATTCAAGCTTTGCGTTGTAGGAATGCGTCAAACGGTTGTCGTTCAAGCAAGCCCATAGCTGCGATAACGCCAAGGGAACATCAAAATCGTCGGCGAAGGCGGCTTCAATTTTTTTCTTATAGTCGTCGGTAACGGCTTTATCGAAGGGGGATATGTGCTTTTTGGGCAAGCCTGACCACAAGGCGAATTTATTTGAAAGATCCGCAAATTCGATTTTTGCTTCGTCAAGCAATTCGTAGCCAAAATCCAGCTTGCTCTTGTAATGGGTCTTTAAAGACAGATACCTGAAAAGCAGGGGATCGTATCCCGCTTCGATCAGATCGGGAACGGTCAGCTTGCTGCCCTTCTTATTCGACAGGATGCCGCCTCTCACAATGTGCGTATCTTCAACGTGAAACCACGAAACGACATGATCGGCCACGTCCAGAGCCGAAAGAATTTTTTGCTCGGCCTTATGATGCTTGTCTATGTGGCCTACTCTTCCGCCCTTTACGAAAGAAGAATTGCCAAAATTATTTAATGCCATCGCGACGCATTCGATGTCTCCGCCGGGGCGACCCGGACCTACAGCGTCATCAATATTGGGAATTTGATCGCTGTCCCACGTCATGCTTTTGTCGGAAAGGTTCGTTTTAGAGTACCAAAGGACAATATCCGAAGGCGCCTGTTCCATCGACGCTTCTTTCAAATAGATATTGCCGTCTTTTCCTTTATAGGCAGCTCCTTTCTTTAAAAGGATATGGACGATATCAACGATTTCGGAAATATAGGCCGATGCGTTGCATGTAACAGTCGGCGGTTCGATATTTAATTTTTTGCAATCCTCCCAAAAATGGTTTTCGTAGTGTTCTGCGACTTCTTTGGATGACCATTCATGGTTTTTCTCCGGAGAGGATTTTCTAAAATCTCCGATGTCCGTGATATTCATCACGTCGTGAACGGCATAGCCAAGGTGTCTTTGGATGCGATGCCTTACGTCCTTAACGATCCATGGACGAAGACTGATGGCGGGATATTGTCGGTCTACCGTTGGGCCGCAAAAGTATTCGAGGAACGCACCATCTTTGCCGGGATGTAATGCTTCTTTTTGCCCCGATTGTGTGTTGGACGAAAAAATCTCGACAAGTTTTTTATTTTTTAGGGTCATAATGCGGTTTTAAAAGGGTAAATAATCAACGGGTTCGTTACAGTAAAAAGCCTGCTTGGATGCTTAACAGCATCCCTGACAACAAAGACAGCACAGCAAGCTTTGGATACCCATTTTTAACCCTATGAAAATACGTGCAAAACGCATTTACCTGGAAGGACAGTATATTGCACAAAAAATGTAAATGTAAACACGTATAATTCTTTCGTTAGAGAGAAAGAACAAAACCGGGGAAAAACTCTGAATGAGAATTGGTTAATGCCCTAAACACTGTGTTTATTACTTTCGTTTTCTTCTGCTAAAATTTCATCATATTCCGAATAAATTTGTTGCTGGTGAGATGAGGGGAACCAAAGTGAATTTTTCAAATACTTATAAGCCCGATGACGGTTTTCCGTCTCTGAAGCAATCGGATTTCTGGCTGGACACACAAGCGCGTTTTATAGAGTTCTGGAGGATCTACCCGACAATGCTTGAGTGTTTCGACGTATTTCTTGAGTACGGCAACGGGTATGAATGGGTCAACGGAAAGCTCAAGTATTATCCGAAGCAAAATGAAAATATCGATCAACCGTATCATGCGCCTTCGTTAGCGGACGGTTCTTCTTTTGACCTTCTTTTGTCGAAAAACCAGCTATTCGCGCTTATTCCGGAAATTCCCGAACGAGAATTTATGAAATATATTCCCGATAATGTTAAAGGCCCTGAAAGTAAACTTCATGTGCACCGCCTGACAAAACTTCGCGCAGGTCTTTGCGACTCGACTGTCATAAACAGAATGCCCTTCAATGTTAACCTGCATTACTTGGCAGCGGGAATGATGATGTTGAAGCATCTTTGGCTCAATCGGAGCCTCTTGCCATCGGATAAGTATGGCGTTGAGGGCAATGAAGGTCAGGTGAAAAACGTCCGCGATGCTCTGCATACCGGTTTTATGATCATCGAAGAGCGCAATCTTGAAGAACCTTTTGCGCGCGCCTGTGCAGACTTGGCTGAAGCGTTGCCGGAACTAACCTTGTATTCGACAAAATATTTTCACCATCAACAGGAGTACGCCCAATTTTGTCTCACTGCCAAGGATATGATGTTTAATGATTATCCGCCTGAGCACGTCGAGAAGATGGGCGCTGTGTTAAGACGGCACACAAGGGAAAACACTATTTGAAGCTGAAACGTTAGCGTGAGAAAATAGTGAGAACGAGACGGGATGCCGTTTTCAGATAACTAGTTTTTGCTCTTGCGGCACTGGGCGCTGTGCAGCGGTTCTGCACGGGAAATCGAATTCCCTTACCGGATTGTCTGGAAAATTAAATTCATTACATATCGACGCGTTGACAAAATGAACGCCCTCTATGTCCATTTCTCCCGAGCTTTCGTGAGCATGTCCAAAGACGCACAGTTTTAGTTGCGGCATGGCGGCGATTTTTTCTCTCAATTCTCTGAAATATGTATCGCCTGGTTCATACCCCGGATTGTTCAATATCCCTGAAGGAGGCTCATGAAGAATTAGAATTTCCGTGTCGTCAGGTATCTGCTTCCAAAGAAAATCATATCGCGGCGAACCTGACATGGGGCTGGTAAGTTTGTCTCTTTTGACGCCGCTGGAAATGCAAAAGATTTTGACTCCTCCGATTTCCAAAGGGCCATGGCGGACAAAATGGATTCTCGGAAATTCGTCATGAAGTCGCCTTTTCCATACGTTATAGGCCGCTTTGCCTTGATCATCATGATTGCCTAAAATGCATATGATGTGTTTTGCCGGCTGGTTGTTGAGCCACATATGAAAATCATAGTGAGAAGGCCTTGTATTCTGGGCAGTGCTGTCTCCGGCAAATATAAGAAGATCGCACGGGTTTATGCGCAACACGTTGTGATGCCCATGGGTATCCGAAAACATCAATATTTTCATAATCGCGAAACCAAAACGAATCCGAAATATAATCGGCAGTAAAAACCGTCTTAATAATATCTCGTATAATGCCTGCTTACTACTCGTTTAATAGTTTCTTTTCGGGAAGAGATTGGGCAGAATTGCAGGACTATGGTTAAAAAAACTGTCCCGACCAATCAACTTACAGATATTGAAGCCGCTGCCGAACTGGCTGATCTGGCGCGGCAAATTGCGCGTCATGACGTGGCTTATCATCAGAAAGATGCGCCCGAAATTTCGGATGCCGATTACGACAAATTACGCATCCGGTATAAAAAATTGGCGGAAGAATTTCCGCACCTGCGGCCTGCGAACGATCCCGAAGCGCGGGTCGGCGCTGCGCCTGCGACAGGGTTCGGTAAGGTCACGCACGCCGTACCCATGTTGTCGTTGGCCAATGCCTTTGAGGACGAAGACGCAAAAGATTTTGTCGAACGCATCCTGAAATTCCTGCATTTGCCCGACGACAGCATGCCGGAATTTCTGGCGGAACCGAAAATTGACGGACTTTCCTGCTCTTTGCGTTACGAAAGAGGGATGCTGGCCATAGGAGCGACGCGCGGCGACGGAACGACCGGCGAAAACATTACGGCGAATGTCCTGACGATCAGGGATGTGCCGAAGCGCCTTCAGGAACCATTCCCCGACGTTCTTGAAATTCGCGGCGAGATATATATGAACCGCGAAGATTTTCTTAAGCTCAATGCCGAACGCGAAAAGGAAGGCGAAGACATCTTTGCCAATCCGCGCAATGCGGCGGCGGGCAGTGTGCGCCAGTTGGATTCGTCCATATCGGCCTCGCGTCCCTTGCGGTTTTTTGCCTATGCGCTCGGCGAAAACAAGATGACTGCGGATTTCAAAACACAAGCTGATATTCGAAACGCCCTTCAACATTGGGGGTTTCAACTCAACGAACCTTCGCGCCTTTGCAAAGGCATTGGCGATCTTCTGGCCTATTATCGCGACATCGAATCCAAGCGACATTCTCTGCCCTTCGACATTGACGGTGTCGTCTATAAACTCAACCGTCTCGATTGGCAGGAACGTTTGGGCTTTGTCAGCCGTTCTCCGCGTTGGGCGATTGCGCATAAATTTGCGCCCGAGCAGGCCGAAACGAAACTCAACGACATCGTTATACAGGTTGGGCGCACGGGCGCATTGACGCCTGTGGCCGAGCTTGAACCCGTCACGGTCGGCGGCGTCGTCGTCAGCCGTGCGACGTTGCATAACGAGGATGAAATTGCCCGCAAAGACATTCGCATTGGCGACGTTGTGCGAATCCAACGCGCGGGCGACGTTATCCCGCAGGTTGTCGAAGTTGATCTGAAACAGCGCCCGAGGAATACAAAAGTATTCAAGGTTCCGGATCATTGTCCCGAATGCGGCTCATTGGCCGTGCGCGAGGAAGGGCTTGCCGTGCGTCGTTGTACGGGAGGTCTCATATGTCCTGCGCAGGCGGTTGAGCGCTTGCGCCATTTCACAAGCCGCACCGCCTTTAATATCGAAGGGCTTGGAGACCAGCGTGTTCGCGAGTTGTGGCAAGACAAGTTTATCCGCTCGCCTGCCGATATATTCCGCCTGAAAGACCATCAAGACTCTTTGGTCAAACGGGAAGGTTGGGGGAACAAATCCGTTGAAAAACTGCTTGCCGCGATTGAGGCGCGCCGCACGATTGCTTTTGATCGTTTCATCTATGCGCTTGGCATACGTCAGGTTGGAGAAGCGACGGCGATGCTTTTGGCGCGTCATTACATGAATCTTCCGTCATGGCGCGATGCCATGATCGAGGCGCGTGATTCGGAATCCGTCGCGCGCCGTGATTTGGAGTCTATAGATCAGATAGGCCCTCTCATTGCGCAGGACATCGTGGAGTTTTTCGAAGAGCCCCATAATCTTAAAGTCATCAGTGATTTGACTTCGCTTTTGACTGTCGAAGCCTATCAAAAACCGGCCAGCGCCTCGTCCTCGGCTTTGGCGGGGAAAACAGTTGTCTTTACGGGGACTTTAGCTACGATGAGCCGCGCTGAAGCCAAAGCAAAGGCCGAGAGCCTTGGTGCGAAGGTTGCCAGCTCCGTTTCCTCAAAAACGGATTATGTCGTTATAGGCGAAGACGCCGGCAGCAAAGCCGACAAAGCAAGAGCTTTGGGTGTGAAGGTTTTAGATGAGGCCGCGTGGAAGTCTTTAGCGGAAGTGCGTTAGGGCGATTAAAACGTATAGTGTGTAGGAGAGAAAATCCTTGGTCATTGGGGGCGAAATTTTTCAAGCCGGCCTATGGTCGAAATTGGCGCTTGAGCGGCTAATGCGTGACGGCTTGCCTCCGACGCCGCGCAATTATTCCGTTTATTACGAATATGTTTCCGGAAGAAATTACGAGCTAAGCTCGACGTACGACAAAGTCGTCGCACAAAGCAAAATAACGCAGCAGCATTGCGACGAGATGTACTACCAATTTATCGTTTCCGATGAGGAAAAGGGGCTTCTCAAAGAGGCCGATAAAACCATTCACGACGAAATCGAAAAAGTCCTGGGCTTCCTCGACACGTCCAGCAAAGAAACGGGTCAGTTCGGAGAAAACCTCGATACCTTTTCAAGCCGCCTGAATGACGCCAAATCCGTCGAAACATTGCGCGAGGCCGTCAGGAAGATCGCTGAAGAAACGCAGATTGTCACCGCGCACAACGAAAAGCTGCAAGAAGAATTGGCGGACACCTCAGCCCAGCTCAGCGCGGTGCGCGACGATTTTGACCGCGTTCACAAAGAAGCTCAGATTGATCCGCTGACGGAAGTCGGCAACAGAAAGTTTTTCGATCGCGAAATCGTCCGCATTTTGTCGGAGGCGCGGGAGCTGAATTTGAAAGTCTCCATGCTTATGGTTGACATAGACTTCTTCAAGAAATTTAACGACACACACGGGCATCTGGTCGGCGACCAGGTGTTAAGGCTTGTGGCTCGCACGCTTGTCGAAAACCTGAAAGGCCGCGACGTTATTGCCCGGTATGGCGGCGAAGAATTCGTGATTATCCTGCCCGACACGCGCCTTGAGGATGCCGAACGGGTCGCCAACCATTTGCGCACATGCCTTGCGACGAAGAACATCACAAGGCGCGGCACGAACGAAATACTTGGCACCATTACTATTTCTATCGGCGCTGCCGAATACATCATGGGCGAAGACGGCGACGCGCTAATCTCCCGCGCTGACGGCGCTTTGTACGAGGCCAAGCAGACAGGCCGTAATAAAGTTTGCGTGGCTTCATCGTAGAAAGTCGAACGATGTCCGAATTACCAGAATGCTCGTGCCCCGTATGCAAGCGCGCCTGTCTTCCTTTCGATGTCGTGGACTTTAACAAGTCGTGCGCCGAGCAAAAGGGCGTATTTCTCAAGCTGTCCGGCGTTCCGGTTTATTACTACCGGTGCGACGGCTGCGGTTTTTGTTTTGCGCCTTCCATTGCCAAATGGAGCCTCAAGGAATTCGAAGAAAAAATTTATAACGACGATTACGCGGTCGTTGATCCTCATTACCTGATGAAAAGACCGCATCAGAACCACGAAAATCTGATGTGTATGTTCGGCAAGGTTTCGGGAAGAATCAGTCACCTTGACTACGGCGGCGGCGAAGGATTTCTCGTCAAACTGCTTCGCGCTTCAGGATGGAATTCGACGTCCTACGATCCTTTCGTCAACAAGGACACGAAGGTTGCCGATCTCGGAACGTTCGATTTGATTACGGCATTCGAAGTGTTCGAACATGTACCGGACGTTAACGCTCTTATGTCCGATCTCAGCCGCCTGTTGGCGCCGAACGGCATCGTGTTCTTTTCGACGCTTCTTTCAGACCAATATGTGCACGAAAGAGAGCGCCTAACCTGGTGGTATGCCTCGCCGCGAAACGGGCACATCAGCCTGTTTTCGAAGGCGAGCCTTAAATTGCTTGCGAATAACCACGGGCTCAATTATGGCAATGCGAGCAATGTTTTTCATTTTTTGTGGACAACAATTCCCGATTGGGCTCAGGATTTGAAGCCGAATAATACAGAAATGCCTTTATAAAGATGACCGAAGATACCCTGCCTTCGATTAGTACCGAACCCGCCTATCTGCGGAACCTCAACCCTGCGCAACGCGCGGCTGTCGAGGCTCTGGACGGGCCTGTCCTTGTGCTGGCCGGGGCAGGGACGGGAAAAACGCGCGTCCTGACGACGCGGCTTGTTCATCTTCTGGCGACGGGGAAGGCTTTGCCCGGTCAAATTCTGGCCGTGACGTTTACGAACAAAGCGGCAGGCGAAGTCCGCAACCGCGTTTCCGACATGCTGGGGCGCTCGGTTGACGGTTGGTATTTGGGAACGTTTCATGCCCTTGCGGCGCGCATGCTTCGTCCTCATGCGGAACTCGTCGGGCTCAAGCCGAACTTCACGATTTTGGACGAAGACGATCAGACCCGTCTCATCAAGCAGTTGCTTGAAGCCGAAAACATAGACATCAAAAAGTCGCCGCCGCGCGCTGTATTGGCGATCATCGAAAGATGGAAAGACCGCGGTTTGTTGCCGCACGATGTTGCGCATGAAAAAGGCGCCTTTGCCAACGGCAAAACGCCCAAATTATATGCGGCCTATCAGCAGCGCTTGCTCGATCTGAATGCCTGCGATTTCGGCGATCTTCTGTTGCATCATCTTACGGTATTGCGAAATCATCCCGATATTCTGGCCGAAGCGCATAACCGCTTTCATTATATATTGGTGGACGAATATCAGGACGCGAACACGGCGCAGTATTTGTGGCTCAGGCTTCTGGCTCAGGCGCATAAAAACATCTGCTGCGTGGGCGATGAAGACCAATCCATTTACGGCTGGCGCGGCGCGGAAGTCGGCAACATCCTGCGTTTCGAGGAGGATTTCCCAGGAGCCACCGTTATCCGGCTTGAACAGAATTACCGCTCGACGGGGCATATTCTGGCCGCAGCCTCTCATCTTATCTCGAACAACAAGATGCGTCTGGGCAAAACGCTGTGGACGTCGGCGGATCAGGGCGAGCTTGTGCGCGTGCAAAGCCTGTGGGACGGACAGGAAGAAGCCCGCTGGGTTGCGGACGAAATCGAAGCTCATCAGCGCAAAGGTATATCTTTGAACGAAATGGCCGTTATGGTCAGGGCGGGATTTCAGACCCGCGCTTTCGAAGAACGGTTTATCCAGCTTGGGATTCCTTATCGCGTGCTTATCGGCGCGAGGTTCTACGAACGCGCCGAAATCCGCGACGCGATGGCCTATATGCGCCTTCTGGTGACGCCCGAAGATGATCTGGCGTTTGAACGCATCGTGAATGTGCCGCGCCGCGGCGTCGGGCCTGCGGCGCTTCAACAGCTTCACGGTTTTGCGCGCAGCGAGCGCATCTCGTTGATGGAGGCGACAGCGCGGCTTACCGAAACGGACGAGCTTAAGCCAAAACTGCGCCAGTCATTGCGCGCGTTGGTCGAAAACTTTGCGGCGTGGCGCGGGCTTTTGAAAAATCTGCCGCATCCGGAAGTCGCGCAAATCGTGCTCGACGACTCCGGCTATACAGGCATGTGGCAGGCCGACAAATCGCCCGAAGCGCCGGGCAAGCTCGACAACCTTAAAGAACTAATTGGCGCGATGGCGGAATTCGACACGCTTCCGGCGTTTCTCGAACACGTCAGCCTCGTGATGGAGGCGACGGAGAACACGAAAGGCGATCAAGTCAGCCTTATGACGCTGCACGGCGCAAAAGGGCTTGAGTACGACATGGTGTTTTTGCCCGGATGGGAGGAAGAAATTTTCCCAAGCCGCCGCGCGATTGATGAAAACGGCATAACAGGGCTCGAGGAAGAGCGCCGCTTGGCCTACGTCGGCATTACGAGGGCGAGAAAACGCGCCTCGATCTCTCATGTCGCCAATCGCCTGCTGTACGGAAGCTGGGTCAACGCCTTGCCTTCCCGTTTTTTGGGAGAACTTCCCGATCCGCACATCCTGCGCGATTCAACCATAGGTAACAGCGCCACGTCCGGCGTCCGTTTTGACCAGTCGTGGGACGAAGAGGGCGGTCGTCGCAAGAAACGCACCCCGTCCTTATGGGATCAACTGGCTGCGGGGCAGGGGCGTAAAGGATTGGGGAATAAGGACTTTTCTTCTCATCGCCGTCCGTTGCAGATCGAAGGCAAGGCAACGGTCGTCCCGCCGCCCCATAATCCGGACGGATTCAACCTTGGCGACCGCGTCACGCACGAAAAATTCGGCTCCGGCATTGTCCGTCGTGTAGATCACGATAAACTGGAGGTCGCTTTTGAGAAAAAAGGCATCCTCAAAGTCATGGCAAAGTTTGTGAAGAAGGGGTAACAGCTGAACCGACATAGTAGGTTGTATATTTTGTGCCATTTTGGCCACACATTATATTTTTCGCGTTTGCTGAGTTTGTGAATAAAAATATTTTTCCACTTGTCAGCAAAGGCTTAAGCGGTCATACACGCGGACAAATTTGTAGGGAAAACAAGCCGATTCAACGACATGAAGAAAAGTTCATGCCGTCGTGCGGATTTTTGTATTTCCGGTTTGTTTTTTTGAGTTCACGAAAGTCCTTCAAGGACAACACTAGAGGGTACCAGCATGGCGACCATTGGCGCAAACGTAAGTCAAAACCCGAGCAAGAGCTTCACGGGCCGCAAAAGAATTCGCAAGTCTTTCGGGCGCATTGAAGAGATCGCCGAAATGCCGAACCTGATCGAGGTTCAGCGGAAGTCGTACGATGACTTTCTCCAAATGCACATTCCCGCTGCCACGCGCGAACGCAAGGGTTTGCAGGACGTTTTGATGTCCGCTTTCCCGATTTCCGATTTCTCGGGTCGCGCCGTTCTGGATTTTCTGTCTTACGAACTTGAACAACCCAAGTACGATGTCGAAGAATGCCAGCAACGCGGCGTAACGTATGCCGCGCCGCTCAAGGTGACTTTGCGCCTGACGGTATTCGACGTCGAAGAAAACACGGGCGTCAAATCCATCCGCGACATTAAAGAACAAGACGTTTACATGGGCGACATGCCTCTTATGACGGCTAACGGCACGTTTATCGTCAACGGAACCGAACGCGTCATCGTCAGCCAAATGCACCGCAGCCCGGGCGTATTCTTCGACCATGACAAGGGCAAAACCCACTCTTCGGGCAAATATCTGTTTGCCGCCCGCGTTATTCCGTATCGCGGCTCATGGCTCGATTTCGAATTCGACGCCAAGGACTTGGTGTTCGCTCGTATTGACCGCCGCCGCAAGCTGCCGGTCACGTCGCTGCTTTATGCGTTGGACAACGCCGACACGGAAAAGCTCCGCGTCCGTCGCGCCAAGGAAGGCAAGCCCATCGAAGCGCACGAAGTGCAGGGCATGACGAAGGAAGAAATTCTGGCGGCCTTCTACGCCACCGTTATATATAAGAAAGCCAAAAACGGCTGGTCTACGCCGTTTAACGCAGAGTCGTTCAAAGGGCAGAAGATTCTGCACGATCTCGTTGATGCCAAGAACGGCAAAGTGCTTGCCGAAACGGGCACCAAGCTCACGCCGCGCCTTTTGACCAAGTTTGCGGAAGCGGGCGTCAAAGAAATCCTCGTCACCGATGAATCCCTTGTTGGACGCTATTTGGCGACCGACATTATTAACGAGAAGACGGGCGAAGTCCTCTTCGAAGCCGGCGATGAAATCACGGCTGAAACGATTGAAAAGCTTCAGGAAGAAGGCATCAAGGAAATCCCCACGCTTGGCATCGATCACGTCAACGTCGGGCCTTATATCCGCAACACGCTTCAAGCCGACAAAAACGTCTCGCGCGAAGAAGCCCTGATTGACATCTATCGCGTCATGCGCCCGGGCGAACCGCCGACGCTTGAATCCGCCGAAGCTTTGTTCCACGGCCTGTTCTTCCAGCTCGACCGCTACGATTTGTCGCCGGTGGGCCGCGTCAAGATGAACTCGCGTCTCGGCTTCAAGACCGACGACCAGGTTCGTGTGCTGCGCAAGGAAGACATCCTCAAGATCATTCAGATTATGTGCGACCTCAAGGATGGCCGCGGCGAAATTGACGACATTGACCATTTGGGCAACCGTCGCGTTCGTTCGGTCGGCGAATTGATGGAAAATCAATATCGCATCGGCCTTGTCCGCATGGAACGCGCGATCCGCGAGCGCATGAGCTCGATCGAAATTGACACGGTCATGCCGCACGATCTGATCAACGCCAAGCCCGCAGCGGCGGCGGTGCGCGAATTCTTCGGTTCTTCGCAGCTTTCCCAGTTTATGGATCAGACGAATCCGTTGTCCGAAATCACGCACAAGCGCCGCGTTTCGGCTCTTGGGCCGGGCGGCCTCACGCGCGAACGCGCAGGGTTCGAAGTCCGCGACGTGCATCCGACCCACTATGGCCGTATATGCCCGATTGAAACGCCTGAAGGTCCGAATATCGGTCTTATCAGCTCGCTCGCGACGTACGCGCGCGTCAATCAGTACGGCTTTATCGAAAGCCCGTATCGCCGCGTCAAGGGAGGCAAGGTCACATCCGAAGTCGTCTATCTGTCGGCGATGGAAGAAGGCCGCTACGCCATTGCGCAGGCGAATGCCGAGCTTGATAAGCACGGCAAGTTCTCGACGGAACACGTCATCGTCCGCAAGGCCGGTGAAAACATCACCGTTCCGCCGGAATCCGTTGATTTTATTGACGTCTCGCCGAAACAGATCGTTTCGGTTGCTGCGGCGCTCATTCCGTTCCTTGAAAACGACGACGCTAACCGCGCCTTGATGGGCTCGAACATGCAACGTCAGGCCGTTCCGCTTCTGCGCAACGACGCGCCGCTCGTCGGCACGGGGATGGAAGGCACGGTTGCGCGCGACTCCGGCGTGACGATCGTCGCGAAGCGTTCCGGCACCGTTGACCAGGTCGATGCGACGCGCATCGTCGTCAACGCCGACCACGGCGAGGATTCCTCGGCGCCGTCCGTTGATATTTACAATCTGCTCAAGTTCCAGCGTTCGAACCAAAGCACCTGCATCACGCAGCGTCCTTTGGTGAGGGTGGGCGACAAGATTGCCAAGGGCGACATTATCGCCGACGGGCCTGCTACGGAAATGGGCGAATTGGCCCTCGGTCGCAACGTCCTCTGCGCCTTCATGCCATGGAACGGTTACAACTTCGAAGACTCGATTTTGATTTCCGAGCGTGTCGTTAAGGACGACGTGTTCACGTCCATTCACATCGAAGAATTCGAAGTGATGGCTCGCGACACCAAGCTGGGTCAGGAAGAAATCACGCGCGACATCCCGAACGTCGGCGAAGAAGCGCTGAAGAACCTCGACGAAGCGGGTATCGTATATATCGGCGCCGAAGTGAATCCGGGCGACATTCTGGTCGGCAAAGTGACGCCGAAGGGCGAAAGCCCCATGACGCCGGAAGAAAAACTTCTGCGCGCCATTTTCGGCGAAAAAGCCGCCGACGTACGCGACACCAGCTTGCGTCTGCCTCCGGGTGTGACGGGCACGATTGTCGAAGTTCGCGTGTTTTCGCGCCGCGGCGTTGATAAGGATCAACGCGCGATTGCGATCGAACGCGCCGAAATCGAACATCTGGCCAAGGACCGCGACGACGAACGCGCCATTCTGGAGCGCAGCTTCTTTGGTCGCTTGAAAACCTTGCTTATGGGCAAGAAGTCCGACTCCGGCCCCAAGGGTTTCCCTGTCGGCAAGGTGATTTCGGAAGAAGTATTGGCCGAATACACGCATGGCCAATGGCGTCAGATCGGCGTCAAGGACGACAAGACCATGGAGCAGATTGAAAAGCTCTCCAAGGTTTTCGACGAACAGGTCAACGCTCTCAAGAAACGTTTCGAAGACAAAGTCTCGAAGCTGCAACGCGGCGATGAGCTGCCTCCGGGCGTGATGAAGATGGTCAAGGTTTTCGTCGCGGTGAAGCGCAAGCTGCAACCGGGCGATAAGATGGCCGGTCGTCACGGCAACAAGGGCGTTGTCTCCAGAATTCTGCCGGTCGAAGACATGCCGTATCTCGAAGACGGTACATCGGTTGACATTGTGCTCAATCCGCTGGGCGTGCCTTCGCGTATGAACATCGGGCAAATTCTCGAAACGCACTTGGGCTGGGCTTCGGCCAGGTTGGGGCAGCAGATCGGCGCGGTATACGACGCCTATCAGGCTCAGGCCAAGCAAGAGAAGAAGACCGGGATTTCCGATCTTCGCGGCAAGCTCAAGACGGTCTACGGCGACGACATCTATAAGCAGGATGTCGCGAGCCTGTCCGACGACGAAGTGCTGGAGCTTTCGCGTAACCTGAGGGCAGGCGTTCCGTTTGCGACGCCCGTTTTCGACGGCGCTCGCGGAGCGGACATCGAACAGATGTTGACGCTTGCGGGTCTCAGTACGTCCGGCCAGTCAACGCTGATTGACGGACGCACGGGCGAAAAGTTCGACCGTCCGGTGACAGTCGGCTACATCTACATGCTCAAGCTTCACCATTTGGTTGACGACAAGATTCACGCTCGTTCGATCGGGCCGTACTCTCTTGTGACCCAGCAGCCGTTGGGCGGCAAGGCGCAGTTCGGCGGCCAACGCTTCGGCGAAATGGAAGTCTGGGCGCTCGAAGCTTATGGCGCCGCGTATACGCTGCAGGAAATCCTGACCGTCAAATCCGACGACGTTTCGGGACGCACCAAGGTGTATGAAGCCATCGTTCGCGGCGAAGACAATTTCGAAGCCGGCATTCCGGAATCCTTCAACGTTTTGGTCAAGGAACTTCGTTCGCTCGGCCTCAACGTCGAAATGGATCAGAAGAGATTGGGAAAACCGGACGAAGAAACCAACAACGACCAGTCTCCGGCGGCTTTGCCGGATATGGCCGGTTAAGAACGGCGGAACGAACTTTAAAAGAAAACCCCATCCAAGCGGGAGAGAGACAATATGAACGACCTTATGAGCATTTTTAATCAGCAGAGCGCACCGCAGACATTTGACCAGATCAAAATCTCGGTCGCGTCGCCGGAGCGCATTCGTTCCTGGTCGTTCGGCGAGATCAAGAAGCCGGAAACCATCAACTACCGCACGTTCAAGCCCGAACGCGACGGTTTGTTCTGCGCCCGCATCTTCGGGCCGATCCGCGATTACGAATGCTTGTGCGGCAAGTACAAGCGCATGAAGTACCGCGGCATCATCTGCGAAAAGTGCGGCGTCGAAGTCACGTTGCAGAAGGTTCGCCGCGAACGCATGGGGCATATCGAGCTCGCCTCGCCCGTCGCGCACATCTGGTTTATGAAGTCGCTTCCGTCGCGTATCGGCCTTTTGTGCGATATGACGCTGAAGGAATTGGAACGCGTCCTGTATTTCGAAAACTACGTCGTGACCGAACCCGGCCTGACGCCCTTGAAGCTCAAGCAGCTTTTGTCCGAAGAAGACTACATCAAGGCGCAGGAAGAATACGGCGACGACTCTTTCACGGCCATGATCGGCGCCGAAGCGATCAAGTTTATCCTTTCGGGCATTGATCTGCATGAAGAGAAGATCAAGTTACGCACGGATTTGGGAGAAACGGCGTCCGACGCCAAGCGCAAGAAGATCGTCAAGCGCCTGAAGGTCGTTGAGGCGTTCATTGACAGCGGCGCGCGTCCCGAATGGATGATTTTGGACGTTGTTCCCGTCATTCCGCCCGAATTGCGCCCGTTGGTGCCGCTCGATGGCGGTCGTTTTGCGACTTCCGATCTCAACGATCTGTATCGCCGCGTTATCAACCGCAACAACCGTCTGAAGCGCCTGATGGAGCTTCGCGCGCCCGACATCATTGTGCGTAACGAAAAGCGCATGTTGCAGGAATCCGTTGACGCGCTGTTTGACAACGGTCGCCGCGGCCGCGTCATTACGGGCGCCAACAAGCGGCCCCTCAAGTCGCTCTCCGACATGTTGAAGGGCAAGCAAGGCCGTTTCCGCCAGAACCTGCTCGGCAAGCGCGTGGACTATTCGGGTCGTTCGGTTATTACGGTCGGCCCGGAACTCAAGCTGCATCAGTGCGGCTTGCCCAAGAAGATGGCGCTCGAACTGTTCAAACCGTTCATTTACGCCAAGCTCGAACTCTACGGCATGGCCTCGACGATCAAGGCCGCCAAGCGCATGGTCGAAAAAGAACGCCCCGAGGTTTGGGATATTCTCGAAGAAGTCATCCGCGAGCACCCGGTTCTCTTGAACCGCGCCCCGACGCTTCACCGTTTGGGCATCCAGGCGTTCGAACCGATCCTTATCGAAGGCAAGGCAATTCAGTTGCATCCGCTCGTTTGTACGGCGTTCAACGCCGACTTCGACGGCGACCAAATGGCCGTGCACGTTCCGCTTTCGCTCGAAGCCCAGCTTGAAGCCCGCGTTTTGATGATGTCAACCAACAACATCCTCTCGCCCGCCAACGGCAAGCCGATCATCGTTCCGTCGCAAGACATCGTTTTGGGTCTTTATTACATTACGATGGTGCGCGAAGGCGAAGTCGGCGAAGGCATGATTTTCGCGACGATTTCGGAAATCGAACAGGCCTTGGCCAACAAAACGGTCTCTCTGCACGCCAAGATCAAGGCGCGCTATCACGGCGTTGACGCCGAAGGAAAGCCGCAAATTGTCCGCGTCGAAACGACGCCGGGCCGTATGCTGCTGTCCGAAATATTCCCGCGTCATCCCAATCTGCCGTTCAGCCTTATCAACCGCGTGTTGACGAAGAAAGACATCACGAACGTCATTGACGTCGTCTATCGTCATTGCGGCCAGAAAGAAACGGTCATCTTCGCCGACCGCATGATGGGCTTGGGCTATGCCAACGCCTGCAAGGCTGGCATTTCGTTCGGCAAGGACGACCTGGTCGTTCCGGCTGCCAAAACGACGCTCATCAAGAAGGCGCAAGGGCAGGTGGACGAATACGAACAGCAATATCAGGACGGTCTGATCACGCGCGGCGAAAAGTACAACAAGGTCGTGGACGTGTGGTCAACCTGCACCGAAAAGGTGGCCGAAGAAATGATGAAGGGCATTTCGGACACCGGCAAGGGCTTGATTAACTCCGTCTATATGATGGCGCACTCCGGCGCGCGCGGTTCCGCAGCTCAGATCAAGCAGCTCGCGGGTATGCGCGGTCTGATGGCGAAGCCGTCGGGCGAAATTATCGAAACGCCGATCATCTCGAACTTCAAGGAAGGTTTGACGGTTCTCGAATACTTCAACTCGACCCACGGCGCGCGTAAGGGATTGGCCGACACGGCTCTGAAGACGGCCAACTCGGGTTATCTGACCCGCCGTCTCGTTGACGTGGCGCAGGACGCCATTATCACCGAGATTGATTGCGGAACGGATAAGGGATTGACCGTCAAGGCCGTTATCGAAGGCGGCGAAGTCATTGCGCCGTTGTCCGAACGTATCCTTGGCCGCACGGCTTTGGTGGACATCGTCCATCCGAAGACGAAGGCCGTCATCGTCAAGGCCGGAGAATTGATCGAAGAGGTCCAGATTGATCTCATTGACAAGGCCGGCATTGATACGGTTGCCATCCGTTCGGCTCTGACGTGTAAGACGGAATTGGGCGTTTGCGCCAAGTGCTATGGGCGTGATCTGGCTCGCGGAACGCCGGTCAACGTCGGCGAGGCTGTCGGCGTCATCGCCGCCCAGTCCATCGGCGAACCCGGAACGCAGCTGACGATGCGTACATTCCACATCGGCGGCGCGGCGCAGCGTGGCGCGGAACAGGCTTCTGTCGAAGCTTCGTTCGACGCCAAGATGCAGATCAAGAACAAGAACGTCGTCTTGAACAGCGAAGGGCGTCCTGTTGTTATGAACCGCAACTGCGAAATCGTGCTTATTGACGCCGATGGCCGCGAAAAAGCGCGCCACCGCGTGCCTTATGGTGCGAAGTTGCTGGTGGCGGAAGGCGAACAGGTCAAGAAAGGCCAAAAGCTCGCCGAATGGGATCCCTACACGATGCCGATCATCACCGACCGCGAAGGAACGGCGCATTATGCCGACCTCGTGGAAGGCTTGTCGGTCAGCGAAGTCATGGACGAAGCGACGGGTATTTCGTCGAAGAAGGTCATGGACTTCCGTCAACAGGCTCGCGGCGCCGAATTGCGTCCGCGTATCGTCCTGCACGACAAGAAGGGCGAGATCATCAAGCTGTCGAACGGCATGGAAGCCCGTTATTTCCTGCCCGTGGACGCCATTCTCAATATCGAGAACGACACCCCGGTCAAGGCAGGCGACATTCTGGCCCGCGTGCCGCGCGAAAGCACCAAGACCCGCGACATCACGGGCGGTTTGCCGCGCGTCGCCGAGTTGTTCGAAGCCCGCAGGCCGAAGGATTTTGCGATCATCGCGGATATTGACGGTCGCATTGAATACGGCAAAGACTATAAGACCAAGCGCCGCATTATCGTCCGTCCGATGGACGAAACGATCGAGCCGCGCGAATACCTGATCCCGAAGGGCAAGCATATTGCCGTTCAGGAAGGCGACATGGTTCAGAAGGGCGACCTTTTGATTGACGGTAACCCCGTGCCGCATGACATCCTGGCCGTGATGGGCGTAGAGGCATTGGCCGACTACATCATCAACGAAATCCAGGAAGTCTATCGGTTACAGGGCGTGAAGATCAACGACAAGCACATCGAAGTGATCGTCAAGCAGATGTTGCAGAAGATAGAAATCGTCGATTCCGGCGATACGACTCTTCTTGTGGGCGAGCTTCTCGATCGCGGCGAATTCATGGCCGTGAACGACAAGGCGGTGCTTGAAAACCTGCGTCCGGCTCAAGGCAAAGCGGTGCTGCAAGGCATCACCAAGGCGAGCTTGCAGACAAGGTCGTTCATCTCTGCCGCATCGTTCCAGGAAACGACGCGCGTCCTGACGGAAGCCGCGGTTTCCGGCAAGGTTGATACGTTAGAAGGCCTCAAGGAAAACGTCATCGTCGGTCGTCTGATACCGGCGGGAACGGGTTCGATTGTCAGCCGTCTGCGCCGTATCGCCGCCTCGCGCGACATGGAAGCGGACAAGCTTGACGCCGATAAGGCTCAAGCGGCACTGGCTGCGGCTGAACAAGCCCAGGCTCAAGCTGACGCGGAACAGCAAAAAAGCGCTGAATAATCAGCGTTGTTTTGATTAACAAAAGCCCCCTTTTCGGCAATGCCGGAAAGGGGGTTTTCCTTTGGTTAATTGCTAAACAACGAAAGTATTCAGCAATGTTCGCTTTATGTTAATATATGAAACCGCGTCTGGAACTGTGGAAGATTTTCAAAAGTAATTGGCAAGGAGAAAAAATGAAAACCTCATTCAATATCGTTGGGTTCGGTTCGAAAATGACGGACTGGGTCATTGATCTGAAAAACGCCGAGCGTATGGCCTTTGTTAATGACAAACTCAAGGCGATTGACGATTCCCTTCCCCAATTAACGTCCGCAGGCGGACACTACGACGTTGCAGAAATGCACACGGCCTTGAAGAGCATCGTCGTTGAAAACTGGAAATATCTTGGAGCAAAAAAGGCTCCCGGTGGTTCCGTTTATAACACGTCGAACGGCGCCAAGGTTGCAGCGCTGTCTATGTTTGGACAAGAAGCGCGTAAGATCGCTTTTCATCATATTCCGACGTCAATTGTCACTGATGCGCTTGTCTTCAACATGCCGCCCAGCAAACAAGGGTCGGATAATAAAGTTGTCCGTGAAAAATATCTTTGTGCCAACCGTCTTCCAAGGGAAGTAAAGTTTACTTCCGAGCAAATTGAACTGCTTGCCGATTTGAAAACGCGCGTTGTATTCTTTCCGTTATCAACGCCGAATGGCTATCCCGAGCAAACGAATATGTTGTTGAATATTCTTGAAATGGAAAATTCGGAAGCCAAGGTTATGGCGACGTTTCATGGCTTTAATGCCGAAAAGAACCCGATAAAGCATTGGCCTGCGATGAATAAGGCTGACGCATGGGTCGGTAACAGCAAAGAGCTCGGACACCCCTCCAATCAGGAGGCTCGTGAACGTTTTGCTAAGGATGAAAATAATCTTCAGGTTGTTACTCTTGGAGAAAACGGTCTTCAGGTTACGAAAGGGAATTTCAGCAAAACATTCCCTGGCCTTAACAACATGGGAGAAGTCAAAGGCACGGCAGGAGCCGGAAACGGCGTCGAAGGCGCAACGTTGCTCTATCTGGCCGATATGTTCAAATGTTCGGCAGAGGAGAATCTGTATGCATTGGGTCGCTTGGCTAACGCGGCAGGTGCTGCGGCGACGACGTTTAAGGGAACGACCTTAAGGCCAAAGCATGCTTCTTTAATTAGAATGGGATACGAATATCAGGCCGTCCATCGTATGCCTAAGTAATATCGCATAAAAGCAATCCGACCCCGCCGGTATACAACCGGCGGGGTTTTCTTTTTGTATTAGAATGCTAATGTGCCTTTTATGAACCCCACCTACAACGAATGCGCGCTTGCGCCCTATGCGACAAAGCCTTCGCAATCGAAAGGCCGCCTTGTGCCGGAAGCCCTCAGCGCCTCTCGCACGCCGTTTCAGCGCGACCGCGACCGCATTGTCCATTCCAGCGCTTTTCGGAAAATGCGCAACAAGACGCAGGTGTTTATCGAAAGCGAAGGCGATTACTACCGCACGCGCCTGACGCATTCGCTGGAAGTCGCGCAAATAGCGCGTTCGATCAGCCGCGCGCTGGGCTTGGACGAAGATTTAGCCGAAGCCATCGCTTTGGCGCACGACATCGGCCATACGTGCTTTGGCCACGCGGGCGAAGAGGGGCTCGACGCCGCCATGAAGCCCTACGGCGGCTTCAGTCATAACGAACAGACGTTTCGCATCCTGACGAAGCTTGAGCACCGTTATGCGCGCTTTGACGGCCTTAACCTGACACGGGAAGCGCTCGAAGGCATCGTCAAGCACAACGGCCCCATTGATCCGTCAGCAACTTTGCCGACCATCCGCGCCTTTAACGAAGAATGGGATCTGGAAATTACAAGCTTCGCGGGGCCCGAAGCGCAAGTCGCGGCTTTGTCGGACGACATCGCGTATAATACGCACGATGCGGACGACGGGCATCATGCGGGGTTCTTCAAGCTTGAGGAATTGAACGAACTGCCTTTGTTCGGCGACGCCGTGCGCGAGATGGAAAAGCTGTATTCCAGCGTTGCGCGCCAACGGCTGATGTACGAATGCGTGCGCGAGGTTATCGGCCTGATGGTCGGCGACGTGATCGAGCAAACCCGCCGCAATATTGAAATCCTCAAGCCCCGTTCGGTCGAAGACATTCGCCACGCAAGCCAATCCACGGTTTCGTTCAGCGCGGGAATGATCAAAAACATCGGCGTCCTGCATCAATTTCTCGATACCCGCATGTATCACCACGCGACGGTAGACGTAGTTTGCGATAAAGCCCGTGCGGTTGTGTCCGATCTCTTTGATTTTTATATGGAAAAGCCGGAAAATCTCCCCGCTTCATGGAGCGATGACAATAAACCGGGCAGCGACAAAATCGCCCGGGCCCGTATGATCGCCGACTATATCGCGGGCATGACCGACCGCTACGCGTTGCGAGAGCACCGCCGGATCTTCTCAACGGAAACTGTCATTTAGAGCATTTTCCGATTAGATGGGCTTGCCCCATCATCAGCCGGTATCCGGAATTAACTCTATTTTTTATTCGAGCACGTAAACCATGCCGTGACGTAAGCCGGCCAATACTGGTCTATCGTTTCGCGAATGACTTTTACGGAAAAGCCCGTAGGACAAACCGAAGGGCCTCCGCAATCGGTGTCCATCGTCCAATTGGCATACCCGGGACAATCGGCAGACGATGTGCACTTGCCGATGATGGATTTGCCGTTGCAATAAGTGTCCTCGTCGACAAAGCATTTATAGTTGGGGTAAATGCCGATATAATGGGTTTTTGCATAGCCGCAAGTAATCTCCGTAGAGCCGAAAGCGCCGCATTGCGGAACGCCGTTTTTGAATCCGACAACGGCTTGCCCTGCGCCGCATGTAATATTTGGAACGGCTGTGCCGCATTTGGGAACGCCGTCAACGACGCTTGTAATGGCTTTCCCGGTTGAGCAAGAAACGTTAATACCGCCCACGGCCTTCCATTTAAGCTGATGCGAATTATTATAAAGACAGGCAACAACATTTTGCTTGTTATCGTCCATCAGGGTCGAACCAAGATTCGAACAAGCAGATTCAGCCACATTCGCGGCAGCAAAGACCTGAACCGGCGAAAGAAAAGAAAAAGCGAGCATAAAGAAAGTGAAAAGAAGGGGTTTATGCATGTCTGATCCTATGATCCGCATAACGGGACGCCGTCTTTAATGATCGTTACGGCTTTGCCTGCGGGGCAAGTGATGTCTTGAAGAAAAATTCCGCATTGCGGAACGCCGTCGATGACATTCATGACAACTTTGCCGGTTGTGCAGGAAACGTCGTTGCCGCCTGTTGTCGCTTTCCATTTCAGAATGCCATAGCTGTTATAAAGGCAGGCGACGACATTTCGATTATTGTCGTCCATCTGAGTTTTCCCGATCTCGTTGCAGGGCTGTCCAGCAACGGCGGCATCTGCCTGTTGAGCCGCAATCGAGAAAAAAACAACCCCCAAGAGGGCAACATAACGAAATGTGCGCATATAAAAACCCCCGTGCATTTGACGCCTTTATGACGCTAATACACGGGGGTTAATTATATATTATTATAGCGTTACTTCTTGTTTTTACGCGCCTTTGCGGTGCCTTCTTCTTCAATCGCGGCCTGCGCAGCGGCAAGGCGGGCGATCGGCACGCGGTAAGGCGAACATGAGACGTAAGTCAGCCCCGTGCGGTGGCAGAACTTGACCGAATTGGGGTCGCCTCCGTGTTCGCCGCAGATGCCGAGCTTGATGTCCTTGCGCGTCTTTTTGCCGCGTTCGCAGGCGATCTCGATCAATTCGCCGACGCCGACCTGATCCAAAGAGGCGAAAGGATCGTGCTCGAACACGTTCGCCTTGTAATAATCGGGCAGGAAGGTGGCCGCATCGTCGCGGGAAAGGCCGAAGGTCGTCTGCGTCAGGTCGTTCGTGCCGAAGCTGAAGAACTGCGCGGTTTCGGCGATTTCTCCGGCGCGCAAGGCGGCGCGGGGAAGCTCGATCATCGTGCCGATAAGGTATTTCAGCTTGACGCCGAATTCCTTCGAAATTTCTCCGGCGACGCGTTCGATCATCGCTTTCAAAATGTCGAATTCCTTCTTGGTGGCGACGAGCGGAATCATGATTTCGGGCGTAATGTTTTTGCCCTTCTTCGCCATCTCCACGGTCGCGAGGAAAATGGCGCGCGCCTGCATTTCATAGATTTCCGGATACGAAACGCCCAAGCGGCAGCCGCGATGCCCCAGCATCGGGTTGGCTTCGTGAAGCGCGTGCGTGCGCCGTTTGACCTTTTCGGTCGTAATGCCCGCGCCTGCGGCGACGGCGGCGATTTCCGCCTCTTCATGAGGCAGGAATTCGTGCAAGGGAGGATCGAGCAGGCGGATTGTGACCGGCAAGCCTTCCATAATCGTGAACAGCTCGACAAAGTCGTTCTTCTGCATCGGCTGCAGCTTGGCCAACGCCGCGCGGCGTCCTTCCTCGTCGTCCGCGACGATCATTTCGCGCATGGACGTAATGCGGTCGGTGTCGAAGAACATATGTTCGGTGCGGCACAGGCCGATGCCTTCGGCGCCGAACTTGCGGGCGGTGCGCGCGTCAAGCGGCGTTTCCGCATTGGCGCGAACCTTCAGGCGGCGAGTTTTATCCGCCCATCCCATCAGCTTCGCAAAATCGCCTGACAATTCGGGTTGAACCGTCGGAATTTCGCCAAGCATGATTTCGCCGGTCGAACCGTCAATCGTGACGATGTCGCCCGCCTTGATCGTAACGCCCTTGGCCGTCATTTGCTGTTGGGCGTAATCCATGTGCAGATCGCCCGCACCGGCAACGCACGCGCGTCCCATGCCGCGCGCGACGACGGCGGCGTGGCTCGTCATGCCGCCGCGGCTCGTGATAATGCCCTTGGCGGCGTGCATGCCGTGAATATCCTCGGGGCTTGTCTCGATGCGGCACAGAATAACTTTTTCGCCGTCGTTCGTCTTTTCCTCGGCTTCGTCGGCGCTAAAGACGACCTTGCCGGAGGCAGCGCCCGGCGACGCGGGCAATCCCTTGGCGATAACCTGCTTCTTAGCCTTGGGGTCGAGCGTCGGATGCAACAACTGATCGAGTGATTTCGGATCAATGCGCTTGATAGCTTCTTTTTCGCTGATGACCTTGTCTTTCACCATCTCGACGGCGATGCGCAAAGCGGCGGCGGCGGTGCGCTTGCCGGTGCGCGTTTGCAGCATGTAAAGCTTGCCCTGCTGAACGGTGAATTCGATGTCCTGCATGTCGCGATAATGCTTTTCGAGCTTCTTGCGCACGTCGCACAGCTGCTTGAAAACCTTCGGCATGACTTCTTCCATAGCGGGAAGATTCGACTTTTGCTCTTGTTTGCCCTTGATCGTCAGGTTCTGAGGCGTGCGAATGCCTGCGACGACGTCCTCGCCTTGAGCGTTGACAAGGTATTCGCCGTAGAAAGCGTTTTCGCCGGTCGAAGGATTGCGCGTAAAGGCGACGCCGGTGCAGCAATCGTCGCCGCGGTTGCCGAACACCATCGCCTGAACGTTGACGGCAGTGCCCCAATCGTGGGGAATGTCGTTAAGCTTGCGGTACGTCATCGCGCGGGCGTTCATCCACGATCCGAACACGGCGCCGATAGCGCCCCAAAGCTGTTGATGCACGTCCTGCGGAAACGGCTTGCCGTAATGCTTTTCGACGACTTTCAGGTATTCGACGATGACATCCTGCCAGTCTTCCGCCGTCAGGTCTGTATCGAGCGAAACGTTCTTGGCGCGCTTGGCGTCTTCGATAACCTCTTCGAACAAGTGGTGTTCAAGCCCAAGAACGACATTGCTGTACATCTGAATAAAGCGGCGATAGCTGTCATAGGCAAAGCGCGGATTGCCGCTGACCTTGACGAGCCCTTCGACGGTCTTCGCGTTTAAACCGAGGTTTAAAACGGTATCCATCATGCCCGGCATGGAGGCGCGGGCGCCGGAACGCACGGAAACGAGCAGGGGATCCTTGGCGTCGCCGAATTTGCAGCCGACGATCTTTTCGACCTTGGCGAGGGCAGCTTCGACCTGTGCCTTCAATTCCTTCGGATAGGATTTCTTGTTGGCGTAGTAGTATGTGCAGACATCCGTCGTTGCGGTAAAACCCGGAGGCACAGGCAGCCCCAGATTGCACATTTCCGCCAACCCTGCGCCTTTGCCGCCAAGCAGATTGCGCATGTCGGCGCGGCCTTCAGCCTTGCCTTCCCCGAAACTATAGACCCATTTTTTTCCAGCCATAATAAGCTCCTCTTAAGCGAGTTTTGTTGAGAGATATGATTTGACTTTGTCCAAAGCTATGCGCTCCTGCTGAGCGGTATCGCGATTGCGAA
>Ga0265297_10003628_pt1 | contig 27389 bp, 17 predicted proteins | sample Munlanlwell13791_FD_192502 | JGI IMG/M metagenome (GOLD analysis project Ga0265297, IMG submission 192502) | Leachate microbial communities from a municipal landfill in Southern Ontario, Canada - Leachate well 137-91 | ecosystem: Engineered > Solid waste > Landfill > Unclassified | place...
AAGAACGGGCCGCTTGGCTGGGCGCCGATCTGTCCCGCGCCCAAAACCCGATGCCGCCCTTGTTGCCTTTTGAGCAGCAGCTGCTGCAAAAATGGGAACAAGGACCCGCGCTTCCGGTGCCTGAACGTTGCTTCCAGCAAGTCTTCGAGGCCTGGGCTCAAAAGACGCCGCTTCATCATGCCGTCGTCTGCGAACATGAAACCGTCACTTACGCCGAACTGAACCGCCGGGCCAACGGCATTGCCCATGCCCTGTTGGAGCATGGCCTGGAAAGCGGCGACACCGTTGCCGTCTTGACCGACATTTGCGACGGCTTGCCCGCCGTCGTGCTGGGCATCTGGAAAGCCGGGGCCGCCTATTTGCCGTTGGCGGCAGACCACCCGCCCGAACGGCTGGCTCATATGATGGCCGACGCCAAGGCCCGGATCCTGGTCGTACCGGACAACCTGCCCGTCCCAGCAGCCTTGTCGGATATGGCGACGGCGGTCTTAACGCCCGACTGCCGACAGCCTACGGAACGGCGCCCGGATATTGTCCGCCCGGCCGACAGCGTGGCCTATGTCATCTATACCTCCGGCACGACAGGAATGCCCAAGGGCGTCCCCATATCCCACGCTGCGATGATCAACACCATACAGGAATCGGCCCGCGCCATTCGCCTGACCGCAGACGATCGTGTCGCACTGGTCGCGACGCCCAGTTTTGACGCTTCCTTATGGGAGCTGGGCCTGGGCCTGCTCAATGGCGCCGCGCTGGCGCCGATTTCAAAAAGCCTGCGCGACGACCCGTGGGCCATGAAGGATTATTACGCCAAAATGGCGGTGACCGTGGCCTTCCACGCCCCGTCCTATTTGCGTATCAGCAAAAACAAGCCGTTTAACGGCTTGCGCGTGCTGATTGTCGGCGGCGAGCCGTCCAGCCACGAGGACGTGAACATTCACGGCCGCGAGGTCGAGTTTTGGCATGCCTATGGCCCCACGGAAACGACCATCATCGTCAGCCTGGAGCATATTCCCCCCTTCCCCGATCCCAGCCGTCCTTTGTCCGTCGGACCGCCGTTGGCCAACACCCTCATATCGATCCGCAACGGCGGCGGGCAACCCGTGCCTCCCGGCGTCATTGGCGAAATCTGGTTGGGCGGGCTGGGCCTGTCCAGGGGCTATCTGAATAATGACGAGCTGACCGCCGAACGCTTTGTGACCGTTGACGGTTGCCGGTTCTACCGATCCGGCGATTTGGGCTGCTGGACGGACGATGGCCGTCTGGTCATCAAAGGCCGCATGGATCACCAAATCAAAATCCACGGCCAGCGCATCGAATTGGAGGAAATTGAAACGGCCCTGCTGGCGCTGCCGGATGTCACCGAAGCCATCGTATTGGTGGAAAATGCCGCCAACGGCACCCAATTTCTGCGCGGCTTTGTCGCTATGGCCCAAGGCTGCGTCTTGCCCGGCGAGGCGGACTGGCATCCCCGCCTGGCCGCCCGCCTGCCCCATTACATGATTCCGGCCACCCTGACCGCGATTGAGCGTATTCCGCTAACCGTTAACGGCAAGGTGGACAGGACGGCGCTATTGCAATTAGTCGGCGAAGCGCAGGTCGAGGTTATAAAAACACCGCCATCCACCTCGATGGAAGTGCTTATCGCGCCGATTTGGAGCGAATTGCTGGGCCAGGACGTTTGCCGCGAAGATAATTTTTTCGGCCTGGGCGGCAACAGCCTGCTGGCCGTCGCAATGGCGCATCGCCTGTCCAAGGCCTTGGCAGTCAGCATTCCGGCGCGCTACCTGTATACCGCGCCCACACTGGCCGTATTTGCCGCCCGTGTCGATGATACCCGGATTCAATATCAAAATCTTACCAAATCACCCGAAGCCAGCGACATAGCCACCGAAGGCGAGCTTGAATTCTGGGTGGCCGAGCAGGCAGGGATTAATACCACCCCCTTCATAATGCCTTTGATCCGCAAGGTGCAGGGTAATATTCCTGCTCTGGAAAAATGGAACCGGGCATGGGCCAAGTTAACGGAACGACACGAATCATTGCGGACACAATTTGTCGAAGACGATCAAGGAACTTTACGCCGTGTCGTGACCCGGATAGCCCAGCCGGGACTTGAAGAAATAACAGTCAGCGACCTGGCGAGCGCCAATGCGCTTATCCGCGAGCGTCAAAGCCGGCCTATTCCGCTCAATGTCGCGCCGCTTTGGCAAGGCGGCTTGGTGCATGTCGAAAAAACAAACGAAACACTGTTTTGGCTTGCGATGCATCATGCCGTTGGCGATGGAGTTTCCTTTAATATTTTACTGGATGAGCTGGCCCTGTTATTACAGGATAAAGAGCTGCCCCCGCTCGTGGGAAGCTATGCGCATTCCGCTGCCAGAGCCTTATCCTATCTGGCCGGTGATGAGTTTAAGCATGATTTTTCGTATTGGCGCAATAGTCTGGCGGCCTTGCCGGAAACGGCCTTTGAAGACTGGTCATTGGATATACCCCGGTTGCAGACCGGCAAGCCCGGCTACCACCGGCTGCAAATATGCCTGCCGGCCGATATTACGTTGGGATTAAAGGCCATTGCCCAGCGCTACGACAGCAGCATGCATGCGCTGATGCTGACCCTTCTTGCGCTGGAAACCCGCCGACGTTCGCAACGGCGGCAATTTTTGATCGGCACGCCCGCCGACATGCGCGAAACCACCGAAGAAGCCGGCATCATCGGCTATTATGTCAACATGTTGCCGTTGATCATGGACGGCGATGCCGGCGATAGCTTTGAAACCCAATTAACCGGCACCCAACAGGTGTTGGCTGCCGCCTTGCACCACGGACGCGTGCCGTTTGCGCGCATTTATAACGACTTCCGCCAACAACGTCCCGGTTACCGCCATCCGTCCCGTTATCCGTTGTTTGACTTTGCGGTCAATGAAAACCCTCAAGCCCGGATAGATAAAGCCGATATAGGCTTCCGGTCTTTGGCGCGTTTTAGTGAGGCTATTGAATACGAATTGGTCGATGTCTCCCCGGGCCAGGATATGGTGTTCATCCATGAAATCCTGCCCGGCGGCGAACTCATGCTACAGCTGCAAGTAAACTCCGCTGTTTACTTGTTGGAGACCGCTACCGCCTGGTTCAACTCGTTGCGCTGGTGGGTTGAATGGTTGTGTGCGGACAAAGGCCATGCCCAGATGCCTCTGCCTAAACTGTTGCCGCAAGAATCGAAACTTCTGGCGCAAAATGGATACGGCCGCACCGTTCACCGCCCCAACCAACGTTTTCATGAATTATTTGAATCGGTTATCGACAGCATGGGGGTCGACAGTTCAAAGCGCCTGGCCGTCATGACGCCTGAAAGCCGATTTTCCTATTTATCGGTTGAGGAACAGGCCAATCGCTTGGCTAATGCGTTGATTCAATCGGGCATTAAACCCGGCGCGGTCATAGGTGTGCTGACCGGCCGCTCGCCGCAGTTGCCGTCGACAATTTTAGGCATTTGGAAAGCCGGGGCGATTTATCTTCCCTTGTCGATTGATCTGCCCGTTGAACGGCTGTGCCACATGGTGAACGATGCGGCAGTCCGGCAACTGATTGTTTTAGATGGGCTGGACATACCTCAAGCCATCGCCCAAGTTACCCCAACGCACTTACGGCCCGAACAGCTGGCAGACTTTCATAGCCATCGTCCTTCCATTTCAGGGGATGCCGGGGATACGGCCTATATCATCTACACTTCCGGCTCTACCGGATTGCCCAAGGGGGCGTTAATCGCTCACAAAAGCTATGTGAACATGGCGCTTGGCTGCGGGGAAATTCTGGGCATTAACTCAGACGATCGTTGCCTGATGTTCTATTCGCCGTCTTTCGATGTTTCCTTGTCGGATATTGGCGTACCCTTGCTTTTTGGCGCGACGGTTTGCCCTGTCCATGACGACTTGATTGATTCTCCCAATCAATTCATGAAGTTTTTAAACGACACCCAAATCACCGTTGCCGACATCAGCCCTACCTATTTAAGGCTGTTTGACAGTGCTGATTTCCAATATCTCAGGATTTTAGTCACAGGCGGCGAAGCGCCATTTCCTGCCGACATCGTTAAATACTCAAAGCAAATCAGCTACTTCAATGCTTATGGACCTACGGAAAACACGGTAACCTGTGCGTTGGGCCAACTGACCATAAACCACACCCGCACGCCATCGTGCGGCTTGCCCTTGCCCAACACCAGCATCCACATCTGCGATGCCAATGGCAACCTTCTGCCGCCGGGTGAAATAGGAGAGCTATGGCTAGGCGGCATGGGGCTGGCAAACGGCTATTTAGGACGGGAAGACCTGACTCTCGCCAGTTTTGTCGAGACACCTGAAGGACGCCGGTACCGATCCGGCGACATCGGCCGCTGGTTGACCAGGCTGCCCAATAGTCCGGGCGCCGTCGATGAAGTCCAGTTCATGGGGCGCATGGATAGCCAGATTAAAATGAATGGCATCAGGATAGAGTTGGGTGAAATTGAACATATCGTCAACGGCCACCCTTCTGTATTTCAGGCTACGGTGCTGGCCGATGAAATTGCGGACAAAAAACAGCGCCTGTCTGCTTTCATCCATCTTCGCAATGATCGGGCCTGCCCTTCCGATATCGAATGGCGGGACTATCTGTCCGCCCATTTACCGGCCGCCACGATTCCAACGTCTTTCATTATCGTCGATTCCATTCCGGTCAACAGTTCCGGCAAGGTCGATACAGCCTGCCTGCGCGGTCTTGCCCGCGCACAGCAAAACAATACTGTTTCGGAGAATCCGCCGCAAACGCCAATGGAAAAACGCGTGGCGGCGATATGGTGCGAACTTTTAAAGCTGGAAACAGTCCGTAAAGATGATAATTTTTTCGCACTTGGCGGCCACAGTCTGGTGGCCATTGCCGCGGCCCATCGGCTTGAACGCGACCTTAACCGTCCCGTTGCGGCCAGGGAATTATTCGCCTTCCCTGTGCTAAGTGATTTTTCCCGCCGTATTGACACGGAAGATCAAGCGCCTGCCGCTGATTTTATACCGACAGACAGGGCGACAACCGGCCAGTTGGAGTTTTGGGTGGCGGAAAAAATCGGCAAGGCGAACCGCGGCCTCAATCTGACATTCTCCGTCGCAGAGCAAGACCGTAAAGTGGCCGCCGAACAATGGCGACAGGCCTGGGGCGAACTGGTCGGCCGCCATCCTGCCTTGCGCACTTATTTTAAAGAGGATGCCGACGGCCAATTGCTACGGCAAATTTTGCCGGCGCTGGACATGGAACTGGAACGCCAATGCCTGCCCGACTTATCGGCCGCGCGTATCCATATTGCCAACCTGCAAACCATGACCATCCCAATGTCCTCGGCCCCTTTATGGCGTGCCGGCCTGGTCTTTGTTGAAGATACCCGGCAAGAGGTTTTTTGGCTGGCCCTGCACCATGCCGTTGGCGACGGCCTATCCATCGGCATTTTGCTCGACGAATTGTCCCAGCTGTTGGCGGGGGAGAAATTACCGGCCCTGTCGGGCGACTATAATCATTTTGCCGGTCGCGAGCTGGCCTATCTTAAAGACCGGGCCGCCGCCGATGCGGAGTATTGGAGCGAAACCCTGGACGGCCTTGGCAACGGCGATGAAAACACGCCGCAGCCCTTCGACGAGTGGCCCCTGGATTTTAGCCGCCCAATTAACAGCGGCGACGGAAAAAACAAGGGCGGCCATTTCTTCCGCATCGCCCTTGAAGCCGCCACGGCCAAAAGCCTTAAGGCTTTTGCCAGCCGCCACGGGGCCAGCCTCCATGCGCTAATGATGGCGCTGTTGGCGATGGAGACATCCAGACGTACCGGGCGTCCGAATTTCGTCATGGGAACTGTGGGCTCAACCCGCGAATTGGCGGAAGACTCGGCCGTGGTCAATTATTTTCTCAATATGCTGCCGATACCCTGCCGGATTAACCCCAACGATTCGGTAGAACAGTCGATGGCCGCCATGCAGCTTGGCATCGGTCGGGCCTTGCAGCATGAACGTTATCCGTTTGCCCAAATCTGCCAGGATTTTCGCAATCGCCATGCGGCATCAAACCACCCTACCCGCTTTCCGCTATTTGATCTGGCCGTTACGGAAAATCCGGGTTTAGGTTCGGTCTCCGAAAGACATATCAAGCTTGTGCCTGTCAATGACAGCGCGACCGGGGAGATGCGCTACGATCTCCGGCCTAATCCGCCGCCACAAGACATGGTGTTGATTCATGAAGCCCTTGCCGATGACAGACTTGGGTTGTATTGGTACGTTGATGCGAACCTTTACGAAAAAGATACCGCGTTGGCCTGGATCAATACTTTATTGGATTGGATGCGTTTTATCGTATCCCCGGAACGCCAAGCGCAAACAGCTTTGCCGTTGCTGACCGCAGGTGAAGGAAAGCTATTGGACAGTTGGCAATACGGCCCGTCTTTGCCCAAGCCCACCGGCTATTTACAAGACCAATTTATGCGGGTAGCCGGGCAAGAACCGCATAGCCCTGCTTTGCTGTTAGATCATGAAAGCCAAAGTTATGGGCAAATAGACAAGCAAAGCAACGGCCTGGCGCAGGTTTTGCGAAGGCACGGCATTGGCCCCGGTGTTGCGGTGGGGGTACTGACCGAGCGATCAACAGCCTTGCCTGCGACTGTTTTGGCGATCTGGAAGGCCGGAGGCTGTTATCTGCCTTTGTCCGCCGAACTGCCCGGAGAACGGCTAAAATTTATCGCCGAAGATGCGGACATCAACTTGTTAGTGGCGCTGGACGGACTGGCGATACCATCGGAATTGGCATCCTATGCGTTCCTGCGCCCGGAAACGCCGGCCTACGAATCGACCGCTCCAATCAACCACGGCTGCCGGGATACTGACCCTGCGTATATCATTTATACTTCCGGCTCCACCGGGGAGCCCAAGGGCGTGGTCATAACCTTCGAAGGCTACGCCAATTTTTGCCTGGGCATGAAACTGGCGCTGAGCATTTCCCCTGACGACAAACTATTGCAAATTTCTTCGCCCTCGTTTGACGCCTGGCTTCACGAACTGGGGCTGGCATGGTTTCATGGCGGCGCCTTAGCACCCGTAGTCCGCAGAGAATTGGACGACATTCCAGGGATGCTTTTAAAAATGCAAGGCCTGGGCATTACCATAGCAACCCTGTCGCCATCGTACCTGGGATTATTCGGCAATGCCGAATTCCCCGGTTTGCGGATGTTGCTGACGATGGGCGAGCCGCCGGTGAAGGCCAATGCCCTGCACTACGCCGAGCGCCTGACTTACATTAACGGTTACGGCCCGTCGGAAAACAGCGTGGGTTCTTGTATTGGTCAGATCACTCCCCAATCCACGCGCATGACTGCGGGACGCCCATTAGCCAATACCTCCGCCCATATCCTGAATAATGACCGGCAGCCGGTGCCGCCGGGATCGGCCGGAATCCTCTGGCTGGGAGGACGCGGCCTCTCGCCCGGTTATTTGAACCGCCCGGAACTGACGGCTGAAAGCTTTGTCGAAACCCCGGAAGGGCGCTTTTATAACTCCGGCGATTTGGCGCGCTGGACGCAGCAGGGCGAAATTGAAATCCTCGGGCGGATAGACAACCAGATAAAACTTCGCGGTCAACGTATCGAACTGGAGGAAATAGAACACCAAATCGGCCTGCATCCTGACGTATTGCAGGCCGCCGTGGTTATTCATGGTATGGCGGACGGGACACCGGGTTTGTACGGTTTTGTCTGTCTGCACCCGGAAGCGTCCGCAATCGGTAACGGCGAATGGCGTTCATTTTTGGCGAAGAAAGTACCCGATTATATGATCCCCTCGGCGATAAAGGCGGTGCCGGGCATTCCAGTATCGCTGGCCGGTAAAGTCGATCGTAAAAGACTAATTGCCGACTATCTTGATCAAGACATCGACATGATCGCGTCAAACGATTCCGATGTCGGCAGGCTAACGCCCCCTGGCAACCGGGTCGAAAAACTGATTGCCGAAGCATGGTCGGAAATTTTTCCAGGACGCACCATCTACAGCGAGGACAATTTCTTTGAACTCGGTGGCCACAGCCTTGCGGCCATTAGTGTCGTGAACCGTCTTCGGCTGGAATTTACCTGCACCATCAATAATCTTTACGAACACCCGGTACTGGCCGATTTTGCCAAAACTTGCCAACCCAGGCACGAACATATTCGCGATCTATTGGCTAAAGTTAAAGTAGATTGGCAAGCCTATTCGGACCACTTAGAGGCCAACCCCAATCACCGCATTGACGGGCTTAAGGCTGCACAAGAACAGTATTGCGCCCGTAACAAAAAATACAGCGACATCGACCTCGGCCCTCGTAAAGATTATGAAAATATCTTGCTGACAGGGGCAACCGGCTATGTCGGCTGCTATTTGCTTCGGGAAATGCTAAAGGAAGGTAAGCGAAAGATCACAGCCTTGGTCAGAGGGACCGATCATGCGGCCAGCCGGGACAGGCTGCATCAGGTATTGGCGCATTATTTCGGCCCTAAAACGGGAGAGGAACTGGCTTATCATCCCCGATTGCAGGTATTGTCCAGTGACTTGAGCCGGCCAAGCTTGGGCCTGAGTCAAGATCAATGGACATGGCTGGCTACCCGGACCCAGGCTATTTTCCATTGTGCGGCCAATGTAAAACATTATGGCCACTACCAGGAATTTCATCGGGATAACATTAACTCGGTGCAGAATTTGCTGGAACTGGCCGCATACAATTTGGACGCTCCCATGGACTTCCATCTGGTTTCCACCACCTCGGTCGTCGGCAAGCCCCCGGAAAGCGGGTTCAAGTTGTTCACCGAATATGACTTGCCCAACCCGGATTTAAGTGACAACTACTATATACGGACCAAACAGGAAGCCGAACGGCTGGTGTTGGATGCACGGGACAAGCTGAGCAACGCCAGCATCTACCGTGTCGGCAATGTGGTGTTTGCGACCGATGACAGTAACTTGCAGATCAATCTCAAAGACAATGCTTTTTTTCGCTTAGTCGCTGCATTGATTGAATTAGGCGCGGTTCCGAAAAAAGTTGAGGCCTTATTCTGCCATGTCGATTTAGTCGCCAGGGCGGTAATGCTGCTTGCGGAAACACAGGCTTTGTCCAACGAAACGCATCATATCGAACATTCCCAGGAAACGTCCTTGGCGGAATTCATTAGCACCGCATTTCCATTAGTTACCTGCGATTTCGGCATGTTCATCGATCATTTGCTCAAGGCCTTGGACAAACCCGAACAGCAACAGGCTTTTTACGAAGTGCTGGACGGTTTTAACCTGTATGGGGGGCAAGCTCCCCAAGTCAAAGCCCAGCATATTGAATTGACCAGTGTCCGCACCAACGAACTGCTTAAACGCTTAGGGTTGGCGTGGACCGATACTTCATCTGACGGCCAGCTGCGGTTCCTGCGGGAAGCTGCTTTACATTTTAAAAATTAAGGAGATAGCATGTTGAAGCACGTTCGCAATTTGGGGTTGCGTATTGGCGAGTTCGACTCGCCAAATTTTGATACAAAGGAAATAGCGGCTTCGCTCGATATTCTGCACAACTATTTTGGTACAGATAGCTCTTCTATTCGTCCCCATCCTAACGAAGACATTATTCGCGATGAAATCCGCTCAATTGCTCCAAAGATCGCGACGCTGGCTGACACACTGATTGAAACCTTGGAAAGTTCCCACAGCGGCATATTTATTCCAAAATTTAAATTAGATACTTTTGATGTTGAAACGCGTAAATTTGTGTTGTACGCATTGACGCTATGCATGGGGCACCCTTCCGCTACCGATCAGGTCGATAATCGTATAATTTGGGATATAAAAGCACGAGACGAGCTTTTGCAACCGAACCATATACCCACTTACTCAGAACACGCAAATGAAGCCGAATTACATACTGATACCCAATATCACCCCGAGCCTGAACGCTATTTAATCCTGTACTTTATCAGGCAAGCTAACTGTGGCGGCGGGGCTTCGATATTGCGTGATTTCAATTCCATTAAACAAAATATGCGCCAAAGCGCTGAAGGAGCCTGGGCGGTTGATTATCTGGAGAAAACCAACTTACCCTTCCAAGTCCCTACCAGCTTTACATCCAACCGGCGCTCGGATAGCGTGGAAGTCACTATCGCCCCAATTTTCGGTACATTTCCGAGTATCCGTTACAGGCGTGACACCCTAAAAAGAGGGCTTCAGGCACGAACGGAATACGATACATCCGAGACACGCTATGCTGTCAATCTCTTAGAAAGAGAACTTCAAAATACAGAGTTGCTGGTCAAAAATACTTGTCATTCAGATGGTTTTTTAATGCTTAACAATCATGAAGCGCTACACGGCAGAGAATTGTTTACAGATCGAGATCGCTATGCTGTCAGAATACGCATTTCGAACAAAAATATTAATGCCGGGGTCGCTTAATGAATTTTCAATTTTTCACTTTTCTTAATAATGAAACGGGGGAAGTCAATTTCAAACTGATTTTAATGACCGCCACATCGGGGCTATCCAATACTTTGAATTTAGCGCTTATTAACGCATCCGTAGCATCGATGAAAGAGGGTGGCCCTTTTTGGCAACATTTTGTGATTTTCGGCATCAGTCTGACACTGTTCGTGTATTCCCTTCGATACATCCTCTACGAATCCAGCCGCATCGCTGAAAAAGCTGTCTGTAACATTCGCGCCCGGTTAGGAGATAAAATCCGCCGGTGTGATTTACAGTCGCTAGAAAAAATCGGTGAATCGGACATTCTAGCCCGTATCAGCCGGGATACCGGCATGATCAGCCAGACGACAAGACCGCTTTTTGCCGCTACCCAAGCCGCATTCATGGTTATATTTACCTTGTTGTACATTGCCGTAGAATCGCCGATTGCTGTTGTGCTATGCGGAATTATGATTCTATGTGGCGCTATTTTTTATATGAAGGATCGAGATGCCTATGAAAAAGGCCTGTCGGATTCATCGGACTCGGAAGATGAATTAGCCAAATCATTGACTGGTTTATTGAGAGGATTCAAGGAAATTAGAATCAATCAGAAAAAAAGCGATGCTGTATTTGCCGATTTTTGTGATATCGCATCAACCGTAAGCATCGTCCGCACTAAAGTTATGCAGTTGTATGCTGATACAGTGGTATTCATAGAAATGTTCTTCGTCATCCTTCTTGGCGGCGTTGTGTTTATACTCCCGGTCATTTCCAATGAGTTTGCAGGAACAGTCACTCAGATCGTAGCGGCGATTCTGTTTTTTTTTGGTCCGCTAGCAACTGTTATCATGATGTATCCTGTCTATACGCAGGCTAACATGACAGTGGACAATCTCTATCGTCTGGAAAGGGATTTGGACAGAGATCAAAAAGTCAAAAATGACTCACATAGCATTGTTCAACAGGAATTCAACGATTTTAAAACCATACGTTTTGATCAAGTCGGTTTTATCTATGCCGATCCCGATGGCTTACCCAGTTTTCAAATCGGCCCCATTACGACGACTGTAAACCGGGGGGAAATATTGTTTCTGATTGGCGGCAATGGGAGTGGTAAAACCAGTTTTATGAAACTTTTCACGTTACTCTATTTACCCACCTCCGGTACTATTTTTGTCGATGACCAGCCAATTGACGATGGCAATATCATTTCATACCGAAACCTTTTTTCAGCCATTTTCTCCGATTTTTATTTATTCGATAAACTATACGGTGTCGGTGATGTTCCGCCGGAACGTGTGCAAGAACTCTTAAAACTGATGGGCATTGCCCATAAAACCGGAATTAAAAACGGCTGTTTTACCAATACCAACTTATCAACCGGCCAACGCAAGCGCTTGGCGTTGGTGATGGCTTATCTTGAAGACAAGCCTGTATATATCTTTGATGAAGTGGCTGCTGACCAAGATCCACAATTTCGTAGCTATTTCTACGAAACATTATTACCCGAACTCAAGGCGGCCGGCAAAACGATATTAGTTGTCTCTCACGACGACCGATATTTCCATGTAGCGGATCGGATTCTGCAAATGGATTACGGTCAGTTATTTGCCTACATGGATAAATGACATGACATCATTCAAAACTTCACGCATAAAAAAGAGTAAGCCGCTATGAGAAGTATCATAAACTGGTTTCAGAATCGTTACCGTGCCCTTGGGAACCTGGTAAGCCGTCAAGCTCCGTATATCGTCATTTTCATAGTCCTATTAAGTTTCGGTGCTGTGCTGTGTTTTGACAGAATCGTTATATCAGTCCACTCCGGGGAATTGGGGGTGCTCTGGCGGCGCTTAGGAGGGGGGACTGTGTTAGATACCGTCTACCATGAAGGACTTCATGTCATTCTTCCTATCAACAAAATGTATGTTTATAATGTCCGTAAACAGCAGTACACCGATTCCATAGAGACTTTAACCACTGATGGCTTATCTGTCCATGTCCAGTTTCAAGTCCGTTATTTCATCGCCCCTGACATGCTTCCCCTGCTCCATCAACGTATCGGCCCGGATTATGTCGATGTCATGATTCGTCCGGAAGTTCGAGCGGCAATCCGCACGGTCTTTGGTCAATATAAACCCGAAGAGATTTACAATAACCAGAAATCCAATCAAGAACGTATCAGCGAATTATCCAGAATACGCCTGGAAGCGGGTTATGTTTCATTGGACGATGTATTGATTGTGAGTATCACCTTGCCCGATAAAATATCGCAAGCCATTGAAAACAAAATGACATACCAACAAATTGACGGCGAATACGCTTACAGGTTATCAATAGCCCAAAAGGAAGCCAGTCGCAGAAAAATTGAAGCCGATAGTCTCGCTCTGTACAACGCTACCTTAAAGTCCAGTCTAAGCCCTGAGGTGCTTCGCTGGCGAGGCATAGCCGCAACTGAAGAGTTGGCAAAATCGAACAATGCCAAGACCATTGTAATTGGTTCAGGCGCTTCAGGATTGCCGATTATTCTGGGTAAAGAATAGAATTATGGACCGTCTTATTCGAGTGTTGTTTATTTTTGCCCTGATGACGTTTGTTTTTATTCAGCAAGGAAGATCGCTGGACAAATATGCTTTAAAACGGCAACAACATACCGAAAATTCACTTGCGCCCTTGATAGTCGGCGTCAGCTGGCCGTTCAATAAGGCGCAAGACGGCTTTGCTCAGGGCCTGGAGCTTGCCAAAGAGGAGATTGAGTCAAACGGGGGGCCACGAATTAAACTCATTATTAGAGATGACCAGAATGATTGGGAAACGTCACGGAAGATTGCCCTTGAATTCGTAAGCAACCCGGACATGACGGCGGTAATTGGCTATCGTGATGACAGCATTGCAATTAGGGTGTCGGGTATTTATGAACAGGCGGAGCTTTTGCACATGATTGTAGGCGCCACAACTGCCAGCCTCACAGAGCATGATTTCGTTTATATCGTAAGAACCATCAACCCCATAGAAGACGATGTGGTCCCGCTGGTAAGGGCCGCGCCCAAATCAAATAATGGCGAGTTAAAATATGCAATGGTTTGGGAGGCGCAGGAACGCTCCAGTGAATTGGCCTATCAATATCAAATCGCTCAAAATAAAAATAATGGCGAATTGATTTATCAGAAACAATATGATCCCGAAACGATGGATATCCGGCATATAGTCAATGAACTGCGTGGCGCCGCCCCCGACGTTATTTATTTTTCGGGGTCTCCTGAAACTACCGGGGAATTTGTCCGCACTACACGAAACTTGGGAATTGACATCCCCATTACCTTGATCAGCAAAGGCATGAGTGAGTTGGAGAAAATTGCCGGTAAAAATGCAATGCGTAACATAATCTATTTGGATTTTTATGACAAAGATGCAAAAAATAAAGAGAATGTCTATTTCGTGGAAAAATTTTTGGCCCGTTTTGGCAAGTACCCTGACACATGGGCCGCACAGGGATATGATGCACTCAATATACTTGCCGGCGCCTCGCGTCTAAGTCATTCCAACTTTGCGCTTGATTTAGCCTCTGCAATAAAATTTTCCCATCCTTGGCATGGAGCCAATGGAATCTATCGATTTGATCGAAAAGGCGAGTTAAGGTCTAAACCGGTTTTTGTACGTGTGCTAAACAGCAACGGTGAGCAAGAGGGGGATCTCAGGTAATGGATAGTTTGGCTTGTCAGCGAGATCGTGTGGTCAGTTGCCCCCCACAAAAATATTTGATGCACTCGATTCCGGCGTTATACGCCAAAAATCTCTTCCTAAAGAAACAAGTATAATGCTGGTAAAAATCTCCAGCGCATGTAGCTTCGTCTGGCTACGTCACGGCGATTCGTCTTAAATCGCATTCTTATCCAATGCCTTCAAATGTTTTAATTTTTCCTTAATCTTGATTTCCAGGCCTCTATCCACCGGTTGGTAATATTGCCTCCCTGCCAACTCATCGGGAAAATAATTCTCCCCGGCGGCATAAGCTTCCGGTTCGTTATGGGCATAACGATATTCCTTGCCGTAATCCAGCGATTTCATTAGTTTGGTCGGCGCATTTCTTAAATGAACCGGCACACCCAAACTGCCGCTTTCTCTGGCATCCGCCATCGCCGCGTTGTAAGCCATATAGACCGCGTTACTTTTCGGTGCGCAAGCCAAATAAACAACGGCTTGCGCCAAGGCTAACTCGCCTTCCGGACTGCCTAATCGCTCCTGGGCTTCCCAGGCGTTGATGCAAATCTGCAAGGCCCTTGGATCGGCATTGCCAATATCTTCGGAGGCCATCCTGACGATACGCCGGGCCAGATAGGATAAGTCACAACCGCCATCCATCATCCTGCACAACCAGTACAGCGAGGCATCGGGTGAACTGCCGCGCACGGATTTATGCAACGCCGAGATTTGGTTATAAAATTCTTCGCCCTGGTTATCGAAACGTCGCACGCCGCCAGACAGCACTTCTTTGGCAATCGCTTCATTAACCACCTGCCCTCCTTTTGCGGAGGCAAGCTCTACAGCGATTTCAAGCAAGTTGAGCAGTCTTCGGGCGTCACCGTCGGCAGCCTGAGCGAACTGCTGTTTAATGTCTGCGTTCATTTCGATCGCCAAGCCGCCCAAGCCTCGCACTTTGTCGGTCAGCGCTTTATCGATCACGGCCAATAAATCATCAGCCGTTAAAGCATTAAGCACGTAGACCCGCGCCCGCGACAATAACGCATTGTTCAGCGCAAAAGACGGATTTTCAGTCGTCGCACCGACAAAATAAACCGTGCCGTCTTCGACATGCGGCAGGAAAGCATCCTGTTGCGACTTGTTAAAACGATGCACCTCATCGACGAATAAAATAGTGCGCCGATGTTGTTCCAGTTGGATTTTTTTTGCTTCCGCAACCGCCGCCCGTATTTCTTTAACGCCGGACAACACTGCCGAAATCGGCATAAACTCGGCGTCGGAATGATGGGCGATGATGCGCGCAAGCGTGGTTTTTCCGGTTCCCGGCGGCCCCCAGAAAATCATCGAGTGCAGGCGACCCGTGGCAATAGCCTCGTAGAGCGGCTTGCCCGGCTTCAGAATATGTTGTTGACCGACGTAATCGGCTAATTCTGTTGGCCGCATCCGGTCGGCCAAGGGCGTGGTTAAGTCATCAAATAGCATAAGAGCCGGCTAAAGGCAAAAGACGAAAGGCTAACGGTACATACAGCTTGCGCCTTTTGCCTATATCAATCCGAGAAAACATCGACACCCTTGGGCGCATTAAACTCAAACAAAGTCTGTTTTAACGGCGGATTCAAAATAACATTGGAAAAATAAATACGCGTGAGCTGACCGAAATTGTCACTCAACTCCATGCCGCCCAGTGAATCGTTATTCAAGCCGATCAACACATATTTAAAACTGCTTTCCTGGTTTTTGGGTAATAACTTTACCCACATCAAGTCGCCGTCAACCCCCTGGTGTTCCATCGTGAAGTTATCATCCAGCGATATTTCGCCGCTTAGCAGCAATGCCGGCGTCGACCCCACCGATTCGTCCAGTTTTTTAACGGTGACTTGTTCCAGGTCGGTATCGTAAAACCAGACTTTACCGGACGTAGAGACAATCTGTTGTTGAAAAGGTTTTAAATAATCCCAGCGAAATTTACCCGGCCGTTGCAGATAGAAGACACCGTAACTGGTTTGGGTAGGATTGCCCGCTTCATTAATCAATACCTGTTTAAAATCGGCAGTCAGTGATTTTGTATTCTTTAAAAACGCCTTCAACTGCCTGACCGGTTTGTCTTCCGCATGGCCCGGAGCATTAAACAGCATCATGGCGATCAAACCGGCGAAAATTGTAATTTTACTCATAAATACCAATACCTTTGTTTAGTTATTCGGTAACAAATTATTAATCATCGTTTCAATTTGATTAACAGGTGAATCGACGCACGGTGAAGATTCTTCGGGCGCCGAACCGATAATGAAGGGATATTCCTTCGCTCCAAAGCAATTTTCATTCGCCAGTAAGCCGTTGGCCGGATCAACCCAAGCCATCTTGATATTATCGGGAGGAATCAGGGTCACCGGCTGGGTTGAAACCTGCTTCATTAATGAAGTCCAGACTTGCAAAGCGCCGCTTGCTCCCGTCAATCCGGCCGGCTTGTTGTCGTCCCGGCCAATCCAGACTACGGCCAAATAATCTCCGGTGTAACCGGCAAACCAGCTGTCTTTTGAATCATTGGTCGTGCCGGTTTTACCGACCAAGCCATAATTTTCCGGAAACGATGAATATGCTGAACGTCCGGTACCTTCATGCATGACTTCCTGCAATATGGTGTTAACAATATAAGTGACCGATGGATCGAGCACCTGTCTTACCGTAAACGGATAACTTTGCAGGCGTGTGCCGTCGGCCGCGACGACCGCACGAATACCTTTTAACGGCGTTGCAAAACCGTCACCGGCCAACGTTTGGTAAATCTGGGTGACTTCCATCGGCGTTAAGTGCGCTGCTCCCAGCAGAAGCGATGGAAACAGGTCAACCGGCCGGGTAATGCCCATGCTTCTTAATGTTTTTGCGACCCTGGCCACTCCTATATCCATCCCTATCCGAACGGTAGCCAGATTGTAAGAGTGGGCCAATGCAGTATGGAAACCTACCGTACCATGCTCTTGGTGATCGTAGTTGCTGGGGCTCCAATCGTTGCCTCCCGCTCCCTTAACCACAATCGCCGTATCGCTGACCGGCGTGGTAATGGTGTACTTGTCAGGATACTCCAACGCGGTCAAATACACGACCGGCTTAATTAATGAGCCGATCGGCCTGACCGCATCCATAGCGCGATTAAATCCGGCGGCGGATTGCTCACGACCACTCATCAACGCGGCTATTTCACCGCTGTCCCTACGCGTCACCACTGCGGCGGCTTCAAGTTCGTTCGCTTTAGGCAGCTTTTCCAGCTGATTCAGCTTTTTAGTCGCCGTTTCCTCCAGCGCATCCTGAACCCGCGTATCCAGTGTGGTAAAAATTCTCAGCCCTTCGGAAGTTAAATCTTCCTCCTTATAATCCTGTCTTAATTGCCGCTTGACCAAATCAAGAAAACCCGGATAGCGGTTGGTTGACCGGTGGGTATTGGCAATTACGTTTAAAGGCTTTGCTCTTGCCTCGTCCGCCTGTTTTTTAGTGATATAACCTTCCGCTTCCATCTCTTCCAGCACCAGATTGCGCCGTTGCAGGGAGCGATCGGCATAACGCCGTGGATCATATTCGGAGGGTCCGCGAACCAACGCAATCAACGAGGCGATATGTTCCAACGGCAAGTCCTTTAAAGAACTGCCGAAATAGAATTCGCTGGCCAGGCCAAAGCCATGTACAGCGCTGGCGCCATCCTGGCCCAGATAGATTTCATTCAAATAGGCTTCCAGAATCTCGTCTTTGCTGTAGCGATATTCCAGAATCAGCGCCATCAAAGCTTCTTTTACTTTACGCGACAAGCTACGCTCAGAGGTCAGATAAAAGTTCTTAACCAGTTGCTGAGTGATCGTGCTGCCGCCTTGCACCATATGCCCGGCCAGTACATTCATCCACATTGCCCTGGCAATGCCTTTAAATGAAATGCCGATGTGCTGATAAAAGTCCCGGTCTTCTGAAGCCAACAAGCCCTTAATCAGTGCATCCGGCGCTTCTTCCAGCTTAATTAAAATCCGGTCTTACTTTGTGGAGGGGTATAAGCTGCCGATTTGCACCGGATCCAGGCGCACAATGGCAAGGTCTTTGGTTTGCGACGCATCAACGATATTGGCAATGCCTGACGCGGTAAAATTCACCCGGATAACACTGCTGGGTTGGGTTTGATCCCAAAAGGTAAACGCCCTGGTTTTTACGCTGATTTGCGAGCCGCTTTTAAAATACGTGCCTTCCGAAGACAGCTGCGCATCATGACGGTAATGCAGCGTTTGCAACAACTCTTCAAACTTCGCGGCCGTCAGGTTATAACCGGCATAGAGTTCTACCGGACTGGCATAAACCCTGGCCGGAATAGCCCAGCGTTTACCTTCAAATTGGGTACGCACGTTATAATCCAGGTAGCCCAAATAACTTGCCAATAAAAACGCAAATCCGGCCATAAAAACCAGTACTGAATTTCTAAACCAATGTGAAGTCGATTTTTTGGGGGTTGGTTTTTTCGTGTCGTATCGACCTGATCCGCGTTTTCTTGTTTTTTCTGCCATAACCTCTTACAACATTCTTTTAATTAGCGTCTGCTATTATACATAGGAGGATTGCCCGAATCAGCAACCATCTGTTATCCGTATAAAAAACCGCGTTGCCATGCATTATTTCTGCCCACTGATGGTCCTTGCGACCGCGCTATGTGATCAGCACAATTTTTCCTGTGCTATGCCCGGTTTCTATCAGCTCATGGGCTTTCGCGGCTTCTGCCAGCGACAACTGTTTGCCGATATGGGTTTTTAATTGCCCTTTCTCAAGCCACTGCGCGCATTGGTTTAAAATTTCAACGTGTTTGTCTCTTGCCTCCGGCAAATCCCTAAGCATCGGCGTTAACATCAGCTCAAAGCCTATCAATAAATTGCGTATTCTGGCTTCAGCCAGATTCAGCTCACCCGGATCAAGCAAGGTCACCAGACGACCGAAGTGCGCTGTCGCCTGGATGCTTTGTTTAAACACTTCGGCTCCCACCGTATCAAAAACCAAGTCCGCGCCTTTACCGTCAGTAAGTTCATTGACTGCATCGGCAAAACCGCCTTTGGTATAACGGATGACTTCATCAGCACCCAACGCTTGGACGAATTCAGCTTTCTGTTCTGAACTCACCGTAGTAATCACTCGTGCGCCTTTCAGTTTTGCCAACTGTATCGCCACATGCCCTACCCCACCGGCTCCGGCGTGAATCAATACGGTTTGCCCTGATTGCAATCCGCCGCGATCGATCAGACCGCCCCACGCGGTAATCAGCACCAGCGGCAATGCAGCAGCCTCGGTAAATGAGCTGGTTTCCGGCATCAAACTGACCCAACGTTGATCCAGTACGTTATATTCGGCGTAATTGCCCTGTTCACGGCCTAACCCACCGTGGCAAAACCAGACTTTGTCGCCCGGTTTGAATCGGCTGACTGCACTGCCTGTTTCAACAACCTCCCCTGCTCCGTCGCAGCCCAATACCGCAGGCAGTGGATTATCGTAAAGCAAGCCGTTACGCCTGATTTTGGTGTCGACAGGATTGACGCCAGCGGCTTTAAGCCTGACCTTAACTTGTGTTGCCGTAGAGATCTCCGGCTCAGCAATATCCTGTAATTCCAAAACATCGGGATTACCGATTGCGGTCATCATTATCGCTTTCATATTTTTAACCTTTTTTGAGTAATTGAAAATGTACAGACATCTGTCTTAATGAGCGCTGAATCATCACGTACTCTTAATCAGCCAGCCATTGCCGGCGATAATCCTGATAATCATAATGTTTCAATTTTTTTACCCGCAGGGAGTTGCTGACATAAATATCCGGCAGATTGTAACCATTAAAGCGGTTTGCCTTGATCAGGGTGTAGGCGCCGACGTTGTTAAAAACCACTTTATCGCCTACTGCCAAAGGCGCTTTAAAACAATATTTGCCAAATACATCCCCAGCCAGGCAGGTGCAGCCCGCCAAAATAGCGCTATATTGTCCGTCGGGATCATGTTCGTGCAATTCGGGCTGACGCTGATACTCGAACACTTCGGGATGGTGATTGATTGAAGTGTCCAGTATGGCAATAGTTTCACCGTCGCTGACAAAGCTATCAATCACTGTCGCCACTAAATGCCCTGCTTGGCCTACAATCGCTTTGCCCGGCTCGATATAAACCTCAAGGCCGAAATCGTTTTTCAGTTTTTTTACCAGCTCAATAAACGGCCGGTGATCTTCAATTTGGCCGAACAAATAGCCGCCTCCGAGATTCAACCATTCCAGTTCAGCCAATCCTATCCCCAAATAGTGTTGGAGTTTTTCAACGGTTTTAATCAACGGGGCAAAATCAGTTGACGAAAAAACATTATGAATATGCAAGCCCTGAATTTGATCCAGACCAATTGATCGACTCAACTCTTCAATCGCCACCCCCAGTTTTGAATGCTGCCGACAAGGGTCAAACCGATCGTCATGCAGAAAAGACAGCTTTGGATTAATCCTCAGGCCGATTGAGGTCAGTGCCCCAGCCGTCTCGGCATAGCGTTGATATTGCGTCAAAGAATTGAAGCTAATGTGTGAACACAGCAAACTTAACTCGTCCAGTTCGTCCGTCCTTATGCCTGGCGTGGTCAAATGAATAGAGCCTTGTCCTGATAAAACCTCACCGGCCAGCCTGGCCTCGAATAAGGAACTGGCCGAAAAGCCGTCAACAAAAGGTTTCGCCATGTCCAGTACAGCGGAAAAAGGCAATGCTTTTATCGAATATAAAACCTTGCAGCCGCACTGATTCCTCAGGTCGGCTAACATTGCCAACGCCTTGACAGCTTCTGTTTCATCCAAAACAAAAGCCGGCGAGGAATAAACACTGTCTTTCAGTACTTGGAAATCCATCAACGGGAAAACTGCCGTCCTTTGCCGGCATAAAGCGTTTTTTCGGTCATTACATAATCCATAACCACATCATGAGCATCGGCAACGACTTGCTCAACTAACTGCGATTCAAAACAAACGCCGACCAACACCGCATCGGCCCTGACATTCTTCAATAAGCGGTCATAATAACCCGCGCCATTGCCAAGGCGCCCTCCATTTCGATCAAAAGCCACACCCGGCACCATGATGCAATCGAGTTCTCCTGGGTCAACTTCTTTCCCCGGCTCCCCCCATCGTTGTTTGGGGGGCTCCAAAATCCCCCACGTTCCCTGTATTAGCTCGACAAAACTCTCCAGCCTCCACAAGCCTAATTTGTTATGCCCCTGCTCATCTTTAGTACAGTAAGGGATGACGATACGCTTACCCGTTGCCAGTTCGTCTGACAATGCCTGTCGAGTCCTTACTTCTGAGCGGCAATGGTTATACCACATGATTGTTTTTGCCTGCCGGTAAATCGGTTGCGCAATAAATCGGGAGCAAATGAGCCTGCTGAGCTCATCCTTATCTATTTGCCCATTGCGTGCATCGTAAATTTTGCGACGCTGTTGATTTTTCAGATCATTCATCCGCACCTCGTACCATACCCAAAACACATAAAATTGTTTGGATGATACACAGATTCATCATCGGTTTAAAACTCAAATAGGTAAGGACATTTTTATTCTGCTGCTTTTTCTTTTATACTTGTCCGATAATTCATAAGGAGAGATCATGGAAAAGCCATTCATTTTACACATGCTAACCACAGCCAAAAACCTTAGTCCATTTGATGTCAATATGGCATTGGATGCTGGCTGGGTTTCCGCACTACCCTATATCAATGTTGAGCCTAGCGAAGTCCAGGGTCTGGTGCAGGATGCCATTTTTTCCCGCAGCCCCAAAAACTTAAAACGCACGGGGATATTCATTGGCGGACGCGATACCAAACAAGCGATGGATATGCTGAAAACTGCCAAACGCTCCATGTTTGCTCCTTTTGAAGTTTCCGTGTTCGCCGATCCTAGCGGCGCATTTACCACTGCGGCAGGCATGGTTTCTGCCGTTGAACGCGAATTAATGACTAAATTCGACACCACGTTGGAAGGAAAAAATATTCTAGTTTTGGGCGGAACCGGTCCTGTCGGCCAAGTGGTTGCAGTAATTGCCGCTCAAGGTGGGGCGCACGTCAAGCTTATCGGTCGTCAATTGGATAAGGCTCAAGCCATTGCCGACATGTGCAACAATGAATTTGGCGAAGGTAAAATTAACATTGAAGCCGGTGCCGATGCGAATAAAGGTGAATATATCAAAACAGCTGATGTTGTTTTTGCAACCGGCGCGGCGGGCATTGAATTATTAAGTGCTGAACTCATCGCATCGGCCCCTCAACTTAAAGTCGCCGCCGATGTTAACGCAGTGCCGCCATCAGGTATCGCGGGCGTTGACGCTTTCCATAACGGAACCCCCATTGAAGGCTCAATCAGCGGTGCTGTCGGCTTGGGCGCTATGGCAATTGGTAATATTAAGTATCAAACCCAGATCCTCTTATTGAAAAAAATGATCAGCAGCGAAAAACCTGTTTACCTGCATTTCGAGCACGCCTTTGAAACCGCCAGAGAATATATTAAATCAAATGCTTAAGTCTAACTTCTCGAATTAACCTGCATAACGATAACAAGGAACTCTAATGGCGAAACGCAGCATTCTTCACATGCTTGATCCCATGCCGAACAACAGCCCATTCGACATTAATATGGCACTGGATGCGGGTTTTGATGTGCTTATTCCCTATAACAACGTCAAACTGGATAGCGTTTACGGCCTGACTCAAGACGCAACTTTCTCCCGCAGCCCATCAGGCGTTAAGCGCACCGGCATTTTTATTGGCGGCCGCGACTTAGGTCTAGCCATGGACATGCTGAAGACAAGCAAGCAAGCCATGGTTTCGCCTTTTGAAGTATCGGTTTTTGCCGACCCCAGCGGCGCTTTCACCACAGCAGCAGCATTAGTCACCTGTGCAGAGAAAGAACTGAAAGCAAAACACAACAAAGAACTGAAAGAGTGTTCAATTGTTATTTTTGGCGGAACAGGTCCTGTGGGTATTGCGACAGGCATTATTGCCTCGTTAGCCGGCGCCGATGTGACATTAACCGACCACTTATCGGCTGATACGGCTTTGGACGTTGCTAAAGCCTACAATCGTCGTTTTAATTGCACTCTCAAAGGAGCCTTGGCCAATTCAGAAGCCGATAAAGTTCAACTGGTTGCTAATACCGATATTATTTTTTGCACGGCCAAAGCAGGCATTCAAGTTTTAAGTGCCGGGGTGCTAAAAGAAGCAACACAGCTAAAAGTAGCTGGCGATGTTAACGCAGTTCCACCTTTTGGCATAGAGGGCGTCAAAAACGACGATTGCGGCGCCCCCTTAAGTCACGCGACAAAGGCTCCAGGCGCAGTAGGCATTGGTGCTTTAGCCATAGGAAATGTTAAATTTCAACTACAGCATGAATTATTAGAAGCAATGCTGGGACCTGAACAGCCGTTGTATATTGACTTTAGATATGCGTTTAACAAAGCCAGAGAAATGCAATTCGGCCCCACTATAGACTAGAATAACAAGCAATTTGCGAGTTAAGCTAACCGATAACTCAGGATTCCCGTTAAAAATTATGGGAACCTGAGTTGTTAAATCAAAGCATCATCAATATAGCCGAATTTAATTGCCAATCGAATTAATTCGACATCATTTTTTACGTGCAGTTTGCCGTAAAGACGATAGCGGTAAGTGTTTACCGTTTTATCACTGAGAAGCAACATTTCAGACATTTCTTTGATGGTTTTTCCCTGAAGAATTAAAGTAACAACTTCAGCTTCTCTTTGGGATAGCGCCGAAAATGGCGATTCATTACCCCCCGGCAAACTTTGAAACGCCAGGTTATTGGCAACTTCGGAACACAGATAACGTTTACCCTCCATTACCTTCCGAATGGCGTTAACCATCTCATCGACCGGGGATCCCTTAGAAACAAAACCTAAAACGCCAAGCTTGAGCAATTGATGAGGGATAGGACCGTCATTACGAACAGATACCGCAATGATCTTTACTTCAGGATCTTGTTGCAGGATTCTACGACAGGCTTCCACACCACCTATTCCGGGCATGTTAACATCCATCAACACAACATCCGGGGACAACGTAACAACCGCATCGACAGCTTTCTCACCCGATTCAGCCACACCGATAACCGTAATATCTTCGGCATCGTTTAATAATGCCTCAATTCCGGTTCGAACGAGCTCATGATCATCAACAAGCAGGACACTAATCATAACTTTTTCCATTCCTTTATTGGTTAATTATAAAACAGTTCGCTACATAAAAATGATCGCATTCCTGTTTTCCAAGATTATCAATACGCATTATATATCCGTATTTACACATAAAGTAGATTTAGCTGCATCGATGTAATATGATTTTACCAGATCAAAAACCATGAATACCCGCAGAATCAACATGTTCTGATATTATTGCAAAATGAAATTCAAAAAGACATCTCTACAAGCACTCCCAAAAAAAGTTAACTACTCAACAGCTGTAGGTATTTTCCTCAGCATTATTCTATTCCTTTTCATTGTTATATTTGCTGCAAATGACCCGCTTTCTTTTCTAAATCTGACAGGTTTTGTGATTGTTATTGGCGGCACGATTGCCGCTATCTTCTTAAGCTACCCTTTAAGAGACATTAAACACAGCTTGAAATCGCTCAAACTTATTTTCTTTTATGAGAGCTTAAATCCGCAACGAGAGGCCAATGAAATTATTACGGTTTCTCGAATGTGGTTTAACCGAGACAAACTCGCAATAGAAAACATTATCGACAGCATCAACAACCCTTATTTGAAAACAGGTTTCCAGCTTGTCGTAGACAATACGCCGGTAGAAGATATTCTAGCATTGCTCAAATGGCGCATTGCCCGCTTAAGAGCCAAAGAAAAAACCGAGGCTAATATATTTTATAGTCTGGCCGCCTACTCTCCGGCGTTTGGTATGCTGGGTACCCTGATAGGCATGATCAACATGCTGCAAATTATTGAGCTTAAAGACATAGCGGGCATAAGTTACAACATGGGGACTGCGTTAATTACAACCTTTTACGGCCTCATTATGGCTAATCTCGTTTTTCACCCTATCGCCATAAAACTGGAAAGACGTACCGAACAGCGCATCATGATCATGAGTATGGTCATGGAAGGCATTACACTGATAGCTGATCGCCGTAGCCCATCATTTATACGGGAAACACTCAAATCATTCATTATGCACTACGATAATGAATTAAAAGACTAAGCGTCCAACTTATCAGCACTGTAAATGAGTAAAGCCCCATTTTCAAAATTACAATCCTCCTTATCCTTAGAGGATCTACTTAACCAGCCGAGTAATCGCAACCCGCAAAACTGGCTGCTAACCTATCTGGATGTCTTTGTCCTGATCGTCATGTTGGTAATTACATTAATTACTGTCAGCGACATTAATACGGAACAAAAACCAACAACCCGTAAACCTAAAAAAGCACCTGTCATGGCATGTCAAACTATTGCTGCGCCTGTCTTCGTAAGCTGCCCACCCTCCGTTTTTATTGAAAATCCGCCTATCCAACAAATCATGCTCACTGAACAGATAGCCGAGATCAAGACTGAATCCAAAGAAAGCAGCATTGTTACCCCTACACCCACTAATACGCCAGAAATTAAAACCGAAACCACAATAAACCCTCCGCCAAAACCGACCGACATCGACTCAACAGATGAAAATAAATTACACCAACAGTTAACTAAAACAATTGATGAGTTTGGTCTTAACAAGGCCGTCAATATAAAAATCGCTCAAGGCTATGCGCAGCTTGAGATTCAGGACAAAGTATTATTTAAATCCTCAGAGGCGGCGCTAACGGCGTCTGGAGAGTCATTATTAAAGCGCCTTACGCCTTTATTGAAACAGGCGGTCGGTCTGATTCTAATTGAAGGACATACAGACAACATTCCCATTAAAACCGCCCAATTTCCATCCAATTGGGAGCTGGGTTCTTCCCGAGCCACCAGTGTCCTGCATTTTCTGGTCTCGCAACAACTCGACACCAGCCGCTTACGAGCCATCACATACGCAGACACCATGCCTATAGCCGATAATTCAACACCGGAAGGAAGAGAAAAAAATCGCCGCGTTAATATCTTGATAAAATTTTCAGAACACTGAAACAAGCAGCTTTCTTGGGAAGAGGGCCCGAACATAAGAGAATATAATCAGCAGGTTCGGCTTCGATATTTTTAAATATTAACGATTAGACGCCAAAACTGACACCTTTTCTATCCTCGTATTTAACAAAATAACGCATCATTACTGTATCATATACTTCTAAACAACCTTAAAAAACGCCATATCTTGTCTACTTTTAGGCAAAACGTAGGCGGTATCTTTATAAATAACAGGGGAAATTAATGACTGTTGGTGTTGATGATTTTAAAAAAGCGATGCAACTATGGGCCAGCGGCGTCACTGTTGTTACGACGCACTCTGAAAAATTCGGCCTTCAAGGCATGACCGTAACCGCATTTTCCAGCGTATCGATTAATCCACCTCAAGTATTGGTTTGTATTAATGAATCAGCTGACACCGGAGTAGGAATTCAAGAAAGCCAATGCTTTGCCGTCAATGTATTAACCGCATCTCAACAAGACGTTTCCAATCAATTTGCCGGCGGCAGCAGTCAAGAGCAGCGATTTGAAAATACACCATGGACGCCCGGCATTATCGGAGCTCCTATTCTGGATAGCAGCCTGACATCTCTGGAATGCATAGTCATTGAAAAAATCCACGCAGGTACGCACTGGATTATAATCGGCGAAGTACAAAACTGCGTATGCCGCTCAGGCGAACCGCTTTTGTATTATCGAGGCGCTTACCAACAACTTTTGATTCAGCCATAAACCAGGAATAACCATCTCTTAGTTGACATGCCGCGCCACCGCATTCACCTAATTTTTATAATAAATTTATCCCATTTGAAATTTTTATTACGATTGCAATGGAATTATCTTTGGACCTAGTTAAAATATTTTGCTCTGCTTATCTTTTTAGTGCTATCATCTGCCGCAGTTAAAGTTTGAGCCGGCTTTATTATAGAGCTGGGATTTGTAACGCCGACAAAAATTGGCGAATTTTTTAAGTAAGAGTGTGATATGTCAGAGCAAGTTGTAGGTACCGTTAAGTGGTTCAATGATGAAAAAGGTTTTGGATTTATTGAACAAGA
>Ga0265297_10003629_pt1 | contig 27389 bp, 21 predicted proteins | sample Munlanlwell13791_FD_192502 | JGI IMG/M metagenome (GOLD analysis project Ga0265297, IMG submission 192502) | Leachate microbial communities from a municipal landfill in Southern Ontario, Canada - Leachate well 137-91 | ecosystem: Engineered > Solid waste > Landfill > Unclassified | place...
TGTTTTGGCGCATAATCGCGGCATTGATAGTGATGAAGCCCTAATGGCTGAATGTAGTAAATACTTCGCTGGCGGCATTTATGTTGCCCATGACCTGATGGAAATATTAATTTAACCCCCTTGTCCTATGCTCGAAGTCATCCAAAAAGTCGAAAAGAAAATCGACCACACCATCATGCAGCTGAAGCTGCTGGGGCTTTTGTTTGTGATCATTGCCCTGCTAATCCTGATTGTGCCGCAATTTCTGCAGATATTGGTAGCAATCAGCATGATCCTACTGGCCTACCAGGTATTCTATCTGGCCTACCGGATCAACACGATCAGAATCCACATCAAGGAGAAAGTAGAGAAAATCCATATTTAGGTTTGACTTAAGGATTCCTTTCCTCTAAAATTACCCTTGCAACAACCAAAGACCGTAGGTGCTAAAATAAATCCTACGCAGGTAAAGCATTTGTCTTTGGTTTGTCGGCCAAAGATATTTTTTAATCCCAATAAAATGGCTACCACTAAACAAAGAAAAGAAGAAATCCTCAAAGAGATAACCGACAAATTAAGTAAAATTAAAGCTGCGGTTTTTGCTGACTACCGGGGCTTAAGCGTAGAAGAGATCACTAATCTGCGCAGCAAGCTGAGAGAATCTGGCATCGACATGAAAGTAGCTAAAAAAAGTTTGATTCGCCTGGCACTAGAAAAAGTCGGCATCAAGAATGTGCCGCCAGAAGCCTTAGAGGGACCAGTGGCTATGGCGCTTTCTTATGAAGACGAGGTATTGGCTGCTAAGATTATCCATGATTTTGATAAAAAAGAAGAAAAACTGCAGATTCTAGGTGGTATTTTCAACGGCAGCGGAACAGATAGAAAACAGATGTTGCAGCTAGCATCTCTGCCCGCTAAGGAAGTACTGCAAGCTCAGGTGGTTTACGGCATCGCTGCTCCCCTCTCCGGCATCGCCAATGTCCTGTTTGCTAATATCCGCAATCTGGCTTATGTGGTCAAAGCAATCCAAGATAATAAAGAAGGCAACAACTAAATCTTAATATAATTTTTTACTAATTTAACCCATACTAAAATGGCTGAAAATAAAGATCCTAAGGAGGAAACTACCGAAGTAGCAGCAGAAGAAGCTGCTGCTGAGTCCCCAGTCGAAGAAAAACCAGCTGAATCCGCCCCTGCGGAAAAGCCTGCCCCAGCAGAAAAGGAAGAAAAGAAAGAAGTAAAACTGTCGACCGCTGGCAAGAAAATTGTTGAGCAGATCGAGAAACTGTCAGTGCTCGAGCTGGCCGATCTGGTCAAAGCGCTGGAAGACAGGTTTGGTGTCAGCGCTTCCGCTCCTGCCATGATGATGGCCGCTCCCGGCGCCGCTGGCGAGGCCGTCGAGGAAAAGACCGAATTCAATGTGTCTCTGGACAGCGCTGGCAGCAATAAAATCGGCGTGATCAAGGTAGTCCGCGAGCTCACCAGCTTGGGACTAAAAGAGGCTAAGGACATTGTCGATGCCGCTCCCAAGATCGTCAAAGAGAATGTAAAGAAAGCCGAAGCCGAAGGTATTGTCGCCAAGCTCAAAGAAGCCGGCGCCGAAGCCAGTTTGAAATAAAACAGTTATAACAGATATAACAGAGCGAAAAGCCCGCCTACGGCGGGCTTTTCTTGACGGACAGAACAGATGAACTACAAGGAATACGAAAATGAAAAACCGCGACCATCCGTGGCCGCGGTTTTTGGTTTCGATGTCTAGTATTACTTGTCCAAAATCATATCTAAGGCTTGTTCGCCCGATTGATCGATAATATTAAGCCTTTGCTTTTTATTAACCGGCAGATGATTTATCATCTGCCTTGCCTTCGTACTAAGAACATCTAAACGGATTGGGGTAAGACCTTCTGAAAACATACTATCAACAGTTGTTTCCAAAAGCCGATACCCAACCCCTTGCCTACGGTAATCATGAACAACATATATAGCCACAATCGTAGGCCGATTGTCCATCAGTTCACCTTTCGAAGCAACGGTAGAAATACCAACTATCTCATCGCCCATTTTAGCAACAAACACTTTGTCCACGCATCTCCACCGATCACCGCCGAGAAGCAAGCCTAGGGCAGGGGTAAAAACCAGTGACCCTGCCCACTCATACGCCAGATCTTTTGGAATATTCTCGATTACCATTATTTCCCCCTTTTCCTCTTTAAAAGTTTTATCTTCCTCAGCCCCGCTGCCACAGAGACTGGGGTTATTGCCGATTACATCTTAGCATTCAGCAACCAAAACATACTATATAACAATGTATTTGTCAACAAATTTCGGCACAAAAGAAAAGCCGTGCTGCCAACACGACTTTTTAATCACCGACCTGCCCAGAAGTCAGCTTCTTAGCTGCCCCAAAATATACTTTGTAACAGCCTTTTTTACTGCCTCCATCTCCCGATACTCTATTCCTCCAAAAACATCGGTAGCCTCCTGGGCCTCCCCGGATAATAAAACTTGCTCTCCGGGGCAAGAAACCTCCTCAATCAGGCCGGATAAAGCTATTTTCCGCCCTTCATGGCCACAATTATTGTGCATGATGGCCCAAACCCAAGCTTTCCTGACCGAAAGGTTTGAGTTGAGGAACTCTTCAGCCACTCCCTTCTCCAAGCCGCCCTCGATCTGGAAGTCATAAGGTGCCAAGATGATCAAGATAAGAACCCATGCGCTGGCCTGTAATACACTGTCAGGGTAGGTTAAAAGGAAACTGTCGACTTTGCCAGCCATCACCCAGAGAGGGTAAGGATGATCGCAAAGATCTGCTATCAGATCAGCAAGCTTGGATCCTATACCAGGGTATTTATCCCCACCATCCACTTTTCTAATCTGAGACATGGCACTACTTAAGATAGCAACTATTTTTTTATAATCTGCTATCTTTTGCTTCCTCAGATATGGGAAAAGAGTAACCATGAGTGCGATCACCCCTTGTCGCTCTTTCTCGCCCAGAACGGGATTGGTAAACTTCACCAAACGTTCCAAGAACCTTCGATCCATCGTGGTCACGGAGCGCATCAAAGCAACGGCTCCGCTTCTTACCTCGTGGGAAAGAGCTGGCACTCGGCATCCTCCTTTTTCGTTTTATTTAAACCCTGCCACTGCAGGATTCAAGACATTTACTAGTGGTAGCTTACCACCTAGTAGTCGAAAAATATCATATACATACTAGCTTGTCAACAGAAATTCAGCGCTAGATGAAACAACCCTGATTTTTAGCTCTTTATTTTCTGCCCCTAATCTGCTAAAACTAAGATAGTCAAAAACCAAATAAAAACAAATGAACTCAATACTAAACCTAAAAGAACACACAAAAACAGGTCCGCCCTCCACAAAAATAGGGTATGCCGCCCACCTCCGCTCGAAACTAGCGGAGTTGCGGTCTTTAAGATTTCGGCGTCTAAGGCCGCGCCGACGTGATTTTAGCTTTTGGTTAACGATTACTGCCTTAATCATTTTGGTCATATTCAATGGCTGGCAGATATATAGAGCCTCGGCAACAGCTACCCGAATCATTGAGCAAAAGATGACGATCTCCAAGATCCAAGGAGAAATCAAAAAAAACGATCTGCTGGCGCCAGTACGCCTTTTGGCCGAGGAGAGAAAGCCATTAGCCCCTATCTTGGGCACGGTGAGCCAAATCAGCGAACAACTAGCCACACCCATCCAAAGCGGCCAGCTGACCACCGAAGGAGATTCTTTCTTAGAAGCCAAGGCCAGCAAGCAAGTCTGGGACAAGGCCAGTGAGTTTTTGAGGCAAATGGTTGCCAGCCCCCTCGCGGCCGATGTGCGGGCTGAGGATGCCCAGAAAATCAGTGAGCAAGAAACAACTTATTTGAAATTCCGCATATCTTGGCAAAACCAGACACCGCTTCTCGATGTTCCGACCGAAGTCGCTGACCAAGGAGCGTTTAGCCAGACTCCTGATAATAAGCCACCTGTACCACCGACTAGTTTGCAAGCCGTCGGCGAAGCAATATCGCCGCAGCTAGGCAAGATCAGCCTTAATTGGCAGCCGGTAAGCGAAAATGACTTGGCGCAGTATGAGATTTACTTCGGCACTAATTCTAACGAACATTATTATCTCAGCAGCACGACCAGCACCAATTATACATTTGAGACGGCTGAAATCAACAAACGTTATTATTTTGGCGTCAAAGCAGTCGATAAAAGCGGTAACCAAAGCGAGCTAAGCAATGTGACGGAAGCACAAGCCGGCGATAGCCAGCCACCGAAGCCGATCAAAGACCTGCGGATTATTGAAGAGGTCGTCCCCGGTAATTTACCTAGCAGCCCACCGCAAAAAAGAATCAGCCTGATTTGGGAAGCAACTAACGAGCCGGATTTTTACCGCTATTTAGTCTACAGTGGGCCAAACAAAGATAATCTTTCCCTGCTGGTATCGACCAAGGAGCCTAATTATCAGTATTATCTGCCAGCCAGCCTGCAAACGCCGACTTATAGCGTGCTAGCGGAAGACACATCGGGTAACCTAAGCCTGCCATGAGAAAAAATCTACTAATCTTAGCGGCTCTGGTAGCTCTGGCCAGCATCTTGCTTGGCTTGTCTAATGGTCAGTATCTGGCTTCTTTGAATAAAAAGGCAGCGACAGTTCGGGATGAGCTGCGAAGAGCCAGCCAGCAGCAAGAATCTCTGGGTATTGCCGACGAACAAAAAGCACGGCTAGCCGAAAGTCTAGATATTATTCTGCCGAAAGATTCTGATTACAATGGCATCTGGCAAACATTGGCCAAGATCAGCCAAGATAAAGGTATAGAGATCCAAAAAACTCAATTTCAGAAAGAAGAACGTAATCTGATCGTTGCCTATGTCCCCCTGCAGATCCAATGGCAAAGCACATTGGCAGAAGCTAAAGGTTTTATAGCAGCTTTGGAAGAAACTGGCAGCAGACAGAATTATCGCTTTTTCGCCGTCGACAAGATCGACTTCCAGCAGATTGAACAAGAAAAACAAGAAGTGAAGCCGCCAGAGGAAGATAAGGGGGTAGAGATAGCCGAAGGCAGCGCGGTTTTGGACATAGAAAAGATCAAGGCCGAGCTGCAAAAAAAGGAAGCGGAGGTGGAAAACTTCGATCTAGAGCAAGAGATCGGCAGCCAAAACTTGCTTTATCAGTTTAGTATTGATGTTCGGGCGTACTACCAGGGATGAATAGAAAGAACCCGAGGATGAAAATAGTTAATAGCGGAAAGCATGTGGGATTCGTGGTATCAGGATCTATTCCCTGACACACTCCTTTGTTGATTCTCTGCCGCAGCGGACTAGGTTTGGTTGCTGTAACCAGTAACCCGAAACCCGTTGCCCCAATTATCCTTATAATCCTTATATTCCTTATCATCCTTCTTCTATGGTTGCTTTTGAGCCCCAAAAACGCTTTAATATACGTTGACATGGTGGCCGTAGCTCAGTTGGTTAGAGCACCAGATTGTGGCTCTGGGGGTCGTGGGTTCAAATCCCACCGGTCACCCCAAAAATTTTCGCTTCGCTCAAATTTTGAGTAGTTTGTAATTAGTAATTTGTAATTAGCGAATGAATAAAACATTTCCAGAAATAGGCGAAAATTTTTCCCTAACTACAAATTACTCACACTCACACAAGTCTCCCAAAGCACCTGCCAAATATACGCTTGCTTTGGACTCGTGGGGACCCCAGAACATTTCTTGCCGAAAACTTTTAAGAATGAATTAAAAAAGCTGATTATCAATACAAAAAACTTTTCCTTCATTCTTTAACAAAGCTAAAAATAATTCTCTCATGTCCAAACTCACTAATCTTAAAAAGGCGATTGAAAAGATTATGCTGACTTCTCCTCTAAGTTTTGAGAGTCGGCATTCTAAGATGACACTGAGATGGTTACTGGAGCTGAAGCCAAACGCCGATGAGGCACTGCAGATTGCAGCCTTGGCGCACGATATTGAGCGGCCAATCACCGGCATTACAGAGACCTATGGGCTGAAGAATTTAGATAATATTGAGGAGTTTAAAAAAGAGCATGCTAAAAGATCAGCAAAATTCATTGGCGATTTAATGAGGATGCACGGTTATAATGAAGATATCATTGATAGAACTACCTATCTGGTTGCTAAACACGAAGAGGGAGGAGATGAAGATGCCGACTTGCTGATGAATTCTGATAGCATTGCCTTTTTCGACCATGTGGATATTTGTCTCCAGCTGAATGGTCGTAACAAAACTAAAGATAAGATCCGCTTCATGTATAGCCGAATGTCTGATCGGGGAAAAGAGATAGCGAAAAACATGAAATTTAAGAAAGAAATCAGAGAGATCTTGGACGAAGTGATAAAAGAAAACTAACTGTCCCTATGCCCACACCTGCCCGCTTAAATAAGATCAAGAAGGTTCTTTCTCACCGCCAGCCGGATCTGACGCTGGTTTTAGAAAACATCCATGACCCACATAATGTTTCCGCTATCTTGCGCAGCGCTGACGCTGTGGGGGTTTTAGAGATCTGTTTGGTTTATAATGATGAAGTCTTCCCTAAGCTGGGGCGGCAGTCGTCTGCCTCCGCCAAAAAGTGGCTGCTTTACCAAAAATTTAAAACCATCGACCAATGCTACAGCTATCTGCGCGACCGAAAATTTAAAATATACGCTACTCATCTAGATAATCAGGCCAAGTCGCTTTACCAAATAGATTTAACCAAAAAAGTAGCTTTAGTGCTCGGCAATGAACACCGGGGAGTCAGCAAAGAAGCGCTGGAAAAAGCTGATGGCAATCTGCAGATACCCCAATATGGCATGGTGCAATCGCTCAATGTTTCGGTAGCAGCTGCTGTTATTTTATTCGAAGCGCTGCGGCAAAGAGAAAAAGCCGGCTATTACCAAGAACAGAGATTGAACAGCAAAACTCATAAGGAAGTATTAAGCCAGTGGACCAAGAAGAAAGATATTAAGGATTCTAAAGATGTTAAAGAGCTATAAGGATATATCGGGTTGCTGGTTGCTGGTTGCTGGTTGCAGGTTACTGGCTACGGGTCACAGCAACCTGCAACCCAACGTTAATCGCCCCTGTCGCCCGTGACCAGTCGCCCGTCGCCGTCTCACTTGATTAAAACAACGAATAAGCCTAAAATAAAGCCAACGAGGTTAATCTGTTTTTAATCTGGATTTAACTATATTAAAGGAGGTTGAAAGTAGATTAACTATCCCACTGATGTCTAAAATCAAGATTTATTTAGAACTAGAGAACAGCAAGAAACTGTCAGCTAAACAGACAGTGGATTTTTTGGAAGAAGCGCTAAAGAGTAAGGGAATAAAAGTTGAGGAGAAATCAGTCGAGCAGACACCTAGCTACCAAGAAGTCATTGTCAATGGCAGTAAAAACCACAATGGCTCCTTGGCCGAAAGGATCGAAAATTATCTAAACGAGGTTACCGGCGTAGTTGTCGAGAGACGCAATCTAGACAGGCAGCAAAAGAAAACCAATGAAGACCCGCAAAGACTGCAGATTTTTTTACTCAAGGTCAGCCAGTTCATGCTCCCTCTCCCCGATCTGCCAGAGTTGGAGGAGTTAAGACTGAAGCAAGAGCTGCTTTTAGAGAATTTGGAAAACCCGCAATTGAAGGAAAACCCCGGCCGTTTCGAAGGTATTTTGCGCAGCGCTTTTTGCGACTACCATAATTTATATATAAACATTTACATCCAGCACCATTGCCAGTTTTGTGAGCAAGTAAAAAAGTTCCAGCAAGAAAGCCAAGAATATGTGAAAAAAATCCAAGCAATCAGCAAATTGGACAATATCCAAAAGCTCGGTCCTACCCAAGGAAAATTATTGCAGGAAAAACTAAAAGACTGGCGAAAACAATACCCCATCTGCCAGAGCAGCAAAAACCAGCTGAAAGATGATCTGACCAACAATCCTTTCTGTCCTGTCTGCCAGCTTAGTTGGGAACAGATATTCCCTGATCAAGAATGGCAAAAATTCAAAGAGTCAGTTGATAGCGCTTGGCAAAATAAGATCAGCCAGATTCAAGCTGCCAGCATCCAGAAGCTGCTGCGGCAAAGCCAAGAAATCCAAGTAAAAAAATTCATTGACCTGCTGCGGCTGGCCAAGCTGGAAGCGGTGATAGATTTGCTCAATTCTAAGGCCAGCCAATCAGTCATCAAGGAAATTAAACAAATTTTAAACTAAAATTATGCGCATCCTCGTCGTCGAAGACGAAGAAAGAATCGCTAACCTTATCAGCAAGGCGCTAAAAGGCGCCGGCTATATCGTCGATGTGGCTGGCGACGGTCAGTCAGGGCTATATGCTATCAAGGTACACCAATATAATTTGCTGGTTCTCGACCTGAATCTGCCCGATTTAGATGGAGTCAAAATTTGCCGACAATTGCGAAAAGAAGGATTTAAGCTACCTATTCTTATGCTGACTGCTCGCGATAGTCTGGATGATAAAATTAAGGGATTAGATAGCGGAGCAGATGACTATCTGACCAAGCCATTTTCTTTCGACGAGCTGCTGGCCAGAGCTAGGTCGTTGCTGCGCCGAGAAGGAGTGGAGAAAGACCCGGTCATGAAACTAGCTGACTTAACAATGGACAGCCTATCTCGTAAGGTGGCGCGTGGCGGACAAGCTATCCAGCTTAACAATAAGGAATACCATCTGCTAGAGTATTTGTTAGCCCACAAGGAGCAGCTGGTCACTCGCGAACAGATACTGGAATATGTCTGGGGCGAAACCGGCAGCGATGTGCTCAGCAACACGATTGATGTCCATATCCGCTATTTGCGCCGCAAGATTGATAACTCTTTTGATAAAAAACTGATCCACACCCTCCGCGGGCAAGGCTATATACTCTCTGAGCAGCGCTAAAAGTGAACAAAAAGATTATAAATAATGAGGATCTAAGCCGTCTGGTCGACGAGCTGATTTTGCTTTCCAAGCTGCACCGCCGTCTTGGGCAATCATTAGATTTCCGAGAAACCCTTCTGGCCGCAGCCTACGCTCTCAAGGAACTGAGCGCCGCTAATTTTGTGCTTCTGAGACTGCTAGATTGGCAGGAAGCAGAGATTATCCATAGCCTGTTTATAAAAAACAAGCCTGTCTGGGATAAGCATTTTCTTTTGGTGAGAAAAGAAAATAAGATATTTGAGCAGTTGCTAAAAGATCGGCAGAATAAAATTATCAGCAAGCCTCTAGCGCTGGAATACGACCTCTCCTGCCAACAAACGACTTTTTTGTTGGTCAAACAGCCGTATGGCACAGTCGGCTTTTTCACTCTTGGATTCAAAGCAAAAGATGGGCAGGAGGAAATCGAGCGCCTGCTGCGGATTGCTGCTGAACCAATCGGCGCCTCTTTGCTGCAAGCTAAGTTTCTCTGGGAGCAGGGCAATCTCAATAAGGAAAAGATCGATTATCTGGCCAAGGTGTCCCACCATGCCCGCACTCCCCTGACTATCATCAAGGGCAATACAGAGCTGCTTAAAAAAGAGTTAAAAGGTCGCCAACGCTCCTGCCTGCTAGAGATCGAAAAAGAAACCGATTATCTGACCAAACTATTCAGCAATCTCTTAAATCTGGCTCGGCTGGACCTTGGCGGCACCAATATCTATTGGGGAAAATTTGATTTGAATAAGCTGAGAAAAGATCTGCAGAAAAAAATGAAAAGTCTAGCTGGGAGACGTCAGGTCAAGTTTACTTTAAAAAATGGGCCGATTAATTTTTACGGTGACAAGAGCCGCATTGAAGAGATGCTCTTAAACCTGCTGGAAAATGCCGTCAAATATACCGACCCCAAAGATGGTTCTATTGAGATGGCTGTCAAAAAGCAGAAGAACAAAGTAGTTATTGAGATCACAAACAACGGGCCCGGCATCGCCAAGCAAGACCTACCCTATATCTTTAAGCCGTTTTACCGCGCCAATCGGCAAAAGTATGGCAGCGGTTTGGGACTGGCAATCGCCAAAACCATTGCGCAAGTGCATTTCGGGCAGATTCAAGCCGAAAGCCAGCCGGAGAAAACGGTATTTACGATTGTGTTGCCAGTGGCAAAATGAAAGCCCCGGTCGAGGACCGGGGCGGGCAATTCTTTTTCAAGGCTGTTTATAGGCCGATGACCTCGGCCAACTTATCCGGATAAAACCGCTCGAGCAGTCTTATCCCTTCCACAATTTGTGCCCAATCTCCACTTTTAATCTTAGCCATGATACCCTCTAGAGAGGGTATTTCGACTGGCTGAGCTTGCTTATCTCCCTTCTTTGTTGGCCCCAGACTGGCACCCAAAGCTTCAGGTTTTATTTTCTCGGGAGCATGAGCAAACAAAATCCTGAGTGCCAAGTCCTGAATATTTGGGTTTTCAGAATCTTGTAGCTCCGACCATTTATCAAGGTTGAGTCGCTCGGACGGGATTAAAAGAAATAGTGCGGAAGCTATTTCCCTAACATCTTTGTCGCTATCAACCAGATATTTGAACAACACATCAGGGTCAATTTGATCGGGAGGAAGTTGGAAGATCAATATTACTGCCCATTTACAGACATCGACGTGGGGAGATCTTTGGAGCTCCAGCAATGTTGTCAGATCGAGGGAGTGACGATCGCTTCTTAATATCAACTCCCAAGCCAATTCACGTGTATCATCGTTCTCGTCCTCCATGTACTCTCGCAGAGTGTCCGGGTCAATGCTTTCGGTAGGAATTTTCAGGATCAGTAATCTGGCGAGGTCGTGTACGCTTGAGCTGGGTGATTTTATGAATCTTAACAAAGCGCCCAATTTCAGCTGGGAGGGAGGAATCTTTAGAGCCAGCGGCCAGATCAAAACATCGATATCTTCGCCAAAAGACTCTAGCAACCCCAGCAGCATCTCTGCATCAAACCCCTTGTGTTCGAAGCAAACTCGCCAGAATTCTGTCGGCAAGCAAGAGGTAAGTTCAACAAGATCGCTTTTGCGCCGGCAGCTTCCGCATTTTTCAGCCAGTTCGCAGAATCGTCGCAGGTCAAAGCTCTCGGGGAAATGCTTCAGCAGTAATACATTTGCCAGCATCGCAGCATCATTGTCGTCAGACTTCGCTCCCTCCTCCAATACACCCCGATCAACTAGCTCCGTAGGCAACCTCAAGGCAAGCATGGCTCCTACAGTGGCAACATCTGGTTCATGGCCCCTGACTGTCTGCGATTCTAGCAGAAAAGTCAAATCAAGATACTCCAGAGAAATCTTAAAGATAAATTCCCATGATCGACGCAAACTCAACGCCATCACCGCCAATATTAAATCTATCCCCTGAAGACCAGCGTTTAAACTTTCCATTTGACTTGCCTCCTTTTGGCAAAGTTTTAATTAACCTTGAAACAATTTAAGTTATAACAAAACAGGCAAAATTTGTCAAAAATGGTCCAAAAATTTATTTATCCTGCTATAATATATCCATCTAACTTTTTAGCTATGAACAAGAAACTCATCATTGCTTTGGTTGTCATTATCGCCATCATCATTATCGCTGGCTTTCACTACCAGCATGAAAAGAAATACCGCTATTATCTGCAGACTCCCGTGGCAGCGGACGACAATAATCGCGTGTTGGTCAATATCCAAGAAGGCATGAGTGCCGCCAAGATTGCTGAGGAGCTGAAAAGCAAGGATCTTCTTCTATCGACCTGGGCGTTTGAGCGCTATCTGAGAGAGAACAAAGCTGACACCAAATTAGCGGCAGGACGCTTTATTTTGGCACGCAACCAAACTATCCCGCAAATCGTGAAATCTTTGGTCGAAGGGAAGATCACTGAAAAGGTGGTTACTTTCACCGAAGGCATGACTATCAGGCAAATGGACAATCTCTTAGCATCAGAAGGACTGATCAGCACAGGTGAATTTACTGTCTGCAGCCGCGACTGCCAATTTGACTTTAGCTTCCTGGCTGACCGCCCCCAAGCCACCGATTTAGAAGGCTATTTGTTTCCTGACACTTATTTTTTTGATCCGGCCGGCACCTCAGGGCAAGAAGCTATCCAGAGGATGCTAAGTGCTTTCGACCAAAAGGTTAATAAAGACCTAGGGGAAGCAGTGAAAAAGAGTGGTCATAGCTTATACGAGATTATCGTCATGGCTTCTATGATTGAGAAGGAAGCACAGACAGAGAAAGATATGAAAATGGTCAGCGATATACTTTGGCGCCGCTCGGATAGTGGCATATCGCTAGGAGTTGACGCTACTGTCCGCTACGCTCTGAACAAGTGGAAGGAGCCACTGACTGTCGCCGACCTAGACACCGAATCCCCTTATAACACCCGCAAATACCGCGGCCTGCCACCCGGGCCAATCTGCAACCCCGGCTTGGCTGCCATCAAGGCGGCTATCTCACCAGAAAAAAATGACTATTGGTATTATCTGACCGCCACCGAAAGCGGCGAGATGATTTACAGCAAGACCAACGACGAGCACAACCAAAACAGGGTCAAATACATAAGATAAGGATTATAAGGATACTCTACCTTAGTGTTTTTTCTTTACCCCCTTATAACCCTTATCTTCCTTATCACCCTTACTATTTGGTAACTGGCAGATTGCCTTGGGCATCTGGCTCGGGAATAGCGCCGTGTTCTTGACTGGCTCGTTCTTCCGACTCCACTTCGTTCTTTGCTTGGCAGCCGGTAAAAAGTAGGCTGGTGCCGAGCAGTAAAGCAAAGACGGCAATGATAGCGATGATTTTACGCATAGTGATTTTATTGATTAATGATTAATAAAAATCTACTCCCTCTACTCGCATCCGATATCTGCATTCTTTTCTTGCCTTCTTACTTAATGATCTCCACAATTTATCTCTTTTGACCCGCTTTAGTTTTATTTTATCCTCTCCCTGATTGACTGACTTGGCGCTGTAATCTGCATAGCCTTGCTCGTATCTTTGGCCGATTTCACTTTTCAAATCGGCAATTTCGTTATTGATGGTCATGATTACTATAAATGTCTGCTCTTCAAAACCGGTCAGCTGCTCTGGGCTGCGACCCTTGTCTAATATTTTGAGTACCCTACATCTAATAAAAACTATTACCTTATTGTGGCCACCGGTATCCAGATCTTCCAGCCCCGGCATAATTTTTTCCTGTTCTAGTATTTCAGGACTCATTTTTATTTATGTTTAGATTTTATCGTATAATTATACCATAAATCGACATCATTTGCAATAAAGCGGACTTGCAGAAAGGATTATCAGCGTCGAAACTTAAAAAATCACTTTAATTCAAAATGGTAGACTATCTTTATAATCTGGTCGTCGCCTTCATCACAAAACTCGATTTCTTTTTTCGTTAATACATAAATTAAGACTTCCTTGCTTTTACGAATAGTGACCTTCATCTCTTCCCCTTCTGACAGAGGTATCCCGCCCTGCCAATCATAGCTGCCAGCGTAAGGTCCGTCATGAAATATAGCTTGGGTTGTTTTTTTAATCACAGTCAGCTGGTTAGACAAAAAGAACTGATAAAGATTTTGTGGCAGCTACTCGCTCGTCGTCACCGAACCTTACAGGTTCTCGTCTCTGATCGCCAAACTACACGCTCGGGTTCTTGACCACGCCCGTGGTCAAGAACCCATTGTTTTTCTGGGGTCCCCACGAGCCCAAAGCAAGCGTAATGAGCCGACAAGACCCGCTGTGGTCGAGGAGGCGAAATGAAGTGCAGCGACGGCTCGAAGGGGAAAGGAGGCATGGCGGAACGAGCGAAGTTTTGCCGCTTGCGGCAAAACGGAGCTTAGTGAAGCCTGTGCCGACATGGTAGGGCGTACAGGAGCGGATTTTGCTAACGCAAAATCCTTCCTTCTCGCTCGCATCTTGCGGGAACTCCGTTCCCGCAATTGCTCGCTCGTCGTCACCGAACCTTACAGGTTCTCGTCTCTGATCGCCAAACTACACGCTCGGAACCTTGACCACGCCCGTGGTCAAGAACCCGAGCGTGGTAGGGCGTACAGGACTCGAACCTGTGACCGTCTGCTTAAGAGGCAGCTGCTCTACCAACTGAGCTAACGCCCCATATCTTAAAAAGGTGCGGATTTATTTTAACTTAAGGGCTCCAAAAAGACAAGACAGACATGACAGAAATTTGCCTTCGCTCGCTCATGTTCGCTACGGCAAATTGCCAGATATGCCAGATCTGCCATGTTCTGGTAGGTGAAGCCCGCAGGGCTGAACCTTCTGTCAGCGAAGCCCGACCGTGTCGGTCGTAGCCCATAGGGCGAAGACTGAAGGGCTGAGCGCTCCGTTATTACTGTTACAACCGTTACTGCCGTTAACTGTTTCTGGTTTCTAGTTCAATCTACCGGCGGCGAATTACCTTGCTGCCACCATCTAGAAATGCTATTATTTACCTGATAATTTAGTCTTAGTTTTTTACATATGCCCAAGGATAAAAAAACCAAACCAACGAAGGAGGAGAAAACCGAAAAAGATGTTTCTTTAGAGGAGGCAGAAGTTATCGAAACAGTACCAGAAGAGACCGAAGATGTAGCGCCAGGAGAAGAGGAAGAAGAAACTATCGAAGCGGCTCCTGAAGAGTCTAAGGAGGAAGGTAAAGAAGTGGAGTCAGAGGGAAATGGCGACGACGAGCAGATAGAGCTGGTTGCTGAACCAAGAACTACACTACAGGATATTGGCTCCGAGATGGAAACATCCTACCTGGACTACGCAATGAGCGTGATCGTCGCCCGGGCTCTTCCTGATGTCCGTGACGGCCTCAAGCCAGTGCACCGGCGGATCCTCTACACTATGCTGAAGCAAGGCCTGCGCTCCAACGCTAAGTATAAAAAGTCAGCCCACATCGTCGGTGATACTATGGCCAAATACCACCCGCATGGCGACACTGCTATTTATGACACCATGGTCAGAATGGCGCAAGATTTCTCTATGCGCTACCCGCTGGTAGACGGTCAAGGTAACTTTGGCTCAATCGACGGTGATTCTGCTGCCGCTTACCGCTATACAGAAGCCAGAATGACTAGCATCGCCGAGGCCATACTAACCGACATTGAAAAAGAAACGGTTAATTTCGTTCCTAACTACGACGCCTCCCATACTGAGCCGTCAGTATTGCCAGCCAAGCTGCCCAATCTGCTTCTAAACGGCTCTGACGGCATCGCTGTCGGCATGGCAACCAAGATCCCACCACACAATCTCAGAGAAGTTATCGATGCTACCTGCTATCTGATCGATAACCCAGACGCCGAGATTGAAGACCTGATGGAGTTTATTAAGGGACCTGACTTCCCTACCGCCGGCACGATTTATAACTACAAGGAAATAAAGAATGCTTATGCCACCGGCAAGGGAAAAGTCCTCATCCGTGCTAAAGCCGACATTGAGGAAGTGAAAGGAGGAAAATTCCAAATCATCATTTCGGAAATTCCTTATCAGGTCAATAAGGCTAATTTAGTCATCAAGATAGCTGATCTGGTAAAAGACAAGAAAATCGACAGCATCACTGATATCCGCGATGAATCTAATCGCGACGGCATCAGAGTGGTAGTTGAACTCAAGAAAGATAGCTACCCCAAAAAGGTCCTAAACAAGCTCTACAAGCTGACTGACCTGCAGACCGCCTTCCATATGAATATGATCGCTCTGGTCGATGGCATCCAGCCACGGCTGCTTAGCCTTAAGTCTATGCTTGAATACTACATCAAGCACCGACAGGAAGTGGTAAGGCGCCGCACCGAATATGAGCTAAGAATCGCCAAGGAACGGGCTCATATTCTCGAGGGATTAAAGATAGCACTTGATAATATCGACGCGGTAATCAAGACAATCAAAGCCTCCAAAACCAAGGAAGAAGCCCATGATAATTTGATGAAGAAATTTAAGCTGTCTGACCTGCAATCAACGGCTATCTTGGAAATGAAGCTGCAGACTCTGGCTGGGCTGGAACGCCAAAAGATCGAAGATGAGCTTAAAGAAAAAATGAAGCTGATCAAAGAGCTAGAAGCTATTTTAGCTTCGGATAAGAAAATCTTAGGGATCGTCAAAGAAGAACTAAATGAGATGAAAGATAAATATGGCGATGAGCGCCGCACTAAAGTATATAAGCAGGCTCTCGGCGAATTTAGCGATGAAGATTTAGTGCCAGATGAACAGATGATTATTATCTTGACCAAGGGAAATTACATCAAGCGTCTGAAGCCAACCACCTATAAGTCTCAGGGCCGCGGCGGCAAAGGCATTGTCGGCATGACCACCAAGGAAGAAGATGAGATAGCGTCGATCATATCTGCTAGCACCATGACGATATCCTCTTTTTCACCGATAAAGGCCGGGTGTTTAAACTCAAGGTGTTTGAGATCCCGGAGACCACTCGCCAAGCCAAGGGCCAAGCAATCGTTAATCTGATCAATGCCCTGCCTAGCGAAAATGTCACAGCGACCATCACTTTATCAGCATCTGATAAGAAGTATTTGTTTATGGCTACCCGCGGCGGCGTAGTGAAGAAAACCGAAGCCGATCAATTTAGCAATATCCGCCAAAACGGCTTAATTGCCCTCAAACTCAAAGATGATGATAAGCTATACTGGGTAAAAGAAACTAGCGGAGAGAGTGAGATCATGATGGTTACTAAACACGGCATGTCGGTGCACTTTTCTGAAAAAGATGTTAGGCCGATGGGTAGGTCTGCCGCTGGAGTACGGGGCATCAAGCTAAGAGAAAAAGATGAGGTAGTACAGATGGATATCGTCAGTGGCCAAAATGATTTGGTTTTAACAGTAATGGAAAATGGCTTTGGTAAGTGCAGCAAAATCAAAGAGTATAAGTTGCAGAATCGTGGCGGCATCGGCATCAAGACAGCTAGTATCACTGCCAAAAATGGCAACATTATTGGCGCCGGAACTCTGCCAGACAGCCAAGGCGACTTAGTGCTGATCAGCAAAAACGGCCAAGTAATTCGCCTACCGCTTTCCACAGTCCCCTGCTTAGGGCGCGCCACCCAAGGCGTGACAGTCATGCGCTTTAAGGAAAAAGGCGACAAAGTCGCTTCAATGACGGTGATCAGCGAGCAGGAAGAAGAGGAGCAAGAGAGCCAAGTAGAGAATGGCAATGGGGACGAAAAAAAGGGCAAAAATAGCAAATAGGCACAATCTGCCGTGATGCTGATCTAAAATAATTTTCTGTTCAATTTTATTATTCCTTCGCGGGTTGCTGTTTGTAACTTTAACCTGGCGTTTGGGTTTTCAGGCTGAATAAAGCCACTCTAAAAACTTTGTACTTTATACTATTACGGCATCCTAAAAATCCCTCCAAAAACCCGGCTATCCGTTCCGCTGTCAGCTAGCTCTTTCTCTTCTTCTGGTTATTCTGCCGATAGTATTCACCAGCTGGAATCAAACGACCGATAATAACATTTTCTTTTAGGCCGCGCAGATAATCAACTTTGCGGGAAACAGCAGCCTGGATCAAAACCCTGATAGTTTCTTGGAACGAAGCGGCAGATAACCAAGACTCGGTAGCCAACGCCACTTTTGTCAGCCCCATCAATAGGCGCTCGTAAACAACTTCCCTTTTGCCAGCCGCTTTTAACTTAGCGTTTTCTTCCTCCAAATCATATACTCCCTTAATCTCACCAGAGAAATAATGACTGTCTCCAGAATCCACCACTTTAGCCTTAGAAAGCATTTGCCGAGTAATCACCTCCACATGTTTATCATGGATGCTCTGCCCTTGGGAAGTATAGATCTTTTGAATTTCTTGAATCATATAGCGCTGAACATCGTAATGGCTAGTAGCCCGCATCAGCTTTTTGAGCGGCAAATGTCCAAAAGTTAATTGAGCTCCGGCCTGAACATCATCGCCGTCAGCAACCAAAATAGTTTCTTTCGGCGGAACCCGATATTCCATAACCATCTTCTTTTCATGTCTGACAAGAATATGATCCTTGCTGATTTCTTCCACTACTCCGTTGTGGCGAGCTTTAATATTATCTTTACCTTCTGTTTGGCGGGCAATCACTTGTTTTTCCTTGATCTTGTCCCCTTTCTTCACCATCGCTTGCAGCTCATTAACCAAAAGATATTGATCAGCCAAAAGTTCGGAAGATGTTAAGGCAACGATGTTATATTCATCGCTATGATTGATTTTGATCTTGCCACTGAAATCCGCCATGACTGCTTCAGCTTGCGGTTTGGGCGGACGGGCCTCAAAAATCTCTTCCACTCTAGTCAAGCCCTGAGTGATATCTTTCTCTTCTCGCGCCACACCACCTGAGTGGAAGGTTCTCATGGTCAGCTGCGTGCCCGGCTCGCCGATCGACTGAGCGGCGATAATACCCACTGGTGTGCCAATCTCCACGATCTTGGCTAAGCCAAGATCCGTGCCGTAACACTTTTGGCAAATGCCGTTATTCGTGCGGCAAAGCATCGGGGAACGGACATCCACAAAAGAAACATTGTGTTGGTCTATAATGTCTAGGTTTTCCTTGGTCATCTCGGTACCAGCTGGCAGTAAAATTTCACCAGTCTTTGGGTCTACTAAATCCTTGGCCAAAACCCGGCCAAAGACTCGGCTGCTAAACTCTTCACCGATCCGATCGCTATCTTCTCTGCTGAGCGTATGATATTCGGTCGTGCCGCAGTCCTCTTCTCTGACCACAATATCCTGCACAGCGTCGACCAGCCTTCTGGTGAGATAGCCAGCTTCTGCAGTACGCAAGGCCGTATCCGTCTTGCCTTTGCGAGCACCGTGCGTAGCGATAAAATATTCCAAGATACTAAAGCCCTCTTTGAAACAAGCCCTGATCGGCAGCTCAATGATTCGGCCCGATGGATCAACCACCATACCCTTCATACCTGCCATCTGAGTCAGGTTTTCCCAGCTACCGCGAGCGCCGCTATCGACCATGGAAAAGATTGATTCTTTATCAAAGGCTGTACCACGGACCGCCTCTTCAATTTTGCGCTTGGCTTCTGTCCAGACTTTAATCACCGAAAGATAGCGCTCATCGTCAGTGATAAACCCGTAACGGTAACGTTGGCGATTGATGATATCGATTTTTGCCAAGGCATCTTCAATAATTTTCCCTTTGATAGGCGGCACTTCCAGATCAGAAGCAGCGATGGAAATGCCAGAGAAAGAAGCATAATAAAAGCCGGTATCTTTGATCGCGTCAGAAAGCAAAATAGTCTCTTCGCGGCCTAGCTTATTGAAGCAAGCTATAATTAGCTTCTTCAGCGCTTTCTTGTTTAATGTTTCGTTGATGAAACCCAAATCTTTGGGCACCCGATCGTTGAAAATAACTCGCCCCATGGTTGTTTCTACTAGCAGCTGATCTGCTAACCGCACTTTTACTTTAGCTCGTAAATCCAAATAACCAAGACTATAAGCATTTTTGGCCTCCTCAACGCTGGAGAAAACCATTCCTTCTCCCTTGGCGCCTTCGATAATCCTGGTCAAGAAATAACAGCCCAAGACAATATCCTGCCGCGGAGCAATGATTGGATCGCCAGTCGCTGGCTTGAGCAGATTGCGAGACGACGCCATAATCTGCTTAGCTTCCTGCTGAGCCGCAGCAGAGAGAGGCAGGTGAACTGCCATCTGGTCGCCATCAAAATCAGCGTTATAAGCCTCGCAGACCAAAGGATGGATCTGGATAGCTTTACCTTCGATCAATATTGGTTGGAAAGCCTGAATACCAAGTCTGTGAAGTGTAGGAGCCCGGTTAAGCAGAACATAATAGTCTTTAGTAACCTCTTCCAGAGCATCCCATACCTCCCTGCGGTTCCACTCAATCATCCGCTCAGCATTTTTGAAGTTATAAGCATAGCCGTCACGAAGCAGCCGGGCAATCACAAATGGCCGGAAAAGCTCCAAAGCCATGCGCTTAGGAATGCCGCACTGATGCAGGCGCAGCTGAGGACCAACGACGATCACGCTGCGTCCAGAATAATCAACTCTCTTGCCCAGCAGGTTCTGGCGGAAACGGCCTTGCTTGCCGCGCAAGAAGTCTGATAGAGATTTGTATTTACGGTTATGCCCAGTAGTAAAAATCGCCTTGCCGGCCCGAGCAGCATTATTGATCAAAGCATCGACAGCTTCCTGCAGCATTCTTTTTTCATTGCGACAGATGATCTCTGGCGATTGCAGCTCAACCAGTCTCTTCAGGCGGTTGTTGCGGTTAATCACACGGCGATAAAGGTCGTTTAAGTCAGAAGCAGCAAATCTTCCCCCTTCTAGCTCCACCATCGGCCGCAGATCCGGCGGCAGCACAGGCAAGATAGTCCAGATCATCCACTCTGGACGGGTTTTAGCTTTGATCAGGTTACCGACCAGGCGAATCTGTTTAAAAGTCTTCTTCTTTTTCTGGCCAACGGTTCTTCTTAGCTCTTTTTTTAACTCTTCCAACATCTGGGACAGATCAATCTCCGAAAGAATTTCACGGAGAGCTTCCGCTCCAATACCAGCTTCAAAAACATGGCCCCAGTTTTTATCTAGGCGCAGGTAAACATAAGTTTTTTCGTCCAATATCTGCGCTCTACGCAGCCCTTCTAGCAGCTTGCGGTCTTCTAAATAGCTAGCTTTTAGTTTGTCTAATTTCTTGGCGCAATCATCTTCCAGATCGGACAGCGATTTTCTAAGATCTCCTTTTCCCAAATCCTTGCTTTTCTGCAAGTCAGTTTTCTTTTTTTTCATGTCCTCTTTAATCTTCTTTTCTGTCTCGTTTGCTTCTTTCTTGAGATTGTCCAGCGTCTCCTGCCGAGCCTCTTCATTGACGTTTTTAATAATGTAGGCGGCAAAGCCCACCACTTGCTCCAGATGTTTGATAGAAACATTCAAAAGCAGACCTAGCCGGCTAGGAGTACTACGCAAAAACCAAATATGAGTTATTGGCACAGCCAGCTTAATATGGCCCATCCGCTCCCGACGCACAATACTGCGGGTTACTTCAACGCCGCATTTTTCGCAGACAATCCCACGATACTTCATTTTCTTATATTTGCCGCAGTAGCATTGCCAGTTTTTGGTCGGCCCGAAAATCCGCTCACAAAATAGACCATCTCTTTCTGGTTTTTGAGTGCGGTAGTTGATTGTTTCTGGCTTGAGCACTTCCCCGTGCGACCAGGCCAGGATCTTCTCCGGGCTGGCGATAGAGAGCGCTATGGCGCCGAAATCGTTGCTGATAACTTTTTGAGGCACAGGACGGGAGTTAATAGTAAATAATTAATAGTAAATAAATTAGGGCTTTATCTCTTCAGCCTGACCACTGACCACTTTAAACAATTTTTCTTCCTTGTTAGCGGCCCGACTCTGACCAAAGATATTATCCATTTCTTCTTTGATGGATTTACCTGAGGATCTAGCATTTTTCACAGCTTCAGCAATCTTCATCGTACCATCATAACCCAAGGAGATGGCGTCTAGATTCACAGGATCACTACCATACTTATCCTGATGTTTCTTGGTCAGATAATCTTTTGAGCTAGGATAGATATTGGTGAAATAGATATTTTCAGCGGCATTACCAGTCGCGTCAATCACATCTTGGAACAAAGTGTCTCCGGTCATTAAAACGCTGTTTAACCCCAGTTCTTTAGCTTGAGTTATAAACTGCACGGAGGTCATTGGGACAAGTGCCATGTAAACCCCGTCAGCTTTTAACTGTTTAATTTTAGCGATAGTGGTCTTATAATCCGTTACATCACGCTGGAAGCTTTCGCTATACACCACTTCCCCACCCAACTCTTTAAACTTATCGGTAAACGATTTTGAAATAACTTCTCCCCATGGCTCTAAATGCAACACCATAGCAACTCTTTTTAATCCTAGAGTATTGTAGGCATATTCGGCCATTTGTTCGCCAGCCTTCTCAGTAGAGAAACCGTTGGTATAGATGTATTCGCCAGATTCCCTGATGAATTTGTTATCGTCCCATACCGCCAACAAAGGAACCTTCTTGTCATTGAAGAGGGGGGCAGACGGTCTTATTTCTTCTATAATCATTGTCACGCCAACATCTATTTTGTCGACTTCGAGAAGCTTTTTGGCCGCCGTTACTATCTTGGCTGGTCGCAAATCCTGATCATCTTCATACACAACTTTCAGGTCAACTCCTTCTTTCTTAGCCTCATCAATAGCCATATCTATTCCCCTGCGCATGGCATCGCCCCAAAAGGCATAATCTCCACTCAAGGGTAAAAGGGCACCAATTTTGACTTGTTTTTGGCTTTTCTGCTCGGCTACTTTGTTGGTATTTAACTTACAGCCTGCCAATAGGCTGGCGATCAGAGCAATTGACACAACAGTAACAAACTTTTTCATAGTTATATCGGATTAATGATACTTCGGAAGATACAGAGGTAACGGTTAAACATTAAACGGGCAACAGGTAACAAGAACAATTAACATTAGGTTTTAGTTACTGTGACCCGTAGCCAGTAACCAGTAACCCGATATATCCTTCTATTTCTCGTCGTCTCCATCATCCACCATAACATCTTCATGACCAGCAATTGCTTCTTCTTCTTTTTCTTCGTCTGTCTCGATCTCTACTTCTCTTAGGTGGCCACGGGCATCCAAATCTAGTAGCTCCACATCCAAGCCGCAAGATTGCAGCTCTTTAACCAAAACATTGAAGGAGGCTGGAATATTGGGCTTATAAATATCATCACCCTTGGTGATTGCTTCATAGGCTTTGCCACGGCCATAGACATCATCAGATTTAACCGTCAGCATCTCCTGCAGGACATGACAGGCAGCATAAGCTTCCAACGCCCACACTTCCATTTCACCGAAGCGCTGGCCACCATGCTGGGCTTTGCCACCGAGCGGCTGCTGAGTAACCAGCGAATAAGGTCCAACGCTGCGAGCATGGATTTTATTATCGACCAAGTGTTCTAGCTTTAACATATATGTATAACCGACTGTAGTTTTTTCGACAAAAGGTTCACCAGTAAAGCCGTCGTATAGCTGAACACGGCCATCTTCCGGCAGATTAGCTTCTCTAAGGAATGCGCGAATTTGTTCATCCGAAATACCGTTTAACACCGGTGTAGCGATCTTGATTCCTAGCCGTTTAGCCGCCCAACCAACGTGGGTTTCCAAAATCTGGCCAATATTCATACGGGAGATTACACCTAAGGGATTAAGCACAATATCGACTGGCGTGCCATCTTCTAGATGAGGCATGTTTTCCACCGGCACAATAGTGGAAATAACACCCTTGTTACCATGTCGGCCGGCCATCTTATCACCGACCTGAACTTTCTTGGTCTGAGCTACTGAGACAGTAACACGGCGGGAAACGCCGGTAGGCAGCTCAGCGCCATCTTTGCGGGTGAAAAACTGAACATGAATCACTTTGCCTTGTTGGCCGCCGGGCAGTTTCAAAGAAGTATCTTTAACATCATGAGCCTTATCACCAAAGATCGCTCGCAGTAGTCTTTCTTCCGGTGTCAGCTCTGTCTCACCTTTTGGAGTGATCTTGCCGACTAAAATATCGCCTTCGTTGACTTCGGCACCGATGCGGATAACCCCATCTTCATCGAGATTTTTTAAGCGGTCCTCACCAACATTGGGGATATCGCGAGTGATTATCTCGGGCCCCAGCTTGGTCTCTCTGACATCGGTAGAAAACTCTTCGATGTGAACAGAGTCATAAAGTCCCCATCTAACCACATTTTCTGAGAGAATAATAGCGTCTTCATAGTTATAGCCATGCCAAGGCATATAAGCCACCAATAGGTTTTGGCCAAGAGCCAGCTCATTGCCCTCAATGGCAGCGCCTTCGGCAATCGCCTGCTCTTTCTTCACTCGATCGCCTTTGAAAACCAAGGGGCGCTGGTGAATCAAAGTGGTTTGGTTGGAACGCAAAAAAGTTTGTAGCGGATAAGTCTCCTCCTTACCCCGAGAAGTGATAATTTTAATCTCGTCAGCAGTAACGCTAGCTACCGTACCATTGGAATTAGCGAAAATAACTTGGCCGGAATTATAGGCAGCTCTAGCTTCCATACCGGTGCCAACCAAGGGGGCAGCTGGCCTGACCAAAGATACTGCCTGGCGTTGCATATTGGATCCCATCAGCGCTCTGTTGCCATCATCATGCTCTAGGAAAGGAATCAGAGAAGTGCTGACTGAAACAATCTGCTTGGGTGATACATCAATATGGGTAATATCTTTGAAGTGCATAGAAGAAGGGTTGCCTTGGTGGCGGGCAGCAATATATTCATCAACAAACTGCCCTTTTTCGTCTACCGAAGCGTTGGCTTGGGCGATCACCAGATCTTGCTCTTCTTCGGCATCGTAATAAGCAACTTCCTCGGTAACATAAGAACGCACCGGCACTTCGGCCAAATTAAGCTTCTGGATCTGATGGGCAATCTTATCATCAATGACGGTACGAGAAGGGACAATAATTTTGCCGCTTTTGGGGTGTTTGATGTCGCTGCCCGTTATCCGCCCTTTCATATCCTTGATGGTCGGCTTGACAGCCTGCGCAACCTTGCGGTAAGGGGCCTGTAGGAAGCCGTACTCGTCGACTTTGGCATAAGTGGCCAAAGATACCACCAAGCCGATATTGGGGCCTTCTGGGGTCTGTATGGGGCAAATACGGCCATAGTGGGTAGCGTGCACATCGCGGACATCGAAAGAAGCTCTTTCGCGCGACAGGCCACCCGGGCCCATGGCTGACATCCGGCGCTTGTGCCCCAGCTCTGCTAGAGGATTGACTTGATCCATAAATTGCGACAACTGTGAGGAAGCAAAAAACTCTTTCATAGCCGCCGATACCGGATGAGCGTTGATCAGCTGCTGAGGAGTCACGGTCTCTAAGTCTAAAATTGTCATGCGGTCGCGGCAAATACGCTCAAGGCGCAGTAGCCCGATACGGAAGCGCCCTTTAACCAACTCACCTACACTACGGACGCGGCGATTAGCCAGGTTATCGATATCGTCGCCCTGCATCTCGCCATTGTTCATGCGGATCAGTAATTTAACGACATCGACAAAATCCTCTAGCTGAAAAACCCGATACTTACGATTATTGGGCATATTTTTACCCAGCTTCTTGTTTAATTTATAGCGACCGACCTTGCCCATATCATAGCGACGATAATCAAAAAACATTGTCGACAAAAGTTGCTTGGCGCTCTCAGGCGTAGCTAGATCGCCGGGACGAATTTTGCGATAAACTTGCTGCAAGCCCTCTTCCACATTGCTGGCCGGGTCTTTTTCCAAAGTGAGCATAATATAATCCTTAGTCACATCAGTATTGATATCCTTAAATAATTCCATAATCTCTTTGTCGGTGCTATAACCAAAAGCCCGCAACAGCGTTGTAAGATAGATCTTGCGCTTGCGGTCAATTTTGACGGAAATAACTCCATTTCTATCGGTCTCGATCTCTAGCCATGCACCGCGGTCAGGAATAATTTTGGCATTAAAAAATCCGGGCACCGTAGGTGACTCCGAGAAAAACACGCCGGGGCTGCGATGGATTTGATTTAAGACTACTCGCTCAATCCCGTTGACAATAAAAGTCCCCTGCTCAGTCATCAGGGGAATGCCACCAAAAAATATTTCTTGCTCCTTAATCTCGCCTGTTTCCTTGTTAACCAGCTGCACTTTGACATTCAAGGGAGCTTCGTAGGTCAAGCCCTTAGTCTTTGCTTCCATCTTGGCATACTTGGGCTCACCTAGGGAATAGTCCAGAAAAGACAGTGATAAAACATTTTTAGTGAAATCTTGGATCGGTGAGACCTCGTCAAATAATTCTTTTAGGTCTTCTTCCAAAAAGCGGCGGTAAGAGTCTACCTGTACTTCGATTAGATCTGGCAGTGGGTATTCCTCTTTTTCGCCGGAAAAATAAAAACGACCATTCTCTTCTCTGATCGGATGCAGATGACGGAAAGAAGTGGTCATAGGTAAGTTTTAAACTGGATTAAGATATAAAGAAAGCAACAGGAGGCTATTTAAGTCCCTTTTTTCTTCGATACTTTTTGTTTTCCACCAAAGATTTGCGACTCGCCAAGCGAGCCGATGACGATATGCACCAGTGAAGTTATCTTACTCTCGCTGGAATATCCTGTCAAAAAAATAATTTATTTCTTCTTGACATACATCGCAAACTCTATTCTAACATAGTGTTGGTTTTTTTGTAAAGAAAAAAGAAGAATTTTGTGATAACCTTCCTTATTCTCTTTGTGGTTTGTAGCCAAGGATGATCATCCTTGGCTACGCAGGCGAGACGCCAACGTCTCGCCTGCAAGACAATAGACAAATTCCGTGCTGTCGGATTCTCTTATCCGACAGCTGCCAAATCAACTATCCTTGAAGGCGCGAATTCGTCCGCCGCGGCGGATCCCGCCTTCCCCCATCTACAGCCAGTCACCCTCGTTGGTTCAGGCTTGCAGCCTGAACCCATTGTTTGGGTTATAGTTGAACAAAGTTTCTATTTATTATTCATTATTTACTATTCACTATTTTTCTTCTCCTGTCAAAAAAAACTTCCCTAAAAAGAAAAAGCCTTGTTAAAAAGGCTTTTTTCTTTGAAAGTTATGGCTTATTTAAGCCAAAAAAATGGTTTGTCCGCGAAAAGGATTAGACCAAGATCCCAGACAATCTGCCCTCCCCCTACCCCCTCCCATAAAGGGAGGGGGAATTATAGAGAAGGAAAGGAACCTAGAAAACTAGGAGATTAGTAGCTCAAAGTGTTACCAGATATCGGATAGCTGTCGGACACTACTGGAGCAGCACCTAAGAAAGTAGCTGCGTTGACGGTGTTGACGTTGGTGTAATCCCAAGTCAAAGCGCCACCAGTCAAAGCACCAGCTGTACCGTCCAAGGTAACCTTGAGGGTCGGATGTTCGATCTGACCAGACGGACCAGGCAAGTTATTGGTATCTGCCTTGATCACGAAGTAGCCAGTCGTAGAGGCCTCAATGCTATACGGATCGGCGCTGATATCAAAGCGCAGGACTGAGCCACTCTTGATTGGATCGTCAGCAGCAATTACGCTGGCAGGACCAGTAAAGACAGTAGCGTTGTCGAGCGACAAGTCATAAGCCTCACCGCTTGTCAGAATCGGCAGAGCATCCAACACACGGGTAGCCTGGCCGGAAGAATTACCTTCCCACAGCTCGAAGCCGGCTGGGAAGTAACCACCACCATTACCGCTGGTGTTGTCATAGCTCCAAGAACCAGACAACTTGACATCCATTATATCAACACTTAATGGACGAGTACCTTGAGCTGTGACATTAAACACAGCGATAATCTGGTCAGAGCTTGCGCCCTGTGTGCCAGATGGGCTAGCCGCATTGACGCTGATATCCGGCTCCACATCATGGACGATCACCTCATTAGATGCGAAGTAGACCGGAGACAGACGGGCACCAGAAACGATACCAGTAGGAGCAACGTTGAAGGTCA
>Ga0265297_10003630_pt1 | contig 27388 bp, 42 predicted proteins | sample Munlanlwell13791_FD_192502 | JGI IMG/M metagenome (GOLD analysis project Ga0265297, IMG submission 192502) | Leachate microbial communities from a municipal landfill in Southern Ontario, Canada - Leachate well 137-91 | ecosystem: Engineered > Solid waste > Landfill > Unclassified | place...
CTTTTTTGCCATTCACATCACCTACAGGTTGGTTGCATCAGTGACAGCGCCAGAGATCTTGCCGGAGGCGGAGAATGTGACCATATCCTTTTTGCCGGTCTTCCTGGTAAGCTTTTCCAGGGTGAAGCTTCCAGTGACACCGATAGCGGAGCCAGAGCCCTTTGTGCCGGAGAATATGCCGGTGAAGCTGATGGCCGTGCCTGCCCGGAGCTTGGTAGCGAGTGCGGCCAATGATGCGACGGCAGGATCATAAAAGCCATCGAAGGACACGGAGCCATTGCTGATAGTGGCGGTGTACTCCTCGCCTGTGTCGCCCTGCTCGCTGGTGTCGACAAGGGTCATGCCTTCGTCGAGGCTCCAGTTCTCTGTTGGTAATATATCTGCACCATCATATAATTTACAATTTATACCTTTGAGCTTACTCGTATTGATCAACTCCTAACAAATCGATTTGCTATCAAGGCCCGCAAATGGCCGTGATCGTGATAAGAAAATAATAATCAGTCTTTGCCACGGACCAACATCGTCTCGTAGCCCGTAAACTTCCCGCTCGCGGAGAAGCCTAACATCTCCTTTTTCCCGGCCTTCCGCTGGAATTTGTCCTGCGTAAAAGTGCCCCAGATACCCATCACGGCACCCGTGCCCCTGGGATTGAATAGTAGGAACGTCACCTCTACTGCCTCACCTGCCCTGATCCGAGAGACCAGCATCGTGTGAGCGTGCTTGGCAGGGTCCCACAGGCCATCAAAGGATATCGATCCGTTGAGCTGAAGGCCGGCGTATGTCTCTGCTCTGTCGCCCACCTGGGTAGTCTCTGCCAGGTTGACGCCCTTCTCGATGGTGACATTGCCCACCGGCAGCTCCTCAGAGTTCTGCCAGTCCAGCAGGTCCTCGTAGTCGTGAGGATCATCAAATAGGACTGAATCATTCTGCAAGAGTGGAGTGGTGTAGAGCTTGCCGAAGAGTTTAGCCATGGATTGCCTCACGAAAATTGTTTTAGACTGATAGGAATGGAAGCGAGCCGCCGATTTGCGATTTCTACGTATTCGGGCTCTTTCTCGATGCCTAAGAAATGGAAGCCTTCCTGCTTGGCTGCCAAGCAAGTTGTGCCAGATCCGGCGAACGGATCAAGAATCAGGCCATTGGGCGGCGTGATAAGACGGCAAAGGTAGCGCATGAGGGCAAGGGGCTTGACCGTGGGATGATTGTTTTTATTTTGCTGATTTAATACTTTCCAATCTGGATTAACACAATCACAGATACCATTGCCTCGATCAAACTTTGATCTCTTGCAAGTCTGACAAACCGGGTTATGATTGCCATGCCCGGCAGATCCTCCCATTCTGTCCTTTTTGCTGACCTCTTGCATCCCATCCAATCCTTTCTCCCGTTCGCTCCTGCTCGCCTTGCTACAGTAAATTAGGGCATCATAATTGAGATCATCTTCTGTGATGGAGCATTGCTGGAAGAATCGGGCGGCGCTCCCTATATCGGAATAGCACGGCTGAGGGTCAAGGTTTGTGTCTTTGCCATATATCGCGCCAGTACCATCATTTCTGGCAGATCTCTGTACTTTGAACTGCCTTTTATCGGCGTGCTTGCATGTCTCAGGGAAAAGTCTCATCACCGCCTCTTTGCCAGGATTTGGGCAGCCAGGGGTGCCCTCATCAAAACTTAAGATAAGATTTGCAGGGAATCGCCCCGCACTATTAGGATTCACATTTCCAAAATCGGGCTTCTCTCTGAGATCGCTTCCATAAATGCCATTCTTACTGACTTTCGGAGCGCCTGCCCAATGACCATCACCGGATGCACCGGGAATCCGGCACCTATCGATATTCAGCCCGCCCACGCCCCATCTTATGACATTCTCTGCAATTGTGCAGCCATCCAGGGGCTTCCTGACCAGACAGATTGGTTCATGCGCGGGCTTGAGAGCTGAGCCGAAACCGGCCCATTGTTTGGCGGCATCGGTGGAGGGAGCAGTTAAAACGTCTACTAATGATCTATCTGATTCATGATCGTTTCCGTAATTTCCACCCGTTTTATTTTTGGTTCTACCTATAGCATTGGGATTAATGCCTATCACTTCTCTTTCCGCCCCGGCCATCTTGTCCAATGCCTTTGAAATGTCTAAACTTTTTGGGAATCCGCTTCCCGTGACCCAATTGATCATATCACGACATTCAAAACCCGCATCTTCTATCGCCCTTGCCATTGTGTGATATGTGCGTGTTCCGCCAAAGGCCAAAAGGTGAGCACCGGGCTTTAAAACCCGGAAAGCCGCTTCAGCCCATTGCTTGTGAAACTGGTAAATTAAGTCGGAGTTCAAAAAATCGGTCAAAGTCTTCCCGGTGGTACTCGACCTCGACGTGGCATCGATTACATAAAGTAACCAGATTAGCCATTGAGTTATCAAAGGATTCTTTATATCTTCTGATGTGATGAGCCTGTATTTCATGCCTTCCGCAGTGTTTATTGCAGATTTGGCATCTGTAATAGTCTCTGGCATAGACAAGTTTTCTGATGTCTTCCCAGTCATCGCCTCGATAACTTCTTTTATTCTTTGATCTTCCATCGATGTAAGCAGGATTGCCCGCGCCTCGGAGCCGTCCGCTCGTTTTGGCATCGATATGTTTACACTTCTCGGAGCATGTTTTTTGAGTAGATTTTCGATAAACAAAATCGGCACCGCAAACAACGCATTTTCGCGGTGGCTTTCGATAACAGTTATATGGTTCAGCGACAGTCCTTTCAACAAATCCAAGAGAGCGCCCTTTGTAAGAACAATCCCCTGAACAGAATTGATATTTGCTTTTGAGTTGGGAGGGGTACCGTTTGATTTCTTTTCCACACACGGCGCATTTACACTCGATGAGGTGAGACTCGAATTGTCCTTTGTATTGGCATTCCCTTGAACAGAACTTGCCTCTTCCAAATTTGACTCTACTTTCAGCAACGTAAAAATTCTTTCCACAAAATGGGCAAACTCTTTCGATCTGCATAGTATATCGATGGATTTCTTTCTATTTAAGCTTTCCCATTCCTTTCCCATGAATCCTTTGCCAGCCTCGTTTAAAAGAAAATATGGTGGATCTGTGACTATGGCATCGACAGAACCCTCTCGTAGAGCGGGCAGCTCCTCGGAGGAGTCACCGCAAATTATTCGATCCAGCAAAAATGTCACCTTACGAGAGTCGTCTCAAAATCTACCGCAAACCTATAGCAAGCGCCATCAGTGGACGCCAAATCTTCCGGCGAAGTGACATCAGACGGGCAACTCCTGGTCGTGAATATCGAGTATGCCCCTGCCGTGCTGCCATTCAGAGCCAGCCGGATAGCCTCGGCATCATTGTATGCATCCAACTCGATAGTGCTCCGCACCTGGATTTGCACCCCCGGAAAGTCCACCCCATCAGCTCCCATGACTTCCCGAGGCGTCCTGCCGCTCATGGGAATAATGACGATGCAAGAAAGCGGTGCCGGAGGGAAGCGCCATGGGAACAGATCCGTGCCCAGGGCTGTAGCGAATCCGCCTGCTATGAGGGCGGCGGCGATGTCGGAGAGGAGCGTCATGCTCTCACGAATCCCGCTGCTATCGCCCAGCCCATGACGAGCACCACGGCCCCCACCAGCACCATCTCAGCATAATCATGTAGCTCAAGGCGGCCAAGGCGCTCTTCATGTACGTCTATCTGTTTGCATTTCTTGCATATCTCGTTCTCCATGTTTTTTGTGCGCTCGTCGATCCTGGCGAGCATTGCTTCTGGGGAATCTGGCATGGCCAGCTCCCTAAAGCCCCAGATCGACCTTCAGGCCCCGTATCTCGGCCTGCAGAAGTGTGGCTTTCTGCTTGATGGTTGCCAGCTCCTCGTCTGTAACTTTATCGTCAGCCTGGGCAGATGTGATTGCCACCAAAAGCTCTGAGACACCGTTGAGGATCTTGACGATCCGGGTAACAGCAGTAACGGCTTTTCCCCGCATGGCCAGGACTCCGGCCCCGCCAATGGAGATAATCAGGGCTATGAGGGATGATATGGTAGTAGCGTCAATAGCGAATTCTGCCATTCACTCCACCTCCACAGCGAAGCCCCTGTCGATCATCTGCTGGGCCTTCTCTTCGTTCCTGCAGTTCACGATCATACCCTCATGGTAGATCTTGGTCTCCTGGGAAGCCAGGAGCACGCTGTAGTCCTTTACGAACTTGATTTTCTTCATCAGTACCACACCATGGTTTCATTGATAATTGTCATATTTTCTAGATTTCCGAGCCCGCCCACGCTCGTTTTATTCAATGCCACCGGCTCCGACTCACTGAAGTTGAGAATCTTATAGGGAACTCCGACAGGTTGCTCTGCGTCTTGGTCGATTACCACGTTCTCAGAATCGTAGTATCCTATGCCAGGCATATCCCATCTCGCGCCCCTGACCAGCTCCGGGTTAGTTGCATCGATGGCCTTGGCCGAATCGGCCACGGTGCCGCTGAGAGCGATAGGGCCGGGCAAGGGAGCTGTCCGGATGAGATCGGAAGGGAGGGCGAGAGAAAGGCCCACCAGGACAGCCAGGGTGAGGCAGAGGAGGAGCTTCATCGCTTCCGTCCTAGAGTGCTCAGGTTCACATGCCCTGGCACGCCTTCCTTGCCCCTTCGCCTCATCTCTTCCAGTTTGGCTTTCGGATCATAGCCATAGACCTCGATCCATTCTACCCGTGTCAGGGTCTCGCTGTTGTCGGGCGTGATATACATCAGATTCTCACCCTCACCGATTACCCCGGCGGGCAGCTTCCATTCGAAGCCGGTCGGCAGGACACACCCGCACGCCTGATCAGAGGTACCAAAATCGGCAGGCACCGGCGTATTGGGTGCGCCACAGCTTCGGCAGAGGAATTTCTTTGGCATGGCCGGAAGCGTGGTTATCGCGCCACAGCCAGCGCATTTCAGGTCTACCATTCAGATCAGCCACCATATTTTACAGGGATCAATTTTTGCCATTATTATTTAAAAAGAGATTATAGAACAGACTTCACGCGCTTCTGCAGGATGCCGGGGAGCTCCGATATCTTTTCGTTGGCTGCATTCTCTAGCCATTTGGCATCGCCCGATGGGTGGTGTAGCGTCATGTCTTCGTATTGCCGAACAGTGTACGGCGCGGCAGGGCCACCATACCCCATCACCACTTCACTATCAGACCGCGCCACCGCATGTGTCCCCTTCATAGTTCCGCTATCTGTCGGGCATTTCTCATCTGCGAGTGGCAGCACCCCGGAACGAGCCCATTCCTCAGCCCCATCGAGCAGCGCCTTATTGATTTTGGCGGCCACGGCGTCACCCTTCCAAGTGATCTTTGCCATTCACTCCTCCGACCGGATCAGAGTCTTTCTCCGCACAATGGCCATGTCTGTCTGTGCTATCTTCTCATCGAAGATTGCCCGCACATAGACTAGATCCTCGCGAGGCCAGCCGTTAGTGATTGCCCTCCAATCGAGATCCGACGCGCGAATTGTGACCACCGCCTCAAGTATAGATTACAATGCCATAGCCATCGGGATCGGGGCTTACTCTTAGGATTTTCGGAGAAACCCCGCCAAAGGTGATCTTGTCTCTGGTGGTGACTACCACATCTCCAGCGAGATAGACCTGGGCAGTGGTAGTTGTCAGAGAACCGTCCGATTTCGTAATCTGCAATACCTCATACTGGATATGACAATCATATGTCGCCCCTTCTCCATACACATCGGCGTAGCCTGTATTGCGGAGCCATGGCCGAATGAGGACACTGTCGGTCATCTCCTCGGCGAAGTCTTCCGCAAAGCCCTCTTCCAGAAAAGATCTAGGCATCTAGCTCCACCGTATCATCTCCGAACGGCTGCGGCTTAATGTCTGTAATGCGTTGCCTCGGCGGGAAATTCGTAGATATCGAATCCTGAATCTGTGAGATTGTGGGTGCTGCAATACTGCCCATACTGGACTCAGACGCCTGGGCCTTCAGATCTTTCTCTAGCTGCTTGAAGTGCTGAAAGATCTGATCCTTGGATTTAGATTTCTTCCCGACGCTGAAATTTGTATGGATAGCATACCGGGCGGCGATTTTTCCAGCGCAGCGAGAAGCTGCCAGGAAGATGTTACTCCCTGCCCTGGTTATCTCTCGGTTTACCTCATCGTCCGAAAGAAATTCTGTGTCCTCATCTCCTGACACATCCCCGATCAAATCCCTTACCTGATCGAGATTTGAATCGCTATCTGCATACGTCATCTAAACTATCTCCTGCATGGTCAGGCCGAATGTGAACGAATGACTGCCTCCGCCATCGGTGATGACGAACTTGGCCCGCAGATAGGGGCTTATCGGACCATGGAGGACGCTACCAGCCGCCAAAGTTCCATCTATCGGAGCCTGCATGGCCGTAGCCGGTGAGGCTAGGCAGTTCAATCTGGCCTCGTATTTCTTGACCCCGCCATTTCCCAGGCACTGCGTGAAGGCTACCCGATCACACCAGTTAGAATTATCGATACTGTCCTGGACGAATACATCCAGCAGATCTCCTGCAACAGATGACGCGGCGGACAGGTCAAGAAGGAATATTAGGCCCTTCAAATTCCTGCGAAGAGTGATAGCACTGCCTACGTCACTGGCGGTGCGGGCGGAGGAAGCGAGAAGGGTTTGGAGGCTCATGTTTTCTCAACTTCGACATGCGCCCGTTTGGTCCGGATCTTAGGCCCCTCATGCTCATATGGAATGTACTTCTCCAAAACCTTAGCCAATGCGTCTCTGTGGATCTGTAGCGCCCGGACGGATGCCTTAGATGCTTTCGCTATGCACCCATCCAGGTGCTTGATTCGCTTATCGAGGTCTTCTTTGGTCATTTCTACCTCAGAAAGTGGGATTGGATCCCACCTTACGCAGTCTTCCTAAAGATCAACAGGTAGTTTACTTTCCCTGCCGTCCTTCCTGCGCTTGCGCTTGCGTAGAAGTACACATCCCCACCAGATTCTACGATCCTGTCGACCCCCGCCACAGGCCACATCCCGAGCACGCAGCCGGGCGTGTTCTGGAAAGCATTGACGATGGTAATGGTCAGGTCGCCGGTCATCTTGTTAGCGGTTGAAGCGGTCGAACTTATGCTGATGTCCGTAGTTGCCGCGCCGTCTACGGCTTGAGATAGCACCAAGAAAGCAGCTAGTAGCTCGCCTTTTGCGGCCATGGAATCAATTTTCTTGGTATCTACGGCAGAAGCGGAGCCTGAGAAATCGAACTCCCCAGTTTCAACGAAGAGAGCTGACTTCTCATCGGTCACCAGATGGGCAAGCATGATGGCGGCGGTCAGAGTCCCGGCAGATGCAACTAGGCCATTTGCAGCGGCAGAAGGTGCAACAGCGTCTATGAGATCTGATATCTGTTCTTTCTTGCTGGAATTGTCGGTGGCATCTACTATTGGTATGCTGTCGTTGGCCACATCCACACCAGCGCCGGATAGCTCATTCAGATCAACAGCCAGCGCACCAGTTACGCTGCTGCCGCTGAGGCCATCCCCTGCCATTGTCTCAGCCAGACCTTTTGCAAAGTTGCCTATGGTGATAGACTTGTTGACGCCGGTTACCTCAATCATCAGCTTATCAGTGGAAGCGGACGAGGTGACAGCGGTCACAGTCCCTATATCGACTTTGACCACGCCATCTACTTCAGAAATCCCAGATGTAGCGGTCGCGGCGTTCACCATCGCCTCGCCAACAGCCTTTACCAGATTGGTGATAGTGGTTGACTTGTTTACTCCAGTTACTTCTATCAGAAGTTTATCCGCTGGTGCGGGTGCTGTAGTAGGTGTGACGTTTCCGATATCAATCTTGACCACGCCATCAGTCTCGGCCAGGCCGCTTGTGGCTGTGGCAGCGTTAATCATCGCTTCGCCTATGGCCTTAATGGCATTGGCGATTGTTACTGATTTGTTGACGCCTACAACCTCGATCAAGAGCTTATCGGTGGTCGCGGGATCGGTGTTCGCCGTGGTGCCGCCTACGTTGACCTTCAGGACACCATCGGTTTCTGAAAGGCCTGATGTGGCGTTTGCTCCGGCAGCGATCTCGCCGAGGATCTTCTGGACATTGGTCAGTGTGGCGACCTTCGGCAAGTTGCCATCATCTGTGTCCTGAATAACCACCTTATCAGCAGCCACTGGTGTGGATTTCGCCGAGAACTCCGTGGGATCGAATACCCCACCGTCGCTGATACCGGTGATTGATCCACCAGACGCGCCCGATTTGTCCACTATGCTATGAGGATTAGTAGCCATAATTACCTCCGAAAAATAAAGAAATCAACACTTTTAAGCAGTGTTGATCTCTACTACACCCTCGTTGGTGTGGAATTCGTTCGGGTTCACCCACTCGATCAGCTCCACTGGGATAACTTCACCGGGCTGCTCTGCGTAGGCCTTGGTCCTGAGGTCGGTGGAGATGACGAACTCGGCAAACTCCACATCCTTTGCAACCACATAGGCATAACCCGCTGGAACAAAGGCCGAAGTTCTGACGAAATCAGCGGTACTGCCCGCGCCGAAAAGATCCAAGATTTGATCTGCATATTTGTTTCTCAGATCGTCGAGCTTCTGGATTGGCGCAATGGTCGCTCTCTGGCCGACCAAGTACATTGGCTCGAAGTTGTCGCCTATGCGGGTGCAAGCATCGAGAATATCTGTGTATATATCGAGCTTGCTATCGGTGCCCGCCCAGTTGCCAATGCTGTCCTTGTTTGGACTGGATGAGCTTGCGCCATAGGCGGCAATCTTGCCGTTCGGGTTGGCACGAGCTGCAGTTACCATGCCGGTGAGGGCTGGGCCGGTGCTGCCGTTGATGAACAGATAGTCCTCCAGCCTCCTGATTTCCCTGGTGCAGATCTCCACCTTTCGGGTGTACTGAGCCGGGTCGAGATCGAGATCCCTGGTGTTGAAATTGAAGCCCACTGTCAGCTTGTACATCTGGTGGGATACTTCATTTTCCTTTGCACCCACGGTATCAGCGGCGGCCCCCTTGGCCTTGATGGATGCCCGGATGACATCGTTGCCGCCGGTCTTCTCCCAGTAGGTGACGACATCGGTCTGGAAAGCCGGGCCGATGGTCCTGATGTTTGACAGGTTGCGGGCGATCTCCTTATCCCGCTCTTTGGATCGGTAGTTGATGATGGTCCTGTCGAAGCGCTTGATGATGCTTGCTGGAATAGAAGCTGCGTATTCTCCTGACATTGTTTTTTCACCTCCCTACAGTATGATGGCTACCTCGGCCTGCCTTACGGCGTGGATGTAATCAGCGGCGGCGACGGTAATCGGTATCAAGACTGTCATGGTGGCAGTGCTGCCATCGTCCGACATTGCCGTTATCCTATTCATCTGGCCAGCGAGGCCGTTTTTGTCGGAATCCCTGATGAGTATCCAATCGCCCACATGCAGGCCCATGAGTGCCATGTCGCCCGCCATCATGGAGATAGTAGTCTCTCCAGCAGTTGGGGTTGAGGCGGGGGCCTTGTAGGTGTCAGAGCCCATTGTGAGATCTTCCAGGAGCCGGGCGCAAACGTTCGGGGTTCTCGTTTCGCCTGCGTTGCTAGAGCCGCCTGCTTCGCACAAGACGCCAAGCTCGCCAGTGTTGGTGGAACTTGTGATATCGGCCAGCTCCAGGAGATCTCCTGCCACGAGATTGCCGCCACCAACGTCGCAAATGAGGGCGTTGACTGTGCCGCCTATGGCCATCGGGACCATTTCGCCTGACTCATAGAATCCAGGATAAGTGTGCTCCACCTCATCTTCCAGGACAAAACCCTGCACAAGCATACTTCCTGCATCTTCTAGGATGCCTGCCTTTACCGTTCCCGCTCCCGCCCGAATGACAGCGGCGCCGAAGGGAATTCTGCCGCCTGCAATCTTGGATTTGACTACGCCAGTGTCATTTGTCCTGACATCAGCAGGAGGCTTGATAGTGAAAGTTGCCATTTAGAATCACCTCAGTATCCATAGAGCTTCTTGCTCTCGGCTGCGATGTCGAAGTCATCCGATTCTGTTCCGACAGTGGCCCGGCCTACGAATCCGCTTTCTCTCCCCGGCAGCACCCGGATCTCAGGATGCTCGCCCAGGTAGTGATCTCTGCCGAGCGAGTCTTTGTTAGCCTCGGACCAGGCTTTCTCAAAGGCCTCTCCTTCGGGCTTGCCGTCCTTGGTATGGGCCGCGTTGAGCTGCTTTGCGAAGCTCTCCCGCTGCGTGGCGAGCTTGGCAGCCTCCTGCTGCTCCCGGAATGCCTTGATGTCAGGCAGATTGTCCTTGAGCGCGCCCACGTTTTCGATGAGTGCCTTGATAGTCGGATCTTCAGCAAGCTTGGCCTCTGTCTTCTGCTCCAGAGTCTCGATCCTCTTGGCCAGGGGGCCGACGGACTCCTCGAAACTCTCCTTGAAGAGCTTCTTCATTTCTACTGCGTCTATTGGCATTGAATCATCATCCTCTTGTTTGCTTTTCCCACACGTTCGCCGCTTAACCGACCCATCTTCAAGAACCAACTTAGTCTCACGGTAATCAGAATGCTGCGATTCAGGCAGCGCATTGAAACCGCATGTAGGACATGCGGGCGTATCGCTCTCGTCCAGGAGCGCGTAATGATTAGCCCGGAACGGCCTCTTGACTTCAGCATCATAAGGCGTCCCATCATCCCACATCTGGGGGGCGGGAAGGTAGATTTTCCGAGAATTGTAAGCAAGCGATCCGGCCACCGGTTCACCGGACTCCAGCGCCTTGACCTCTTTGCCTGTCAACCGCTCCTCGACCATCCAGGCTTCGGCATCGGCCCGCTTCTTAGGCACATTGCACTCTATGTTCCTGAGTTTGCCGAGGGCGGGCGTCTCTGGCCCCATGCCGAACACCGGGTGGCCTCTTGTGATCAGACATCCCTCGAAGGAATGGACGCCATCGATTTCTTCAGGGTCGTAGATCTCCTCCCACCGCTTGAGAATCCCATTTACCACGCTCTCGTGCGTCAGGTGGACGGGCGAAACGATGTAGTTGATACCGTTGCGGGTTTCCCGGCGAATAATGCCCGGACCGACCTGAAGAGCCTCGATCGTCATCTCTTCAGATTCCTGGGACTCTGACCTTCTTGCTGCCCGGCCTTTGCCGCCTGCAAATCCCCTGGCTGCCTTGTGGAACTCTTCCCACTTGTCCGGCAGAATCCAGGGCTTGACCAGCTCCAGGAACTTGCCCAGGTATTCGTTGGATCGCTCTTGCATTTCAGATTTCTTCATATTGATTCTCCTGACACCCTCGACGCACCGACAAATGACATGCCGCTTTGGTGTAACGTCTCCAGAAGATGGATAAGTCCCGTCGGGCAGTGTCCTGGCTTCTCCGGCCACCCCTGAGCAAATATCGCAAAGCCGCTCGTCGCCGGTCACAATCCGATAGCCTTCGTAAACATTGGGATCGAGAATACCGCGCCGGACGGCATCGGCGGTAGTTTCATAGAACGCCCGAGCGCCTGCGGTTGTCGCTTCCTGGACGGCTATGGTCCTGGATCGCTGGTTCAGCAGTTTCTCAGCATATCGAGCCGCCCGGCGATCTATTTCAGAACCAGATATCTTTCCACGAGCGAGCAGCCGATCACGCATGTTTTGAACGGCTTCGGCCCGGCCAGGATCCAAGCCGATGAGTTGCTTGATTTCTCGGGCCTGCTGCTTGTAGGTTATGCCATCCCGGTAGCCACGGAGAACTATGTCCTTGATTGCCTGTTTCTGGCTGTCGGAAATGTACTTGACTTCCTCTGCGCCCCACTCCTTGAGCCACTTGAGGGCGTTTGGGTCTGTGAGATTTAGACTAAAAGAGCTGCCAGCTGATACTACATCGGTGATATAGTCCGCCACGAGGGCCGACGCCGCCGGGAATACATCAGCCTCCAGCGCGGGCATAGGATCGTATCCCTGCCATGAAATAGCGTCGTCTATGTCCTGCTGCTCCTCCAGAAGACGCTCGATTTCGGACCAATCGGTTTCAGAAAGAGTCTTGCGGACGCTCACCTTGTATTTTTTGTTAAGCTTTTCTATGGCGCTGTCCTCGATCTCCTGGAGATCTTTGGCGAGCTGCTCTTCTTTGGACATGCCTTACACCGTCATATTGCTTGGATTCATGACGTTGTTCTTGCTGCCGAAAATCAGGGCGTGCTCGCCTGCAAGTGCCTTGATCTCATCGGTAGTTAGTTCAGACAGACCTTCCATCTGTCTGTATTCGTTGATAGTGATGGCATGTGATCTGTAATTCTCCAGATTTCGTTCATGCTTCGCCCTCTCCAGCTCCATATCCTCTTTCTTGTCTTTCGGAGTCCACGAAGACAGATCAAATTCAATCACAAGGTCGTAGCCGTTCGCATCCAGGAAATCAGCTTGCCACAGCTCCGTAAATGCTGTTAGTGAAACTTCCTGGTGCCCGGAGATGATTGAGTCCAAGAGAGCTTTGCTAGGCGCGGATGAAACGCTAACCGCCTGGGCCAGTTGCTCAGTGATGTTCTTAGCAAAGAAATGAGATAGGATCAACTGCTCGATGAACTTTTCAACGTCCATTGGGTTCAGAGGAATGGGGATGTTAGGATACTTGAAATGCGTACCAGGGAGAGCAACCTCGGCTTGGTTGCTCGACTGTGTGATTACCATGTTGTTGCAGTAATCCACCAGCGTTTGATAGCCGCCCGTTATATCGATGCCCTTCTCCTTCATTTTGGCAAGTACATCACCATCGACCTCGGCCACCTCTTTCGGTGTGCCGACCCTTTTCATGGCAAGCCTGAAGTCGTTGCGGGCCTGCTTTGCGAACTCGATCGTAGAGGCTATCGAGTGCAGCATTGAGGTATTTGGCGGAACGCCGAAGTCTTCTATGTGGACTACCTGGTCGATCGGGATCTCAATGGGCTCTTTGTTGCTGTCGACCTTCTGGCAGAGATGCAGCTCCGAATTCCGGACATCGAAGACAACGCCTTTCAAGATCTCATCAGAAGTGTACCGGGCGGTATCGGAGAATGCAGATGGCATGGTGCTGAAGCTCTGTGCCTGCAAATACTGGATGCGCGGGCCGTATAGGTTGCCTTCGAGCTTCTGCAGGTCTTTCTCGAAGAACGCTTGCCTGAAGCTCCACATTCCCAGGCCGGCTGCCCTCAGGCATTCCAGGGTAGTGCAGCTCTTGTGCCAGCCGATCTGAGCTAGATTACGGTCCAACAGCTTGAATTGTTTGGTGGCCTGGGCTATCTGATCGGCCTTCGTGTCATCTTCTGGGCCGTCGATACTTGCGAATGTAGGTGTCAGTGCGGAGAAGCATAGCCGGCTGAGGAATTGAAGAGAGGAGAAAATGATAGGCATCTTCCAGGCGTCGACTATCAATTCTGCTGTAATTTCGCGATCGACATATCGGTATGGCGTGGCGGAGATGGCAACGGGAGCCCCGATCATCTGGCTGGTTTTGGCTTCGACTTCAAGTTTGCCGCCGACTTTGCGATGTATTTGCATGAGACCTCAGAATATTTTGTTATAGGATCGGGCCATTGGAGTAGTTGAGAAAGTGAGCATGGTTTTGGGCGGTTCCTGGTGATTTAGTGCTTCGAATGCTATTGACATTGCATCAACTTGATCATCATGAGCGCCCATCGGGAAACTCAAAAGCTCGGCCTCGAATGCGGGATCAAGCCCTCTGACGTGGTAGATCTGTCCCAGCTCGTACCGCCCTTCCAGAGGAGCGAATCGGCTTACTTTATCCTTATCGGGCCGGATGCCTCGGACATTGAGAGATGTTTGGGCAGAGATCTGCTGCACCATCACCCGTTGATATTGAACATCCTCGATGCCGACAACGGACGGCTGCCACTTAGCTGCTTTCTGCTTGATGAGATCTATCTGCTGTTGGAATGACCCTCTGATTCTTTCAACATCCAGTACATGAAGGCAGCCAGATACATCTCGTCCTAGAACGCAGATAGCGGTATAATCAGCAGTCGCCTTTTCTGATATCGCCAAATCGACGCCCATAGCGATACGATGACCCGGTGAAAGACTGCCCGGACAGAGCCCCGCTGGAGGATGATCTTCATATTTTAGCCACTCTCGTTTCATTCTAGCATCCGCCACACTAACAAAAGCACATTCAAATTCTTGAAGGTAATATCGCATCCCATTCGGGCCATGCTTTTGCTCTTCCAGAAACTCTTTGCTTATCCTTGGATTATCTGATGCCTTGAGTTTGATCTTCTGCCAGTTAGGCAGGTCGGAGATCCAAGTCTGGTAGAAATGTCCCTGCGGTCCATGCGGCGTCGAGGCCATGATAAATTCACAATCTGGGTTCGCAGTCATCATCGGAAGGATCGCCTGATGAAGATCATCACTACATCTGCTCGCCTCGTCTTCGATGATGATATCCGGCTTTGCGAATCCTCTTATTGTGGTCCCTTCATTGCCACCAGGCAGGCACAGTATCCTTGAGCCGTCTGCGGTCGATAGACCCAGCTTCGTGAACGTGTCGAAAACCGGAGGATTTGGTATTAGATCAATTGCCTTCTTGATGGAGATGAAGTTCTCCTGAGATTGCCGAAGAGATGGAGCAATAATGAGCGATAGGCTGCCTGGTTTGAATATCGCCGTATGCAGGCACTTCATAGAAGACATGGCAGATTTGCCCGCCTGCCTATGAATATTCAGAATCTTTCTCTTCTTCGGACTTTCCAGGAATTGGACTTGCCAATCATCTAGCGTGATCTTGAGAAGCTCCTCAGCCCAGATAGAAGGTCTACGTTTGTGAATTTCCCGGTTGATTTCCTGCAAGTCTAGCAATTTCTCGTAACTGGAAGAGCTTATCATCGGGAAGCCTCGATAGGTCTATTTTATGCTCCACGTTTCCTTCTTCATGTAAGTTCTCGTTGGGTAGCCCGAAAGCCACGCATCCGACCTTCTGAAATCGCTCTGCCGCACGGCTCAGAGACTCAAGCAGCCTATGATCGACAGTCTTGCCGCTCTTCGCAGCTTCCATCAGAGCATTGAAATGAAGTTTGATATGTCGCAATCCAGCGGTTGAGATCTGAGCACAGTCTTCCTCGAACTCATCTATCCGCTCCATGCGCTTCTCAATCTTGTTGCGCCTGCGAGCTTCGTCTATGGAGGCTACAAACTTTGCCTTCTCTTCCTGCCAATGCTGATCGGCAGCAATGCGTCTCACATACCTGTAATCTGTATTGAATCGCTCAGATACTTCCTTCAGGTTGAGAAAGTCAATCCTTCCGTTTGGCTGCTGCTCGCCCTCAACGAAGAGGAGGCGGTGAGCATCCCAATCAATTCTCGGAGCCATGTTTCAAAAAGTCACCTGCTAATAATTCTATGAGCTTGTTTTTGTCATCTATAATTTTCTTGGACTTTGCTTTATCGAGTGCCTGACTAAGTTTTCTGGCGGTGGCGATAGACACCATATCACTGCCAATCACAGACGATATAGGCACAGATCGCCTAGAATCTGTCTTCTCGTTTAGCCAGCCATCTTTAAGCTCGTCCAGATGCTTCTCGAATATCGTCAGAATGCCCATCATGGCCAGACTGGGAGCAAATACGTTATACGCAGCTTCGACCTTCGACATGCCCTTTATCACGCGCTCGAATTCGGTTTCCCGCAAGATGATTAGTTCTTTTGCAGATATGGTTTTCAGAGCGTCATCCATGCATTTGAGAAGCCGCTCTCGCTCCTCTGGTAGGAAAACGAAAGTTATCGACTTGAACTCCAGACCAGGTACATGCATAGCGGAAAGATCCAGCGTTGGCATCTCGCCCAGGTCAATGTCATCCAGGCCAGAGTAGGCTTTCAAAGACACATCATTTATCTCATTCCAAAGATCCCGCAATATGTCCTTGTCGTCTTCGCCTTCAAGCGAATTGTGCGAGAGCTGGATTGATACAGCCTCTTGGCGTGTTAGCTCTCTCTCGATATAGAATATGAGAAATATCGATTCACCAGCAGCAATGGCGGCCTGTAGCCTGTGATTTCCAGACAGCACCAAATACTTGCTATCTTGCTGCCTGTAGCACAGAGGGACCGATGCGAGCTGCTTATCCTTCTTGATGTTGCTAACGAGCTTGCCGAACGTGGAATTTGTCATGAACCGAGCGTTCTTTTCCAGGAACACCAGTTCATCTTTTGTAGCAAAGACGAGCTTGTAGGGCTTGTCCACCCAGAACTCGTTTATCTTGGCAAGCGACGCATTCAGCTCTTCTTTTCGCCGTGCTTCTTCTTCCACCATTCGAAGCCTTCCTTCAGTGTCCATCTACCTGCATCTGCCCCATAAAAAAGCGACCCGTCGTCCCGCGTCCTAACGATCTCAAACAAGCCCCGGTACTTCATCGAGGTCTCGTGCTCAGGAAAAACTGTAGTACCTATCCTGTAGATCTGCCGCACATACTTCTCTTCAAGGGCGGTTTTCATCTCAGTTGAGAGTGCTGCTACCAGCATGAGCTTCGATAGCCGCTTGTAGATGGTAGGCCTTACTGCGAAATCCACCATCATGAAGGCATCTGCGAGATATTTGCCGTCCCATGAGCGCCCCAACATTGTTGTTGAGAAGCCAACCGCTCCGATGAGTTCATTACCCACGAGCACCACGAAATTGAGTTCGCATGGCGAGGGCTTGATTGTTGGCCTGAGGTATTCGGCCCGCAAAAAGTCTATTTGCTTTGCGTTGACCTTCCGGAAAGATAGATCGCCATCCATTTCTCCAGCGATCGGCGATATACCAACCGGCTCTATCTTGATCTGTGGAGTTGCCAGATACGCATCACCGTCCGGATAGTAGACATTTATTGGCGCTGCGCTCGTGTTTGGTTTTATGATTGACTTTGGCTCCAGATCGTCGAATTCCATCCCAGTAGCTAGAATCCAGAACTTCTTTTTCTGGATCTCGCTTAATGCCGACTCCAGATTTTTATTCAGTGGTATCCGGTCCGGTGCTGCCCATGCACATATATCATTGAGCCGCACGTTGGTAGATCCGTAGAAATCAGATATACCAGGAGGCACGATGAGCAGAGCATCGTCCGGAACTCCAGATATGAAAGATATGGGGTCGATGGGCTGAAAGCTTGACAGTGTTATGCCTGCATAGTTATCTTTTACGAACGCCAGGAGCTTTGCATGAAGCTTCGGGAAATTCTTTTCGTACTGAGCCAACACAGCCTTATCTCGCTGCGTCTTTTCGGCAGCAAATGACATCATGTTAGCCAGGATGATCGAAGTTGCGAACTTGCCCTGCATGGTTTCGCAGTGCTCGTTGGCCCAGATGAACCGCTCCTCCGTGAAGTTTATTTCAATCTCGTTCCCGGATAGCATATTTCCTAATATGCATCCAGGTAGCGAAAAGTCGCTGCTATGAATCTCCTTGAATCCTAATCTTGATGCAATGCGCTCGATGGTGAAAAGCCCAGATCCCGCCACATAAACCGGCAGTGATCGGTCCTGCGTTTCAAGGATGGCCGAGATTATGCCCTTCAAATACTTGGTTATCGGGTCCACAATCATATGTTCTGCCATCCAGTAACACTATATGCGCTTCCTTGCATCCGATATTTCGAAGCATTTCGGCCAATCCTGCCATGTCCTCATTCATAATGCAAGCGACCGGATTCGAACCGATGTTTCTCGCCTGGTAGGCAAGGGTAATAACCACTATACCACACTTGCGCAACACTATAAAAGAGAAATAAAAGTTTATGCTGGGAGCACCATTTGCATACCCAGCGTTGCGGCGAGCGTCCGCACGTCCCGCTTCGGTTTGGCGGCGCGCTTCGGCTTCGACGCGAGATACGGCGCTTCTGGAACCTCAATCCCCAGGGCGTCATGTAGCCACTCGGCCACCATCCGACGATGGCAGAACTCACCGTTTGGCTTTTCGAAGCAGAGCAGGATCTTGCCATCCAGCTCGGCGGCCACTTTAGCCGGATCGAGCTTCGACAGGATCTCTGCGAAATACCGCTCGCGATAGCGGGCTTCGTCCTCGATATGCATGATCTCTTTTGTGGGCGCGAGATCTAGGCGCCTGGAATATGTGTCCTTCCTGGTGTACATCGGCAGGCCCCTGCTGATGGCCACGCACTCGGCTTCCCTGCCTTTCAGGAGAGGATTGGAATAGTACGATGTCTGGATCATCAGTATCCAGCCCCCCTCAGCCCTGCCTCTATGAACTCCTGGATGACCTCAGATTGCGCCCTGAAGGAGCCTTTCTTATCCACCACATACTTCTGGAGCCGCTTTTGTAGCTCGTCTGGCAAAGAAATTGAGAGGCGGGCCATCTCAGGCCTCCGGGATCGTCACATAGTGGACCTGCCCATTGAACTCATGGGCATACAGGGGCGGCTTATTGGCAATTTTGTCCCAGGCGGATTTCTTAGCTTTGCATTGGTGGGCCACTCAGGCCACCCCCTCACCAAGATCTTCGCCTCGTAGCTCTGCGAGAACCTCATCGGAGAAGCGGCCAACCGGGATGTAGCAATAGGCTATGATATCAGCCCACTCATCAGATATCGCATCAGTAGCATATTCTTTGCGATATGCCAAGTCTAAGAATCCTGGGATGGGGCCGGGCGACCCGCCGTATTTGCCACCGAAGAGGCCGACCAGATCGTCTTTACTGAGATTGTAGCAGATAAGCTCTGGATGATCGCCAACTAACTCTAGGCTCTCGCCTCGATTCTCGGCGACAGTAACAACTGCTTCCCAGTCCCAAACGTTCTTAGCCCATTCCAGAAGGGCCAGGAGGTAGCTATCTGCGATCTCATCCGCTTTATTAGCCATGATTACGGCACCGTAGCCGTAATCCCCGGTTTCAAGCTTGCTGGTTTCTCTTACAATTTTTGGCATTTTCACACCTCACACTTTGACATACTATACTATGCTGTATGGGTATATATGTGTTTTGGTGTTCTGCTGCTTTTGATTTTGTGAGGCGTGGCTCTTTGACTTGTGGATATCAAAACATCAAATCGCTTGAGAATAATCGATATCCGCAGAAGGCGAGTTTTGCTATATTTATGGAAACAATTACTATAATATTGAAAACGTTATCAGCAGAGATTTTATTAACGTCAATTCTACAAGGGAGAGATATTGATGTAAGGATCAACAGGAGATCGTCGATTTGGCGAATTCTAAACGCTTCAAGAATATAAATATCAGCGAACGCGGTTTCTCAGGACTTCTCCGAATTTGTGCAGGGATTCTCAAAATTGCCCCGAAACGTCGCATATTTTCGCGGTGGTTTGGAGGGTGGCCGGGATGGCTACCGGCCCATTGGTCTGACGCATCCAGCATAGGATGACTGCGATGCTCCTCCACTCGACTGAGGTCCATCAGGAAGAGTGCGTACGATGCCCGCGAGGCCCGGAGGAGCAGAGGCTCAATTCAGGCGCGCCCAGCTTCACCGTGCCCGGTTGGCCGCTCACGCCCTCTTATCATCGCCGATTATCATATCGTCGAAGCCGACGAGATGATCATGATTATCAGGCTGCCCATCTCGCGGCAGATGTTCCAGATCCGCTCATTGGTTGGGCAGCCGGTGTATAGGGTATCATTGGACTTTTTGGACTCGGACATTTCCGGTCCGGTGGCTGACATGCAACACTTGCAGCTTCTCGCCGCACCGCATGCAGTCAATGAGGTCGCCCTTCAGCAGCACATCCTCCCAACGATTACAGCAGCCGCAGGAAGGACAAGTAAAAGTAAGCATAGAAGATCGATAGAATAGGCATATAGCGCAGATTCGCCCGCGCTACCATGTTATATGCCTGCTATCGTATTTAAGTTTTTCTAACTGTCTCTTCCGTTCCCGGTTGCTCATTTTCTCGCCCACTGGGTTCCCATCATTGTAAATTGTGCCGCAGCTTTCGCATGCGGCGAAGCCCCTTTCATCCACTCTCACAATTTTCTGCACATGCAGACAGTACTTGCATTGGAAGTGCCCGGCTGGAAGGTCGAACATTCGCACGTTCCCGAAGATGTCTTCACCCATCACCTGCACGCTACCAGCCTTCCAGGCCTGGCCTACCCGATTCTCGGTACTGTGGGCCAATCGGCCCCTCGGCTTCAGGATGTCCTTCATACCTATGCCTCCACACGCTGCTCGATCTCTGATACAATCGCCGCAGCCTGATCATATGTATGACCCGGCCCCCAGATAGCGGCCCCATCGCTCGCCCGTCCGACTGACTTGATTATGCTCCACTGTTTCAATTCCTTCATAGCACCACTGAGTTTCCCGCCTTTGATGCCACAGTCACTCGCTGGCCGGGGCTTGGTGCGGAGGGACAGGAGCCAGGCGGGCTTCAGGCCATTCCCGACCATCCGGGCCATGAACTTCTTTGGTCCGTCGCCTCTCATTCCGCCCTCCACTGCTTTCTAGGCCCAATCGTCCTGGACTCAACTTCGTGCCAGGAGGCGCACAAGGCCAACGCCCGTTGTGCGTTTTTGTATGCAAGGCCCACCGCATCCGATATTGCTGCCGTGTCGTGCCAGCCTGGATGAGCCTTGAGCCATGTGAGAACTGTGGCCTGACTCAATCGATCACCTCATCGGCGCATGGGCAGGCATCGTTTTTCCACTTCTCAACACATTCTCCGCATCCCCGCTCATCATCGTAAGTGCAGAGCACGGATGCGGCGTTGGTATCGAGCCGCATCCAGCGGCAGGAGATGAGAGTCATTCCGGCACCTCTTCGTCCTCGTACACCAGATATCCCCTCATGTCGCCCTTGAATGTGGTACACTTTCGGAAGAACTCATCGAAGATCCTTAGTAGCTTCTCGGCCTGGACGGTGCCGTAAGCAGACACATCCAGCTCGATTACAGCGGTTACAGGCTTCATCTTCCCTGCCTCAGATCCGCAAGTACTCGTGTTAAGTCCATGCTTGCTCGCTTCGCTGCCCCGGATGCTTTGCCCGTTTCCATGACATCATAGCCAATTGATCTAACCTGATATTCGGCTGGATAGCTCGTGATCGGTACGGCCTCAGCCAACTCTATGAAGCGTCTGGCTTCCGAAATGGCCCTCCGCAAAGTTTCAGGCTTCATTCGTCCACCTCTTCTCCGATGTATGGCTCGTAAACATCACAGCCTTCTTGACATCCCCCGAGCTTTTCTGCTAGACATCCCTCTCCTCCGCAAATCCTACAATCGCCCATTGGATCTTGATGCCTGCAACTCATCCTAGCACCTCCTCAACTGTGAGCATTCGGGCAGCGATCATCGGACCGCCTCGCCCTTTTGTCTAGATCGAAAATTTCGGGCTACTAAATCGGCCTGATCGTAAGGATGGGAATCTACCTCATCGATGCCGCTTTCATCTGCTTCCAACAGTCTCACGATATCGCTATATTTCTGAACTTCCAACTTCGCAACGCGGTGCAAGTGCACGGCTAACCTTTTCTCAGCTTGTGCCCTATTCAACTCGGCTTCACGAAGTTGATACTCTGGATCGGATTTTGGACTTCTTCCAGGGCTCTTTTGCGATACGAGAAATTTGACTGATTCGAACAAAATTAAGGCCTGAATTTCGTTCTCAGTAACCTCATACAATTTCCTTTCGTATTCGATCAAATTCGCATATGCTGAAAAAATATCATCCATAGAGATCATTCCAACACCTCCACCGGCCTAGCAGCCTTCGCCCGACTCTTCTTCGGCTTCGGAGGCCTGCAGACGTGGCAACAATCCACAGATATTGTCTTGGAGTGGAATAACTGCATGGCAAGCTTCTCACCGATGCCGGCGCAATCTACCAGAAAATTATCATCTCTTTTCGGCAACAGGCAAATCATGAATTTCTCCAGAATCGCTCTCGCCTTCGTCGGCCCTATCCCCCTTCCTGCCAGGATGCTGAGGCCTACAGCCTGCCTCTCTCCTTCGGCAGGAGCCGGAGCAAAGCCCGTCAGATCGCCGCCCTGTAGGATCTTTCTGACTCTGAGAAGAAGCCGCTTGTAGGGATCAGTCTTGAGTCTCCAGACAGGGACTCTAAGAGCTATGCAATTCGCCTCAAATCCCTCGACCATCCGGTAGTACTCCATCAGCTTTTCTGGATCGACTCTGTGCCCCCCCTGGCCGCGACTGGCGGCCTTTCGGATGGCTGCCCCTACATCGTTGTCATCTCCCATCACAACGACGGCTACGGGCTCTTGGCGCTCCCTAGCAGCCAATATCTGCTCATATAGGTGCCCGGAAAGGATGGAGCTGAGATAGTCGCTGCCGTTCTCCTCGGAGAAGTCCTTCAGCTCGACATGGAAATCCTTCCGGATGAGGCCCACATGGCCTATGCAATGGCCGCAAATTGGCCGGCTCCATCCAGCTATCTCTTCCGGATCTTCTTCGGAGAAATACGGCTCTTCTGGCAGCGGCTGGCCATGACACTGCTGGCATTCCGTCTCCAGCCGGAATCGCAGGTCGAAAGGCAGCTCCCGGGGATTTCCCAGGGAGAAGCGATCATCGGCCTCGACCGCCTGCTCGATCTTCGCTGCCCTGGGGCGCATAGCCTCATTGCCTGAGAGGGAGACGAGGATGGAAGAGGGCTTCATATCAACCTCGGGGTGCAGGGGTAGCGGAAACCAAGGACTTCAGTCCTTGGAGGAGCGTGCCCCGCTGCGGTCTCTTTCGTCCAATATCCGATTAATGATTGCATCATAACTTTCTCCTTTCTTGCCAATTTGCTTAAGCCGTTCCCTTGTACTCGTCCTTAGCTGGATTACAGCGATGTCCTTTTTTGGCATAAGTCTTATATAGTACCTATGTGCTATATATAGATTACTCAAGAGCTACATCAAGCTCCTTGCAGGCACCTCTCACAGAGGTCAGGGCACTCCGATATACCGGAGAAACACGGCTTCAAGTTCTGCATGTTCTGAGTGCAAATCGCTTCGGAGGGCATGGTGGGAGCGATCCCTGGCCTGAGTGGGTGGCATGTGACGGCACTTTCCGGAGTAGGTCGCCAGGACTGACCTCGAAAGAGGCGTTCTGTGAGGATACGCCAATCCAAGAGTCAACCGGCCAAATGTAGCCCAACATCATCGGAGTTACAAGCCCATGACTTCAGTCGTGGGTAGTTGACATCAACCTCCTGGGAAGTAGATATACTCTCGATCGATTCTCGGCTGCCGAGCAAGGCTTCATTTTCTGCATATAGGCGAACTTGCTCGCCAAAAAGGTGATCGGGAATGCTCGGAGTCGCTTCATCCCTGCACCTCATATTCCGCGTCTATCGCTTGGTCCATCTCAGCCCGATCATAGCAGCCAGCCAGATCATTTGGAAACGCTTCGCGAAGACTTTGCACCAAGGGAACTTTTCGGATCATCACTGCCGGCATGGTGTCCCAGGGGCTCCTACCACTCTGCGTCTTCCGGATAAAGTCTTTCAGGTTCGCATCCCACTACCTTTTCAAAATTTTCGCATGTGTCCGTTCGCTCAAATCTGAGATCGAATGGTGTCTCACCAGGGGATTCCTCGAAATGGTCGTCGGTGTCAATCGCCTTCCGGATGAGATCAGCACGCGGGCGCATGGCTTCGTTGGAGTCTATTGAGAGATGGATCATTCAACCTCCTTCTCTGGATCAAGTGCCAATTCAGATCGCTTTACCACCAATTTACAATAATCAATGAATCCTTTCATTGTAAGATCACCTTTTGCCGCATTACATCTTGCGCAAATTATCCAAACATTGTTCATATTAAGTTCGGATTCGTTATTTATTCTATCCAATGAGGGGCTATGGCTTCGGATTCTTCCGTTTTTCCCACCCCAAGAAAGTTCTTTTCCGCATATCGGGCAGAACTTTTTATCTAGGGAATATTTATAAAGTTCTTCTATTGTAATATTGATTTTATGCCCTTTCCTTTTGTGGGATCGAAGTGCTCCTGACGCCCAACCACGAGGGCTTTTGTTATACCATTCAAACGCGTCGTTCCTAAGTTTTTCTTTATTGTTTTGTGCATATTCGGCGTGATATTCTTTCATGCATTGTCTGCACCAATCTTGTACTCCGCTTACAGCCCGACTCAATGACGAAAACTCAGAACGTGGTTTAATACGTTTGCATCGAGAACACACCAGTTTTTCGTTAGTTACTTTTGACATCGGTGTTTTCCTTCTTTCTGCCACGCACGTTATGCAGAAATTTTTGTGCCCATCCTTTTTATTGTTCCTGTCTATATGAAATCCATCGAGTGGTTTTATTGCGCCACAACCACGACACACCTTCGTCATAGTATTTTACCAATACATTGTTTGCATAAAAGGATTGTGGTGTCTAATCCGCCGCAATTTCTTTAGACGGATCGACGCCCATTTCAGAACTGTCGTAGCAACCTGATAGATCGGAGGGGAAGCTTTCCCGGTGACATTGAACAATCGCTACCTTGCGGATCATCGTTGCTTTCTTTCCATGATTCCAAAGTCCATGCCCCTGATCATACTCAACCAGGCTTACCTCGGATCGGATGGGCTGATCTCTATCGGCCCGATAAACCTCGCACCAGCCGCCCTCCAAGACCTCGCCTTTCCTTTGGAAAGTCCCTTCCCGATAGATCAGCTCCTCGCCCTTGGAAACGATGATGCCTGCCTTGAACCCCCTGTATTGTGGGTTGGCCTCTGCCTTCCGCATGAAAGCCTCTTTTCCCACGACCATTGAGCACTTGATCTCTTGGGTCTTCTGATCCTTGTAAGGAATCAGGAATGCCTCATTGCAGAATGGGTTGAGGTTACGGGCCTGGCAAAGTTTCAGGAACATGAAGGTATCTTTGTCAGATGCCGCTGGGCAAAGGAACTGCCTTATGTCATCGAAGGTCAGTTCGGCCACCTGGAGATCCCTGACGGCTAGACGCGCCTTCGCTAGAGGCCCACCATTCGAAGATCTGCCGTTGGCCTTGGTGTTCGCAGGTCTGGCAGGGAGATTGGGCTTCTGTGGGGCTCTAGCGGGCTCCTCGGCTAAGTCCATCAGGATCTCGATCAGAGAATCCAGGATCTCCGCATTGGAGCAGGAGGGCTTCCCATCCAGGAGGGTGATGACCACATCTCCGGGCATCAGACAGAAGCCTTTCTCGTTGCTGGATACGGTCAGCTCGTGGCGGGCTGCGTACTCTTTGACGGCTGCGCCTAGCTCGTCCATTGAGATGGTTCTGGCGGCCATTCTACTCATCCTCCTCTGGATACATGTCTACCATCGATTCCTCTATCAGTTTCCTTCGGGCTTCGGTTTCTTTAAGGGTTGACATATTTTAATCCTCCTTCCAGGGCAACACCCGGAGGGCATCGCCGTCTTCATCGATTTGCACGTACTGCCCTTTATGCAGCCCGTGTTTGGTGGTCCACTCTTTGGGCAGGGTCAGAGTCAAGCTGCTTCCTTGCTCGATGAGTGGTCTAATAGGCTTCTCTATCATAGATTGTCCTATGGTACTCTACGTATAAATAGTTGTTGATGAAGGCCAATACCCGCATACCCGCAAGAAATCGATATCGGGTAACTGCGGGTATTGTTTTGACCTCCATAGCTCCTATAATTATTCTACCTTCTTTTATCTGGCGACCAGGGAAAACACACTCCAATACCCGCAATTCTTTATTCTATATATTTACATTTCTCTGTTTTAGAGAAGAAATCAATATCAATAAAAAATAAGTATAGTAATATAATAACTAATAGAGTGCGGGTAACAATTGTTAATTTTGCGGGTATTGGGCATATCGAATACCCGCAAATTGAATTTTGTGGTTCTACTGATGTCGGTTGTATACCCGCAGATAGCAGCAGACGCATTTGCGGGTATATGGTTTTTACGACACAAAAAGAAAAAAAAAATCTAAAGAGTTGAATTTTTTGCTTCTACAACTTTCCAACGTTTGACTTTATTATGTTTATCCTCGCTTTGTTCCAATTTCAGACCGTTTGGATATATGACGTTTAGCCTTTTCCTCAGAATCTTTGATAATATTTTGGCATTGCCGGGAGCACGGAACTTAATTTTTTGCGCTATTTCGGTGGTGGCGTTCTTGCCTATCGCAGAATAAGGATTCTCGATGTCCGTGACAATGTCAGATGCCAACATCTCATGTTCCCCGTGTTCTGCGTGCCATGCATCAAAAAAACTTTGCCATTCATCACTGGAACTATCCATGTCCTCGTACAGTTTAGATAGATTGCCCAGAAATCCCGTCACGCCCGCGAAATCCAGGATACCACCTACCACCTGTACCCAATCTTCGAAGCCACCGATGACCAGCTTGCACCCACCGGGACGACCAGCTATAGCCCATGCTCGGGCCATGGTAAGCAGTGATGCCAGCAGTTCGCCACGATGCTCTTCAGCCCATGCATTGAGTTCCGGGTGCCTGAATTTGGCCGTATCCCTTTCCCATGGTCGGGCCATCTTAGCATCCATTTGGATGAGGTATGACCGACGAGGAAGATCTCCACCAAGCACGATACTGTTTCCGGTAGCATACCAACAAGCGCGTTGAGGATACTCTATGGCATCTGTTTTTCCCAGGGTCCGATCTTTCCAGATTGATGATGTCAGAGCCCTTGATAGTGTGCTGGCGTTGAGATCCGAGTCGATATTATCTATGCAAATTATATGGGTGCCGTCGCGTAGCAAGCCTGTTATTAGTTTGCGCCACTCGTCCTCGTTTTCTGGTGGGCTAAGTGCGGCCATTGTTTTTCCAGTTGCTATGATAGATATGAGTTCAAGAATTTTGGTAGCACCTGTTCCGGGCGCTGGTTTATCTATCAACGCGATTGGTACCTGCCCTCTTATCATGGGCCGCACTATCGTGGTAAGAAATGCCGCCATCGCGTTGGTTTTCGCCGTATGATCTAAAAACGGGAAATCGCCCAGAACTTCATCCATGAAGAAATTCGCAGCGCGTTTTGCGTCTTCTTGGCTTGGATACTCCGGTATCTCCGGTATAAGCAATTTTTCGGATGGTGAATAATAAAGGCACGTCTCATCATCATATCCAATCGAGCACAGAATACTACCGTCCTCGCGGACCACCGGCGCACTGATCAATCCCCGAACAACAGGCACCTTCCAAGACCCCAACGCCAGCAAAGCTTTGGATATGTCGAGTGGTGGATGGCATAAGGTAGGAACTTCTTCATCATTTATTATTTTTATTCGTTGATATTTTGCCGCCCGGCTCATCTCGTTCCTCATAGCATGGTCGGTGTAATCTTCAATTTTGTATTGATCCAGATCAACCATTTTTATGCGGCACAAAGTTCCGCCCCGCTGGAATATGACGGGAGGATCATTGAAATCGTAAAGAGTTTGCTCTACATTCTCAACAAGTTTGATCAGGTCCGGCACAAGTGTTATAATTGGT
>Ga0265297_10003631_pt1 | contig 27386 bp, 54 predicted proteins | sample Munlanlwell13791_FD_192502 | JGI IMG/M metagenome (GOLD analysis project Ga0265297, IMG submission 192502) | Leachate microbial communities from a municipal landfill in Southern Ontario, Canada - Leachate well 137-91 | ecosystem: Engineered > Solid waste > Landfill > Unclassified | place...
CACTGTGGGTTTGTTGGGCTGCACCGTTACGTCGTTTATCGTGACCTTTAGGTCTTTGGTTAGACCACTTAATGAGCAAGTCCCCCCCCCCAATCATCAGTAGGATAAGTGCTCAACTTCCATGCATCGAAATCGATATCGGCCGCGATATGCCGGCACAGCAACTTGATGCACGTCCTGATTTTATTATCGTTCATGGCTTCACCCATTTGGCCAGGGCTTCTTCCAGAGTGTCGGCGTCCACACCCTTACCGCAGTCAAGACACCTATACGCCCAGAAATAGATACGGTTGGCTGGATCTCGGTCGTCACGCCAGTGCGTTACGCCAACTTGTTGTGAGCCGCAGGTACAGTTAGGTAACGGCACCATACCCTTGAGCGCAGCTTCGTGCTCCTGCGTCAGTTTCTGACGCAGATCGTCCAGTTCTTTTTCTTGGGCTTCATTGATCAATTCCATGACTAAGCTCATGATTTTACTCCGAATTTTCGCAACGCCTCACGAACAATACGGTCGCTCGACGCCTTGATGACGGCATAGACTGTGGCCCAGTTGTACTCCCGTGTGGGCTCTTCGGGTTTTGCCTTTAGTTTACCCATGAGTCTCTGCCTGTGATTCCTGTTCCGATAATCCCGACCCGCAGCACGACCAACATTCCACAGACTCGTCGCTCGCCTCTACCAGATAACCCAAGCCTCTGCACTCCCCACAGGGCACTGCGGGCGGGTCCGCGTTAAATACCCGTCTATACCAAAAAATCCCCAGCGGAGCGCCAACCGTTGTCGTGTCGTAGCGCGCGTTTCTTACTGACGCAGACAGGGGACTGGGTTCCTCCGCAACCCATCCCTCCGGAGGACACGTCGCGCGATCTGTAGGGTCATCGGTGCACTTCACGGCTTCACCCCAAATTTCCGCAACGCCGCCTGGACAATGCGGTCGCTCGATGCCTTGATGACGGCGTATACCGCATTCCAATTGTATGCCTGGGTGGGCTCTGGTTTTGACTTTCGCTTGCTCATGATTTCACCTGAAATATTGCCGTACCCTTTCTTCCTTTATCTCGTACCCCAATTAACCTTCTTGCGCTACGTGGAGGTAGTGGAGGACTAACGCCGCTGGGTAGCGGTGCGGAAGTAAGGAATACAAAAGTCCAAGCCACACCACTTTCTGTTTGGTACGGAGCCAAACCCATGTCGGACATGTAGGTTGTGCCGTAAGTGTCATTAGGAATCGATGCATGTACAAATTTGAATGCGCCATCTGCTATAGTGCGGCAGATGACCTCATGTCCTTCCCATCGCCACGCTGCGCAGTCAAGATAGTAACGCCAGTAGTGCCGCCCGTCCACGAGATCTGACAGGCGCACCCTGATGTGCTCGGCATCAGGAAAGGCAAACTCCGCGTCCAGACTATCTACGGAATAGACCTCAGTGAACGACATTTTTGCACACCTATTCAGCCTGTAGTTCCTTGGCTAAACGTTCGACCTGCACGGCCGGACACGTAGCGCTGGTTATCAAACACGTTCGGGTCCAGCCTGGTGATCACGGTACATCTCCTTCTGCGCGGCGTGGCTTAGCCACAATTTCGATGCACTCGGTCATGAGATCGTTCTGGTAAGCCTGTTCTCCGCCGGGGCCAGACGGTGCGCTCTGCTTGCACGTCCAGGTTCTGCCCTCGCAAGTCGCAACGAATCGGGCCTCGCCGCCATTACAACCCTCGCAGCTCGGCTCGTACGTGGTGTATAAGGCCCTTGTGATCTTGAGCTTCTTCTCCGAACACCCGGTCTGCCGCAGCGCACCATATGCCAGTAGGTCCATGCGCTTCGGTGTAGGCGTGTAGGTGCAGGTCGAGAACATAAGAACAGAGATAGTCAGTAAAATGGGCCGCATGTTATCGCTCCTTATACCGCAAGAATCCGGTGTTGCTCGTCAACAATTTCGCCAATTTTGCCACTTTCCACTCACGCTTCCAATCAGGATTCTGTGCCGTCACGACTCAGCACCTCATGGGTTTCGCAATCTTACTGGGGTGAGCCATTGATCGCAGTCCAAACAGCCGGTTCGTGGGTAAGTAGTCTCGTCCCCTGGGTGGACGATTGTACGCAGATGTAGGCATGGCCTATGTTCGTCTACCTCGACTATTCTTACAACTTTGCCCGCCCACTCGGATCCCACGTACACCGTACCATCGCGGTCAACGCTCCGCAGCACTGCCTTGCTCATAGCGTTTTGGTCTCATCGCTAGTGTCGGTGACTGACTTTTCTACCCAAAGGTACATCTTGACCTTGATACTGGTAGGCCGCGCAGTGTTGTCGGTGCCCACGGCAGACTTTGATGGCGTTAAATCAAAATCCTGCACCACGGCTTCATATACTTTTCCGCAGGTGCATTTGTATCTATTGTTTCCTAAGCGTGCAAACTTCATCTGCAGCATAGACCGTCCACAGTAATTACAAAGTTGAATCATGTCGACTCCTACTTTGGCCGCTTCGTTCACGCTGGCTTCATTAACTGTTTCAGCCGCTTCACCGCGGCCGTCAGAGTCGTGAAAGGCTGGAACACCAGCACGTCGTGCCGCCAGCGGGTGTCGACGATAGGATTGCCGGCTTTGTCAGCACAAAGATAGAACCGGTAGGAAACCAGATGCTCCAAGTTCGTCAGGATGCCGTAATGCCACTTTTGCCAGACGATCCAGGCCAACGGCAGTTTGCCCAATTCCGGCGTGAAAAAGCGACGGCAAGCCACCTCGTCGATCGTGACGCTCAAGAGTTCGCCGGGCGGAGTGATCTGAAACACCGGCACGTTGGCCCCGTCGGGATCAGCGTACCCTGTGGGCGTGAGTTTGTACCGCTTCAGTTCCTTGGCCCAATCGATCGGCGGCATTTCACGCGGCGGTATCACGTGCCCGGTGTTGGCGAACATCTGCAAGCGCTTCGCGAGAGCCTCAGCCGTACCGCGAGACAGTACCATCTCTTCGCAATCCGATGATGGGTTTATAGGCGAGATTACCGCGATGTTGTCTTTGGGGACACTCGGCTGCACTTCAAGCCGCCAGTTTACGCGGTCGACGTCAGTGAAACCCCAAATGTCTCGAGGTGCGGTTTTCATGTCAGCGTCACCTTATTCCCGAAGTGATCTTCCCAGTCGGAATCGGAATCCGGCCAATCATCAGCCCGAAGGAAGTCTACACCGACACCGAGTTCCTTGGCGGCCTCGCGCCAGTATTCGATCTCCGGTCGAACAGCACCTTTGCGCAGAATACCTGACTTGAAAATGCGGCTCACCAGCACGTCGCGGTCCTCCAGCTCGAACTTGAGCAGATGGATGAGGTCGTGTTCCCTCGGAACCGCCGCACCCCGCCAGCAGTAGCCCACGCGGAAGTGCCATTCCTGAATGGCGTCCTCCAAGGTCTCGCCCGGCTGTTCCAGCCAATCAGTATGGTCGCCCACGGGAGCCACGACCTTGAATCGGAACGTCTGCATGTTGATGTTGTAGCGTGTTGGGGTGCAGATGTCAAGTGTAATCGGTGGACGGAACAGGCAGGTGCACGAGTTCGATCCCTGCTATTTCCGCGGCCTGAAAAATCCTTTTGTCTTGATAAAATTCCCCGTAGGTAATTTTCTTGATTCCCGCGTTTACCAGGAGCTTGAAGCAGGACCAGCATGGCGAAGTTGTGATGTAGATTTCAGTTCCATCGGTTTTATTCCCATAACGCGCGGCCTGGCAAATCGCGTTGGCTTCCGCGTGATTAACTCTAGCGCAATGTCCGGATTCCATTTCGTGGCCAACGTCGTCACAATGCGGCAAGCCCGAAACTGCGCCGTTATATCCCGTCGCAATGACGGTGAGGTTGTGTACAATGACAGCACCGACATGACGTCGATCGCACGTCGCACGGGTCGCGACCGTTTGGGCCAGCGACATGAAATATTCTGGCCAGGACGGTCTCAAATTATTTATCCTCTTGTGCGCTGGGTGTTTTGTTTTCTACATTTCGATCCCACACAATGTCGCGGACAAGTCGCCAAAGGAGATCATCGGTGTCGACACATTCATGGTCGTCTCGCCACGCATTAACTTTAGCCGTGTCGCCGTCAATTGAAATTGGTGCCATTTGTGTAATAAATTGGTGCCAGACATCTACCCGAAATCGTTCGCGGTTATCCTCTAATTTGCACACCAGTGCATCCAGAATTTCAATTTTGGCGTCTCGGTCTTCCGCCGGCCCGGAAAGAAATAGAAGACGAATTTTGCTCAAAGCACTGAAACACTTTTCCGACCAATCGAGGTAGCACAGACACCAGTACGGATTGTCCTTCGATTTTTCCATCGGCATGATGCGCTGCTGTAGACTCAGCAGTGTCCAGTTGACAAAGGCCGTGTGGAGCAAATCCTCGGCCTTCAGTGTGAAGCCATCACGGTCGAGTCCAACGAGTTGCATCTTATTTCTCCTCCGGACAACAGCACGGCTCACCGCTGTACCATTGGCCATCTCGGCCTAACTGCACCGGATACGGTCGCGAGCATCTCGGGCACAGCACCGCGTAAGGACGACCATTGGGATACTGCCGGAAGTGTGCCAACATGTGGCGGGTTTCCTCGAGTTCTTCTTGTACTCTGGTCAACTCCGCGTTAAGTAGCCACAGGCGTTCCTGGTCTTGTGCCCAGTTGGCCCGCATCTGCTCACAAGACAATGTAGGCGGTTCTGGTGCAATTTCTCGCCCGGTCAGCGCGTCAACAGGCGGTAAACCTAGAAATTCTCGCCAACGAGAATTGCAAGTCCCGGGCTCAGGCAACGCGGCGCCGCGCTGTGGAACTTCCGGTTCTGCCGTAACTATGTAGCTATAACCACGCGGAGTTGGCGGTGTAGTCGGAGCGGGCCAAGGCCCGGGCGGCGAAAGCATGGGCGCTTGGGACTTAGTCGGTTTGCCCGCGCTTCCAATTTTGAAAAATTTACCCCAAAACGTCATGGTGTCTTTACGCTATACACGCCGTGTACCCAAGTAAACGGTTCAGTAAATTTTACCTCGAAGACCATGTCGATCCTGGTCGGCTCCTGTGGATAGATTTGTACGGATTCTAATCTAGGTACTATGGCGTAGCGCGGAATCTCGGCGCAGTCAGGAATTTGTTCTGGGATAGCATATCCGCGGCTGCGCAATTCTCCGGCACTGACTCTATCATACTCGGGCATGCTATTCCTTCGCCAGCGGCAAACTTCGCCGCTCCGCAAGCGAACTATTTGGCAGCACCGAAATATTGCCCTGGCGTTCGCGGTTATTGTCCCAGTGAAACCAGGCATATTCGATAGAATCGGTACCGTGGCCACTGAATGACGGTCGGTTCGGCAGCACGTAGACATCGGGTGGGTGGTCCCGCATGATTTTCGATCTCCGGGCCGATGCAATGAAATTCAACCTCAACAACATGACGACGTGATCAGCAATGCTGAATGACGATAATAGAAACTGCTCCGCCGTGCTGTACGGCGGATTCGTCATCACGACGGCATAGCGCTGAAGTTGTTGTTCCGCTGCCACGAATTCCAGGAAATCCCCCGTGACTACAGTTTCGACGCGTCCGGTGGCATGAATCCCCTCGCAGCATTCAGACCGGATTTCCACGGCATCCCACACGATATCCTGGCGTAAATCCGAAACGGCAGCAATGAGCCCGCCGTTGCCCGCACACGGTTCCAGCCAACGGCCCGCAGGCAACTCTGGAATTGCCTCGATGATTCTGCGACAGCACCACGCGGGTGTCGGATAGTTGTCCGCAGGGGAACGTTGGCCGCCGCGACGTGTGGAACTCATAGTTTATCGACCCCATTTTCCCTGAAATGTCTGTCCCAACTTCCTTGAAGCGTTGGCGGTTCAATGCGTCGTGCCGTATACTCAATCGAGCATCTCCGCTGCACCAGCCACTTTTCTTCACCACAGCATGCCAGAATCTCGTGTGTTCCATGAGCATCGGGCAGAAACTCGTCAAAATACTCTGCTGCTGCAAATTTTACTGCGTCGTTCGGCATGACGGCGCGCTCACCCCGGAGGCAGGCGGTTTCTACTGTCCGGAGCTTTATCTTACCGTCGGGCGTCAAGAGTTCTACAGTATAGATGAGCATCGACGCTTGCTCTTAGCCTTTTTAGTTTTCTGCGCAGGAAGTGGTTTGTCGAGACCAAGCTCATCAAGCAAAGCATTGGCTACGCGGCGGCATCGCGCCATAAGGTCATGCTCGTTAATGTGCTGAAAACCGGCCATGACTTTGTGCACACTGGCGAGTTGACGCAGCAATTCGGTGGTTGTGGCGGGCTCGTTTTGGTAACTCATATTTTGGCTCCTCAGTGCCTAGTTTACATCCTGAATCACAGGATTTGCAACAAAAATATGCCCACCACTGCTGGTTGTGTTGACATCCGAAATCAAAACCACAGTTGCGCAGTAGTGGGCACTGACTAGACCATAGTAGTGCAGATGAAGTCAGGTGTCAAGGTTTTTCCGCGTGAGCATGCTACTCGAACGGTGGTGACATCGGATCACGGCGTGGTGTGTGTCGTGTCCACCAGGCTTCATCCCAGCCGAGCCACGCTTCGTCGGGAATTTGTGTTTCAACAAGCCTGATATCAAAATCTTCGTCGTCGCTGCACCGAACCGCAAGCTTGTACACGGATGAGGATTCCGCGCCGCAGATGCTGCAGCACGGCTGAAAGCAAATCGCTGCGTTGTTGTCGCTGAACCAACTATCCATTCGGGGCTCGCCGCCGCACCATGGGCAACGCGCGTGTTGTGGCGCTAGATAAACATGGTCGGATGTGTTATACGGTGCTGCTGTTTCGGTCATGGTTCCTCCTGGATCGGGGTGCCTTGCGTCCAACGTTCACGATCCGCATCTGCAGGCCGACGATCATTCCAAATCGCTATGGCGCGGCTTACTGCTTGCTCTTTAGTTGTGTGCACACAATCAGGCCCCGCGCAGCCACAGCGCAGACAGACAACGCAACATACTGTTCTATCCTGAACTTGTACCGCGCGCAGACCAAAAAGCCAAGCACCGCAGAATGGACAAGCCTCCTGCACACGTTCTGACTCTGGCAACGTTTCGTAAGGCGTAGTGTCGGATGTCACGGTTCCTCCTGGTTTGGTTCTATTGTACATGGCGGTTCATCAAACAAGTGCAACACTAGGTCGTCAAATAGGTACGAGACGTGAATCCGACGGCTTTCGCCCCTAAAAAGTTCCAACGGTTCCGGCTCGCTGAGCCGTGTGTTGGTGCGCAAAACCATATGTACTGTGTACCAAAATCGGGAATCCCATGGTTCAAACACTCCATGCCCAGTGCAGTTCAGCGCCTTGGGGACTTCTCGCGTTGCGGCCCAAAGATCTAGTTTTTCGCACAGTAACGCAACGATCCGGCGGTGTTCTGGCAGCAGTTTAGCTATTGTCTCGTCATCGCGCACAAGACGAACTTTCCACCATTTGTTTGGCTCGTCCCACATAACAACACCGATGGGAATTGTTTCATCTTGCGAAACATGCATGCTGAAAACAGCATGACCAAGTGGAATTTGTTCTATTGACATCACACCAGATCCCAGAAATTGTCGGCAATGATTTTAGAAAACCGCGCTGACATCGGCTGTTGTTCTATTTTGCGCGCAAAGTCAGTAATTATCTCTAGCTCATTTGGAAGCAGTGGAATTTCTCCGCCGGTGTCTGAACGAAAATACCGCGGCTCGCCGAAGCAATTGGTCAAGTCGTCCCGGCGGTACACATTGAACCCGTGTTCAGACTCCCAGACAGGTGCATTATAGCGCCATTCGCCAGGAAACATGACACGAAGTTGGTCGATGATTCTATTGCGCATTTTGTGGTTTTCTCGCGATGATCATTTTCCCGATGGCAGTTCTGGCTTGCGCCAACTTCTCTGGGCTCAGCTTCAGCATTACGATAGGCGCAGGAGTCTGGCGTTTGATTTCTAGAAGCACTAGCAGAAAATCAATTTGCGCCACCATGTAACCCAGCTCGTCAAAGAACTTGAACGCACGGCTGCGCTGTGGGAACGCATCGGCCGCGTTGAAACAGCTGCCAGCCAAAGAAGCTAAAAAGCTGTAGGTCATGTACGGCTCCCAGAGTTACTTCGAGGCCTTCTTTGTTCGCTTGCGTAGTGCCTTTACGGCAATTTTGGGCTCTGCCGCTTTGGCCATTCGCGCGAGCCATTGTTCCATGGGCTCATTTTCCCGCGCCCCATACTGGCGCCGTAGTGCCATCATGGCGCTGGCGCTTGCTTGCCGCTCTCCTTTAATCGCAGCGAGTTCGGTTTTTAGTATGGAGTTCTCTTGCTTGAGCTGTTTATCGTTAGCGGAGAAAATAGTGTCGATGTCATCATAACGGCGCTGCAGTGCATCTCGCTCTGCCGTCAACTGCTTGATGAGCACGCTCATCGTTGTCTTGTCGTTTTCCAGGCGCCCGATTGCGCTGCGTGCGCCCGCGAGCCTATCCTTCAACGCGAGTCCGTAGGCCAAGGTACCGGGAGACGCGCCGGAAACCAGATTTTCCAGTTTGGTTCTTAGCCCCGCAAGCTCTTTTTCCAAGTCTAAAAAAGCTTCGTTTTGAATGTTGTACGCTTGGGTCAGCTTTGCATATTTCAGCCGCAGCTCACCCAACTCTTTTTGTACCACTGTACGCTTATGCTCGACTTCCGTGAGCCGGATGAATTCCTCGCGGGGAAGTGACCAACCCTCGATGACAGGATCGTCTGAAGCCTTGGTGAAACTTCTGGCCAGGAGGTTTACGAATTGCCAAATTCGAGTGGAAAAGTTAAACATATCAATCCTTTCGGGCAAACACGCCCATGTCATTCAATACCCAATAAACCAACTTGATTTCTCGTTTCTCGAAATGCCGCGACATTGCTCGCATGACAGCTCCGCGATCACCGCCACCTTGGAGTCCAAGCTCTTTCAGCACGGCCGCGATTTTCTGCTTCATGGTGAAGCGCTCGAGCACGTGAGAAATTGCTGTATCAATTCGAGTTGCGGATAGTGCAACCTGCTCCTTGGTGAACTCCTCGAGCAGCATTTCTCGGACGTAGTCGGCCGTCAGGTCAGCGTAGGACTCCAGAGCGTTCCACGCCGTGGCCGTGATGACGTCGAGAGGAATAGCGCCGTTGGCCCAGTGGGCGGACTCCATCTGGGCGGATTTGCACTTCATCTGGCGATAAACACCGTCGACCAGGCAGTAAAACACGTAGCCTTCAAGACCGTCCTTCCCGTCTGGCCCCGCGATTCTGCCGTCCTCGCGGATCTTCGTGGCGCTTGTGACGTTCTGTCGCCAAGCCTCGTAGACCTCGACGAAATTGCCAGAGGCCGCCAATTGCTTTTCCACACTGAGCCCGAAACCTAGCCGGGGTAGCTCCACGGCGTGGTTGTTTTGTGCAACACAAAACAGTAGCTTGGCGTAAATCGGTACCGAGTACACTACGGTCAGGGGATTATCATACCCATACAGTTCAAAAGAGTATGAGTAGTTGAAGCCGCTGCGGCGCTCGAACCAAAGTGTGCCTTCGATGTTAAATCCAGTTTTGGCTCCTACGGCCACCATGGCCCTGCGCCACAACGCAGCGGCGTCGAGGAATCGATTGGCCTGCAGGACCGGCGTGAGCCGCGTCTTGTACGTCAGGAACTCGCGACCCTCGTGGTCCTGGTACCAATAGGCCAAGACATTGGTACCGTCGAGTTTCTCGTACACGACGAACTCGTGTTCGCCCTTGAGCCAAGGATGGTAGATCCGGGTGGTACCGTCCTGTGTACGGCCAAACGGATAGTGCAGTTTCGGCGTGCACCAGATGACCTGCGGCTCGGTCTCGTGGCCCGCGACCCGCCAGATGACCAAAGCGCCGTACCGGTGGTCCGACACCTTGCACAGCCAGCCCTCGATGGTCTGGTTGCCGTTGAACGTGTCCTGGCAGCAGAACTCCGAGAGGTTCTCGGGAGCGGTGTCAAGAAGTTGTGCGGCCTGGTCGATCGTTACCACAGTGTCACCACTTCCCGCAGGAGCACAATGGTGGCGGTGCTGCACATGATCAAGACGGCTCCACACAGCACGCTGAGAATCCAGTACCAACGCTCGTGCACAGGCCGTCCTGTGTGTCGGCACGCGCGATACTGCCTGATCAGACTCGACAGCTTGATGCCGTGCAGAACGGCCAGCAGCAGTGAAGTCCACATGGCCGCGACAGCGTACGTGAAGTTTGTCATGATGTTGCTCCTGTTACTCGTGCAGATGCGCTGTTTGTTCTATGTTCATGCTCAACTCAAGATGAACACAAGGAATATGAAGAGTAGGATTGCGATCCACCATGGCGCGAATACCCACCACCATGCCCACGCGATGTGGCCCGTGAGTTTCAGCACCAGAAAGATCAGGACCAGGACGGTCGGGATCCCGATGCCGCCGTTTGTGTTGCTGTTGCTCATTGGTGACCTCTTGGAATCTTGTAGCAGACGTGCCGGTGGTGTCAACAGCTAAGTCGGCGCTTTCCACTCGCGCGCCTTGACGGAAAATCCGCCGTAGTAACCGTTGTGTTCGTTATGCGTCTCGACGGTCACGACACCATCGGAAGTCAAGACACGGAGAAACTGAATGTCGTGCGGTTGGCAGTATTTATCGGTAGTACCGGGGCCGTCAGCAACTTCGATTCCCATGAGTGTGGCCCCAGAAAACGCTGTGAGGTCGTCACCACACGTCATGTAGCGTCTTTCGCAGCAGCTTTGTCCATCATCCCAAAGCTTGATTCCAGTGTCATCCGTGAACGCAACGGTAAGACAATCGGTCGTGCTGCGCCCGTCGGCGTTAAGCGCGATGGCCTTGATCTTCTTGCCCAGCGCCGCCTTGACGCACCGCGCTGTGGAACCGCCGTCGCTGAACATAGAGAGCATCGTACCCAAACCTAGCTGTGACATTATTCCGTGTCCCTTTCCGTGACGGCACCGTCGGCGCCGATATCACGAATAAATTTAGCCATTTCGCAGTTGTCCATGATGGTCCACAGACGTAACTCAGTTTCCGTTTCGCTGATGTTCCAGTTTTCAGCTTCGGCCAGATGCTTGATCTGCCTGTATTGCTGCACCGTCAGAGCGCAAGTGTTCAGCACAAAACTCGACGATGAAGAATTGCTTACGAAACCAGTTCGTACTCGCATTTCTTATTTACCGTTCCTAAAACCATAGTCAAACATTACACTTGACCATGACGCCGGACGAACTGTGTTTCTGACGATTCGTGCTGGAACTTTCATCCAGAACAGAAGTGGTTTTCACCTTGCCCTTATGCCTTTGAGAAATCGTCTCCCCGGTACATAAAAGCTTGCCCTCTGCTGTGCTCAAGGCACCACTTTTGCGAAACCAATCATGTCGTCGGACAAAGATTTTCATCTTTGCTTTGGCACGAATGTTTCGCACGAGAGCTGCCCAACGTGACCATACATGTCTTAAACCGTCCTCTGGGGATTTAGGAGTGTAGGCCACGGATAAGGGACATCTCTCGGATCTTCTTAGGCTTCTCCTTGCCAGGACAATCCCTGCGGCTATTCCAGAATTTATTCCGTATTGGGATTGATATTTTACATATCCAATAACCGAACTGTACGCAGGATTGACCGTAAAGACTTCAATGCCTTCTTGCCATGCTCTGCTTTTAATTATAGCCGTTACAGCACTGTAGGCAAAAGCAGACAGCATAGCTCTTTGTGGTAAGCCTTGATCCCGCATGGCTTTCTTTTTGCCAGTAAAATCAAGGTTTTCAATCACTACTGGTGCTTTATGTAGAACAGCAAAAGCAATGATTTGTTTAACTGCTTCTCCAATCGAAGCTTGTATTTGGTTATGGTTTGCACTTTTGCTCGTTTTGAACGGAACAGAAAGCATGGCTTTCATGTTCCCTTCAAAATCAACAAAAGCAGCATCCAGGCTACCATTATTGATATCAATGCCTACTCTGCCGTTATATCGATTTGAAACGATTTTGACTTCACTTCGGTGAAGTGAAACATGAACCGTCCATCTGTTCTTTTTACCTCGATTGAACCTGAACGTCAGGGCGTCACCTTGCTCTAAAGCAGATCTAATGTCATGGACAGCTGCGTTTTTGCCACTTCTGTCATAGTGGAATTCTAGACTTTCAAAGACAACCGTGGGGCCAAATTGACTAACCAAGCTAGGAGCTGTCCTGAGCGTTAAAGTGAAGGTTCCATCTGGTTGCTCAACTAAACAAGCATTTGCATTACCCTGAGCTTCATCCGCACTACCTACAAGAACAAATGTATTATTACGCGTTTTTCTCCAAACTTTCTTCCACTCTGTATGATCTCGGTACCCATTTTCTTTCAGGCTATATTGAGCCAAAAACAGCTTTTTTGAACCGAAACAAAGCTTCGGTTTTGAATCGGTTAAAGCTCTAAGTTTCGCTTTTTGACTACTTAGCCTTCGTTGTTTTTGATGTAGGATAAAACGTGCTTTAGCTTTATCTTCTTTTTTAATTTCTGCTTTTAGATCCTTGACCTTCTTGGTTAGTGCAGTAACGGATGCATCGGTTGCAATGATATGCGCTTTATGCGTTTCTACGCGAGAGCCTTCTTTACCATCGAGGTCTATTTTGATCCCATTATATTGTCTGGCATTAATTCCATAACGAATTTGATATTCTCGTTTAGTTCGATTGGCATCAAAATTAGGTTTTTGTCGAGCTGCATGAAGGCATCGTTGAGCCGTGTTGAAGATTAAGGCATAAGACTCACAATAAGCGCAGCATTCGTTAGGCACACGTGTCGCGTACGAAACGATAGGGCGGGTGTCTTTTGCCTTTTTTCGCATCTACTCTTTATCTACGCTTGCAGCGGCTACGGCTCTTTTTGCTCGATTGTAAGCAGACCTCTTTCCATAAATTCTACTACACATTGAAGTCACGACATCGATAAAATCTTGGACTAGCTCGTGTTTTTCTTCTGCTTCGTTCATAACAAGCAATTTTCTTCCGTGAGCGGAAAGAATCGCTTCCATTGTATTGACGCCGAACCTAGCTAGTCTATCTCTGTGTTCCACCACAACAGTAGTTATAACTGGGTCTTGCAAAAGAGTCAACAGTTTTGTCCTATGGTCGTTCAGACCAGAAGCAATTTCAGCTACTTCTTTGTAAACAATTAAACCTTTCTGTGCTGCAAACAACCGCAGCCGCTCCATTTGACGCGTTAAATCTTCGCTTTGATCTTGTGATGATACTCTACCGTACAGAGCGATTTTATTTTCTACTTGGCAAGGTTCCACAGGATGTACTATGATGGTACCTGTCGCAAACTGCTCTGCTGGAATTGGCAAAGTATTGTTTTTAAACATACGATACGCCGTCATATATGAAATGCCGTTGCGTTTTGCCCAGGTCGAGAGTTTCATAAATAATTAATCTCCTCTGCTTAAAATATAAGGTGTACCTGATAAAAAATAAATATAGGTGTAGAGATTATTTTGAGCTGTTCGAAATCTGATTGCACGCCATGTTTTCAGGAGTGAACGCAGCGATATAACACGGATAGTAACTATCGCCGAAATCGGTACCGAGTTCCAGCACTACCTTGCCCGTCACCGCGTCGGTGAATACAATGGTGGTGCGATCCTTGTCCGCGTTCTCTGCCCCGATAACCCTACAGGCAGGAAATGTGTTCTGCACTCTATAGTCGCTGGCCTCGAATACTCCAAGCAGCGACCTATAGCCATCGTCCGGGTTTTCCATCGTTTTGTAGACCGTGCCGTCGAGCACGAAGTACATGACGTTGGCGTCGGTCGTGTGGTAGTAATCTTCTATACTTTCAGCACCAAAATCAACGCCAGTTAGCTCGTGCTCGCCGAGCATAGCACTGTCCGGAACAACACAGGCATTTACATTCAAAAAATCCAGTGACATTTTACTTCTCCTTGCACACCATGTTTTCTGGAAAGAAATCCGCGATGTACCGCGGGCAACGACCGTCGAAACCATCCGTTCCAAACTCCAGCACCAGTTTATCGGTTTCCGCGTCGACAAACACAATTCCGTCAAACCCGAACTTGCCGGGCTGAGTTTTTACACCAACGACACAGCGCGGTGCAAACGTGTTCTGCACCACGTAGTCAGTTATTTCAAGCGCGGCTAGAGCTGACGCGCACTCATCGCCATTTTCTACGCAGCGATAGGCAATGCCGTCGAGCACAAAGCACATGGCGTTGACCTCAGCTTGGCCCACAGCACATTTAGTAAAGTCAACTCCAGATAGTATGTGCTCGCCGAGCATAGCATCATCTGGAATAACACAGTCGGTTGTCTGTAGAAAGAACAACGACACTTTATCTCCCCTTGCAGTACCGGGCTTCCATGTCGAATAGCCAGCGTTCCAGCGCGATGTTTGTGGCCATAGCTGGGCGCGCAGCGTGTGGTTGTATCGGTTCTAGGTTGTGTTGCCACGTTGTTCCCGGCGTACAGTGAACACCCGCGCCACAGTCTTGGCACACTGTGTCGATATACGGAGTTAGTTTTACACCGTCGGGTGCTGTCTCACCGAGATCCTCTAGTGGCCGGACTGTTGCATACGCCGGACACTCCCAATGGTACTCCTCGTCGATGAACCGGTAACCGAATTTCGTTCGGATGCCAAAGAAACTGCTGTTCTTTTGACAGAACACCGCAGCCGGGCTGAGAGTGCGTGCATCGACCCTATAGAGATGCCGGTCTTGGCACTGGTCCAAGGGGATCATCGGTTTTTGAGCCAAGTGTAACCCATGGTCATTTTGCCTCGATGCGATACCAATATTCGTCGTCTGGGCCGCATTCACGTAACACGATGTTGGTATAGCCTTCAGCGATAAGGCGCGCGTTTCGGCCTGTAACGCCTTTATATATTCGGTCAGAAGCACTGGGTCGCTTAGAAGCTGCAAACCGCGTGCGATTGTAGTTATGGTCTCAAACCGTTTTGTATCCCTGGCCATTACTCGTCTTCCTCTTCGTTTAGCACCAGGTGCGTGTTTCCTGGACAGTTATTGCATTCCGTACTGATGCTTAGCGTTGCGTTACTTCCGCCATACATTGTCGGGAACACCAGCACGAGGTGCTCATACCTGATGTCGTCGTTATAAATATTGGAATCGTAACCTTGCTCGTACTGGTACGATACCAGTGCGCCGATCGCGACCAGATGTTCCAGCGCTTGATCTACTTTGCTCACACTACACCTTCGCAGGCTTCAGGTTCTTCGCCTGATGCTGCTGTTGCTCTGCCGGAAAATAAAAATCCCGGCATAGATTCTCACGCCAGTGATCTACCTCGACACCAGTTTCTAGGAATTGTCGGCGCTCTTGGGTGGTGCCCAGGACCCAAACGTGCCGTCCAGGGCCAGGCCGATCCAGCGTTGGGCACGGGCAGTCGCGTGCGAGACACTTGTGTTTCGTACACACGAGGTGTAGTGTGCGGAGCGTTGTGTCTTCGCCGGTTTCGGGATCCAGGATGACTTTTTTGGCCATGCAGACGTTGTAGCAGATGGCGGGCGAGGTGTCAAGTCTTGTTGCGTACGCAGAGCAGGCCAGAAAGGATTTTGTCGACGGCAAACCGCTGCTCCAGCCCCACGCAATCTTCAGGGAACATGTACGCGCAATCGTACTGATGCTGTTCCAGGTTGGCCAGACAGCGCCGAATCAAGTCTTTCTGCTCATCGGCAGAAAACATTGGTGACGGTGTTACGAACTGTGCAAGCTCGCCCCAGACGTGCGCGTACTCCAAGTTAGCTTCGTTGCTGGTTCTGTGCTGTTGTACCTGCGTTTTGTAGAACCAATCCATGGGGTCATCACACGCGACAGCAAAAGGATTCCACAGCGCGGGTTCTACGAGATAGAAGTTCTGGCACAGCAGCGTACTGATGGTCTGTTGGAATGTCGTGTACGCACGATATTGTCCGATATGCGCGCGGCAGCGGTATTCCTTTTTAAGGAACATTCTATAAGATTCATACGCCTCGAGTGTCATCGGTACAGTGCGGCCGGGCCGCACAGGCTCGATCCACTGCCGGTACAGCGACTGCCATTCTTCGATTACCGAAGCCGTCAGCCGATATTTTCTAGCGTCGCAGCGCTCCAGGGCTTCCTGCAGAGCGTCGGGCTCCATTTCGCCGTCAGTGCCCGGGCCCGCCTCGAATAGTGTACCGGGAACTCCGGAATCGATGAATGCCCTCAGTACCATGGCATCGAACATCGGCGAGAGGATATGCTGGTCCTGGGCACCGCGATAGAAAATGTCGCCGCCGACGTCAACTAGAACAATGTAGTCATACTCTTTGGCCAAACACTTGAAAGCTTCGACCAGCCCGACTGTGCCTCGGGCCAAGGAAAGTCCGTAAACCTGTGTACCCATGTCGGCACACATCGCGGCCACGGCGGCGTCGACGAATTTAATTGGTGTGCCGTCGAACATGCTGCGGGTGTCTTGAGGTTCCGTGGTAGAAATGCCGCACCCGTGCTCTTTGGAACTGTGGTCATGAAATGGGCTCAAGACGCCCGCGACCGCGAATTCCTTCCACTGCCAACCTAAGTCGGCCAACGCCATACCGGCGAGCCAAGTGGAAAAAATGTCGTTACCGCCGCCAGTGCCGACGAATAGAATCTTGTTTACGCGCATGGGAGAACTGTAGCAGACGGCCGGCAGGATGTCAAGAAGGAAGTAGCTAAGCGGGCACATTTCCTTCTTTGATAATTTTTGTACGCCAGTAAGTAGCGGTGTCGTTTAGCGTTGCGGTCAAATCTAGATCAACGCAATGCCCCAAAAGGGCACCTGTGTCGGCGTCGTGCAAAGTGCAGCCTGTTTCATCCTGTACGGCAACGACAGTGATTTCCATGCCGACTTTTCCGTCGGGGAGTCTAACGCTTCCATCAGGAAGATTTACATTAGGAGATTGCACTGTTTCGCGCATTTTATCGTGGTACTGGGCCGGTAGACTCTTCAACAGACGCTCTCGCTGCTGCTCTCCTGTGTAGAAAAAGCCGTAGTCCGCGACTTTCACGATGGCAAGTCCAGTGTCGGTGTCGAATTCCTGCACGCGGCCAATCGGCCGCCCTGAATGGTCAATGCACGTTATTGCAAATTTGGCGTACTCGAAACCAGGCGTGTCGCAACCGTTGAGATAATGAAATTTGGGCATAGGCTCTCCCGACGCTATTTAGCGTCTACATTCCTATTTTGAGTTCTTTCCCGTACCATGTCTCGCGAGCACGGGACGTTAGCTCGAATGCCTCGAGGCATTTGATCAGGTACTGTGCTAGAATGAAATCAGGTGTATTACTAGCGTTCTCGCGACTGTAACGGTTTAGCACGGCAGAAAGCTCGCGCTCAAACTCACTAGTCACGGACATAGTCGGTGTGCCATTGGTCACGGTCACGCCTGGTGCAACGTGCAGCAAAGTCATTTGTTTTCCTTACTCGCCTGTGCGAAAAACGCGGTCAGCCGTTCGACGGCCGAGGTGCGTGACAGAATAGCAGCCAGGGTTTACCGCGGAAATTAATTCCCGTGCGACCAATTCATTGGTCACGGCACCGTCGTGTCGAAGTTCGTGTACTGCGGCGTAGCCGCCGCGCTCGACGAGACGACAGAGATAGCGTTGCGCTGCTAACGTGAGTTTCACTTGGCCTCCTTGTTTTTGAGACGTCTATTTCGTCTTTTTTCTGCGATTTCTTTTTTGTCTTCTAGGTAGCGTAATTCGTTATTAAGACTGCTACACAGATCTATACGCTTTAGTCCTTGCGTGTGCTGCATGCGCACCTTGCCAGCTATAAAGTCTGCACGCTCCACTCTGACCCACTCGGCTAGGTGGTCGTTGCGCACAATCCACCAGTTCGTCGTGATGACGTCTGCGCCTTGCTCTACTAGAATGGATGGTACTAGCGTGTATTTTAGTCGTAGCTCAGCGTCCCTGATGCCTGTTCTGGTCTGGAACAGGTCGCAAAGCTGCTTGCGTTTGGCCAGAAGCGTGCGCTCAATGCTGGTGGTTATATTATTTAGATTGCGCATGGTGTTCCTAGTCGGGTGTTGGTCTGAGTAAATCGTGCATATTTGCGCTGAGCAATTCAAGCTCGTCGTTGAAGTCCCGGTCGAGTTCGCGTTCCTCGGCCAAACGTTTGTACACTGGATTGCAATAACTACAGGTGCGCCGACAGTGATTCCGGATGTTCTCGTGCGTTTCTGCGCGTTTGACGGCGTCGAGTTCGTCGTGGTCCACATCGCGGTGCTGCCAATGGCGGCGTTTGACCTTGATGCGCCGTAACCATTTCCTAGTTACACGGGCGCGGTCAGCGCGACGTTGTGCACGTGATCTCACTCGACGCCCCTCACTGCGGGCCAATCGCCAAAATGGCCCTGGGTTCCAGAAACTCCCGTAAAGATGCAGGGATGACCCAGCAATCTTGACTTTCAGAATACTGAAGCCAGCCCATGTCGACCAAACGTAAAGCGGTAGCTTTCTGTTGGTCATCTACCAATACAGCGGTCAGGTTTTCCATCCCCAAGACTACGCGGTAAAGCAAATCCCTGGTCTTTGCTCCCGTGTTGTCCAAGGCAGCTTCCAACACTAAACCTGACCAGTGTGGATCCAGCAAACACAGATCCTGAACAACTCCGCGCTTTACAAGCCAGCGAGCCAACTGATACTGCTCCGGGGGCATTTTCTCCCAAAACTGCGCCAACGTGTCGTTCCCCATGCTAGGTTTATACCTCCGAAAACTCGAAGTCGTAACCGTCCCGACGGTGTCGTCCGACCCATTCGATCAGTTCAGCAATGTGTTCTTGCGTCAATTCTTCAAAGCAGGTTTCTTTTCTGTACTCTTCCAAACATTTGTTGCGTGCCTACCGACAGTACATCGTGCAGGCTGCCGCAAAACCTCTGGTTGTTTGCTCTGCCATAACCTCGCGGGTTACCGTTGTTGGTGTCTGGGCGATGTGGCGCCATTCGACATATTGTCGATCGGGCTTGCCGGTCTTCACAACGAAGACGTCACGGTACGCGTCCAGCCTGAGGTTCATCGACATGGAAACTATCCGCTAATGCCCAAGTCGAAGATTTCGCTGCCGACGGCGCTCTCGCTTGGCTTCGGCGTCATCAAGATTGCGCTGCATCAGCTCCGCGTGCCGAGCCTCACTGGGCGTAGGCTCCATTGCCTGAATGAAGGGAACACTAACGATTTCCTCGGCCTTTGCCGTCGTCTCAATAGTCTCAGCGGTTACGTCAATAATTGGATTCATTTCAAAATCTCCTGGTTGATGGTTTTACACTATAGCGTGCCGGTGCGCAGATGTCAAGCGTTTTTCAGTACGCCGAGGTAGTGCTCGACTTGCTCCGCGGATTCTAGATTCAGCCGCAAGCTGTAATGACTTCCCAGGCGGACAACCTCACACCCAGGAATCGTTTTCGCTCTTTCGATCAAAGCTTGCGCAGTGTCGGCGTCCTGGCGCAGCGGCACAATGACGGGACCGGCCATTCTCCGGCAATGTCGGTCATCGGGATAAAGTAATCACGGCTCTGGGGTGCTGGTTGATCGCCTTCAAAAGGCTACTCAAGAAATTAATGCAATTTTCATAGTTGCCCCATCCGTTGGCGGGATTGTGCTGCTTGTACAGGTCCGGATAGGCTTCGAGTTCCGCGAGCAGCTTGATGACATCTTCACGGATATCCGCGCCGGTCTGGCCCTCGGAATCTCTGGCGATGTGCTGCCAATATGGTCCGGCGGAGTCGAGCATCGGCGCGAGATTGTGCGTGATGTTCGCGTCCCAGATGGTTGTGCGGAACGGTTCTGGTCCACCGAGGTCGACGACGGCGCTCAACCACATATCGAGGCTCATTTATTTACCTTTCCACTGTTCAGGATAGTGTGGGATCTCTGGTGGGCGGTCTGGCTCTACCGGGCAAAACGTTGCGACGAACGATACCACTAAGGACAACGCGATGAATGGCCAAGTCCACCAGGCCGCTTGAAATTCTAGCCACAAAAACACCACACAGCCTACAGAAAAGCTGATAGTGCAAACGAGCCGGCTCATCGCGGCCCAGTGGTACCAGTTTATTTTGTGTCGCACCACACCGCCTCTTCGGTTTCATCACGAGGCTGGCAATTCATGCAAAGTCCATCTTCAAGCTCGCCAGCAGGAACTTGCTCCCCGCATTCACGGCAGAATGCGTCGCACCAGCTTCGGTAAACCGACACACTTTCGTCCAGGGACATGATTAATCCAGGAATGCGACGAAAGTGTTGCTTTTCTCGGTGTTGGGAATGACTTCGTGCCATCCCTGGAGCACGACGGTGTGGTGGTCTCGATGCGTGACACGTCCACGCGCGTACACCGTAGCGCCGCGCTGCATCTGGCGCCAATGCCAAGACTTGGCTTCGGCGTTCTCGTCGAAGATCTTCACATACTGAGCATATGTGACGCCATTGGGGTACCGGGGGCAAACCCAGACGGAGGTACCGCCAGTGCGGTAGATCTCTTCGCACGTGTGGGGCTTGCCGGCGCCACGACGAATCGGCTCCTTCTTCAGGGTGAGTTTCTCGTCGACGACGAGGTCTGGACGCGGCACAAAAAACCATTCTCCCTGGCGAATGAATGCTTCCTGATGCCGCTTGTGCAGGTGCTTGCGCTTCGTCTTCGCGCGTTTCTGAGCCTCCTGCACCACCGTGGGTTTCAGAGACTGTTTGGCTGCGTCAATGTTGATCGCCGAGCGCACGACGGGCGCGACGAACCAGTGCATCTCATCGTGCCCGAGAAGAAGTTTCGTGGGTTCGGCCGAGACACCGGGGCGATCGGACGTCGGCGTGACGTTGAGCAGAATGTGGCGGCCCTTGGGGTCGATGTCGATGACCTGAATGCCCGCGAGGTTTTCGTTGTTGATCGTGAAACTGAAACGTTCTTGCTTCCCGGTACCGACGACATTGGCGCGGAATGCCGCCGGCCGACCGAAGCCACGGCGATCTTCCACGGTGTTGACCTCGACCTCGGCGCCCATGCGCGCAAACTGGCGAATCACATTGTTGAGTGCTGCGTTTTCCATCTCGGCCTCCTACAATGAAACTACTATAGCGTGTTCGCGCCCATGTGTCAAGCCTAAACTATATATTCGAGCGGTTGATTCGCCCTGGGCATCGTGTTCGAGGAGGTCACGTCGTTGTTTGTTGTGATGCTATACCAGGCGTTGTGCCAGGTATGACGCGCCGGCCAGGTGCGACGCTCGGGCCACGCGCACGTTAGCGTGGCATACTGACTCGTCGGCGCTGTAGTTTGCGTCCAAGTACCGGACAGACTATTGGATTTCGGCGTATTGACGTTCGCCAGCGCCCACGCCAAGGCAAATCGGCGCGTAGACAAGTCCAACTCGTAGCCCCGCGCCGACCAATTCTCAACCTGTTCTTGCTGCCGCCTGCTGGCTGCCATGCGCGGCTGCGCACTTCGGGCAGGATGCTGCACCAAACTGAAACAACGCTTTAGTTTTGTGCCGGGGCAGAAACGCAAACTACGCTTCCTTCCAGACGATTGTAGCTTGGAGTTCTTTGAGCACGCTGCCGTCAAACACCCAGCGCCAGCGTGTTCCGTCCTCGCCTAGAATTTCAATAAATGAACCAGGCTCGACGTACGGCGCGATGGCGCGGAACAGTACTTCTTCCTGCCCGATCTTGCGATCTTCAAACTCTAAACCGCAGATGTTGCCCTCAGTATCATGAATGGCGTCCCAACCAAATTCCTCCAGGATGCCCTCAAGGGATTTGCATGCTTTCGCTTTCTCCATATCGACCCAGGAATAGCACCATTCGAGGCGCTTTCGGTTTTGCCAGGAGCCGCCATGCATTTCGTTCTTGTGCGCATCGCTAAGAATCTCATGGGCAGCGTCGAACGCTTTGCTGAGATTCTTTTCCTTGATCGTGAACTCACAGTTTTGTAAACTAATTTCGTATCCCATGTTGTACCTCCACTACACCTTGACGAAACAGAACTGCAGTTGTTTTACTGTGCCGTACACGACTTTCACTTTCTTGTCATTGGGATCGATGAGGCGCAGCACGATGTTGGGTCGCTTCTTGGTCAGCATACCCCTCCCTGAAGAGAAGGGCTTGTAAGATCAACAGTCTTACAATTTTTCCGATATCCACGACGTCGTTTGCTCCTAACCGTCTTAGAAGTAGAGACAACATCTCCATCGGCGTTAATTCCCGGTAGAGCACCGGTATTTATAATTGATTTAAACCAACGAACAAGGCATTGGGCTGCGTTGACATCTCTATCATGGTGAGTTCCACAATGAGGACAAGTCCATTCTCTTGTACCTAAATTTTCCATACCTTTAAGCTCAGTATTTTTAAATCCACACACACTACACGTTTGTGTGCTAGCGAAGAAACGCGGAGCTTTAATGAAAAGCTTGCCTCGCTCGCTGCACTTACGCTCAAGAATAGACCTAAACAGCCCAAAACCTAAATCCATGATGGTTTTGCCAAACCGTCGTCTTTTGCCTTTTCGTGCCATGCCGACTAAATCGATGTCTTCTACAACAATGACGTCGTATTGATCAATTAGGGTTTTAGCCAGTTTGAGCAAACAGTCCAAACGGCGGTTGGCAATTGTTTCATGGATCCGAGCAACTTTTCTACGTTGCTTTTCATAACCTGCGGAACCAAAAACTTTCTTGGACAACCTCCTTTGTGCTTTGCCGAGTTTTTTCTCCAACGCCTTGAACTCGCGCGTGTATTTGGTTTTCGTACCCACGCTCGTTACAAAAAGGTTAGAGAAGGAAAAATCAAGACCTACGACTTTGTCGAGGTCTGGTTTAACGTATGGTACATCAGGCAATTCAACCAGAATAGAAGCGAAAAACATACCAGAGCTGGTTTGTGATATAGTAACGGATTTAATCTTGCCTTCTATTCTTCGGTGAAATACTGCTTTGACAAGACCCAATTTGGGTAGCTTGAGGTAGTGGCCTACCGCTCTAATTTTGTCGTTATTGCCGTTGTTGGTAGTATAAGCTTTTTTGGCTGTTCTACGCTTCTTTAGTTTTGGGAAACCGCGCTTACGCTGTTTTGTTGGATCTTTCTTATCCGCTGAATAATCAGAAAAAGCACCTTTTAGATTGAGCTGCGCATTGCACAAAGCCATGCAATCAACATCTTTTAAAAACGCTCTTTCTTCTGTTTTAAACGTCGCTGGAGTTGAAAAATTAAATTTCTTTTCCTTTTTATAATTTTCCAGCGCCTCCAAAAGCATAAGATTCCAAACAAGTCTAGCACAGCCAAACGTCCTTACGATTAGGTTGGCTTGTTCTTCGTCAGGATAGATCCTGACTTTGTAGGCATAATTTCTCAATCTTGCTCTCTACGCTGATTTTCTACATAATGTTTCAAAATATCGACCGTGACTAGAAAATACGACGCTTTCGATTTTTGTTCCGCCGTGGCGCTGGAAGATCTCCAACGCGAGTGCGAGGTGCTCGATTGGGATGTGGGGCATGCCGCTCTACTCCTTGCTTCGTTTTACACCGCCGTGTGGCAGAATGTTCAGCGCCCGGGACCACAGTGGGTTCAAAGAGGTGCTGCGCTTGCCCACCGTGAAATTAAAAACACCCAGCCCCTCAAGGTACGCGAGGGCTGCGGTGCAGTACCGCCCAGGAATTCCGAGGGAATCCAATACTGTCGCGATGTCGACGGTGCGGTCTTGATAATGTCCCACTTTACGGTACCGCTGGAGGAACTGCTGGACCCACTGGGGAAGAGTCGGCACGATAGCGTCGAATCGCTGGGTACATGCTTTGGTGACGCTTTGCCGAAGTTCCTGACGGGAAGCCGCGAACTCCCCCGAACAAATCCAAGACCAAAGCGCGTCCACGTCGAGAATCCGGTCGACCTGCTCTTGCTCGATCGGCAGGCTGCTCTTACGGTGTAGTCCATAACCCAGCGGGGCCTGCATGGCACAACTCATGAGTTGCTGGTCAAGGCCGAGGTTTCGGTCATAGTGGTGAAAACCGAACAGCACTTGAAGTAGTCGGGCGCGTAATGCTGCGGCGTCGGCCTGCGCGGCGCCGTAGGAGTTTAGCGCCGTCATGCTGGTCTGAATCGTCATGTTGTAGTGGTGCAACACACCGGGATCGCGCTGTACCTCAACGCTCGGGAACGCCCGGGCAAATGCCCTGTTATCTTGGTCATAGCAGTGGCCGGCGAGCAAATTCCAGATAGACTCCTGCGTAGCAGAAACGAAGATGTGTCGCACCGGAAGCGCACATTTCACAAAGCGATCGTGGAATTCATCTGCCGAGATATTACCCAGCGAAACCTGCGCGCAAAATTGCGCCGAGGTCAATAGCACCACGACTCGACTCGTGTGATACGCGCTGAGTTTCGACACGGACTCGAGCAGTTGTTCGGTCTCAAGGATTTCTTCGGCGAGATCATCGTGCTGCCGCGGAGTCAGCACTATAAAGGCCTTGTCGGGGTGCTGCTTCTTGATGTAGTCGTCGATCGATGTGAAAAAAGCGCTGACGGTGCGCGGGCGCTCGATTGCATACCGCCGACAGTAGTCCTGATAGGCATCCACGGAGGTGAGGGCTGCGAATACCCCAGCGTAGTTGGAGCCAGGCCATCCGACTAGAATGACGCCACCGCCATTCAGGAATACTGAGTCGGCGTGATTCTGCACCGGCGGATGCGGGGTTTCAGGCGTGAACTTGATGCCCAGGTTGTTGCTGTTGATGCCCATAGCAGTATTGTAGCAGATCTGTAGCAGGTGTCAAGCTAATCTTCGTACGGTGCGACGATTCGGTCGTAGGCACCGCGCTTCGGCGTTCTGCCCGCGGCCTCCAGGATTGAGGTGTAAACCGTGACATTCAGGAAATATGGGTCGCGGAAGAATTCATCGTTGGGTTGACCTAAAATCTCGGCCGCGGCAGCAGCGACACCGGCACTCCGGGAAATCCCGGCCTCACAGTGCACGACGAGGAAGTCAACTCCTGCCGCCGCTGCTGATTTGATGAAATCCGCCGCCTGCTTGGCCTGGGCAGGCGAAATTACCAGTGGTCCTGATTCGTCATCCTCGAAGGCCAGACGAAGAACTCCGAATAGATTTTTCGGGCTGGTAATCACCCAGACTTCACGGGCGCCTAGATCTCGAATCGAGATCACGGCGAATTTCTTGTCCGGGAAATCCTCTTGCTGCGTCACGACGTAGCCAGCTTCAATACGCTGGCGGGAAACTACTTTGATTTGCATGGCGACCTCCTATTGATAGTTAAGGTCGTGCTGTCCCGGATTGAAGTCAGGATAAAGTTCGCCAACGCTGCTGACTCAAACTTCCCAATGGGTCTTGCGGTACGCAATGTTCACGGTCTCGTTACCAATGTTTTCCGTGTCCGTAACGGTGACCAATGCACCCGACGGGACCCAAGCTACTTCCAAGCAAACTGGAAGATACAGCTTAGGTAATCCAAGAGGCATTCGTAGCGAAACCTTCGGCCACTTTTTCTTGGCCAGCTTCAGGATTTCGGTAAGGTTACGCTCCCTGGACTCATCCGTGCAATTCAGCACCAGATCTACGATTTCGGGGCAGAACATCATTTCGGCTGCTTGCTTACCTCGGGCTCTCGTGGACCAACCACACATTGTACGCGGCGTGTGCAGCACCGCTGTCTCACCCTTCTTGTTCTTTCGCACGCGCCCTCGGTACTTCATGGCTTCTTCTGCCCCTTCGTCGCTTCATACAGGTCATCCATGATTTTGTTGCAGTCCAGCCTATTTCTACGCAGCAGAGCATCGATATGGACAAGGACTGCATCACGGAAAGATGGATTTTCCCGATCGAATACTCTAGGTGAAATCATACAACAAGGCCCACTACCCAAGGTTACGAGACGAACGTCGAAGTTGTACGGAATGGCTCCATCTGGGTCCGTGGTGTACCAGTAGCCACGCTCCGGTTCAGGCAGCAGCGCCTCATCGCAGTAGTAGATGGGCACATCGCCGATCTTCCAGTGGTAGACCGTGATGTCCTCGAAGACGTGAAAGAGCTTCAGCTTGGTCATGCTTCCTCCCACACGACCTTGGCCCGCAAGACCATGTCGTCATCTTCGACGATCTGCGGACCCATTTCGGCCAAGTCTTCCCCACCGTAAGGACCCATGTGACCGATGAGCAACTGGACCACTTCCTTGGTCTTGTGCCGCTGGACCTCCAGCAGGACGCCCGGTCGGCACAACGGATGACATCCCAGCACGCTACGGAACACGCTTGTCTTGATCTTATCTTGTAGCGCGCACTCCAGTACCTCAGCTTGCTTGCACTCTGCGGTTCCGCCAGAAAGCAACCAATGCTGGTATTGGTAGTGGTAGTACTCACCCATAGCCAACGCAACAGGGTTGCGTTTGGCCACCTGCTTTACTTGGGTCAACCAGGTGACGTCGCAGACATCCGGTGGATCTTTCAGCACGTTAACGTCAAGCAATGGATACCGTTTCTTTGCCTTATCCAGGTCTCCGGCATAAATCAGCTCGCTTTCGGTCCATCCAGGACGTTTGAGCCGGAGATTAGCTGCCCTGACGGCAGTCAGTTTTGCTGCGGCTTCTTGCCGAGTTTGCCCGAGGGTCTGCTCGGCCTTGCGACCCGCCTTGTCGTACAGCTTAGCAATCTGGCGGCGTTGGCGCTTTGCTTGCGCGTCAACCTCTTTGTTGCGGCCCCACGGAAGATTGATGTCGATCCAGCCGTTCCCGTCGGTAGTGTTGCACTCAAATGCGTTTTCGTCTTGTAGCATAATGATTCCCTCCTGCGCTTATGGCAGGCCCTTTCCTGCCTGCAGTACGGCATTGGCAATTTCTACTTCCGAGAACTGGCGAAGTTTGTCGGCCAAATCGCCCACACGTCGACTCTGCATTTCGGCCTTGTAGGCTGCGTCCTTTTCCGCCGCCTTGGTCTCCATGGCTTCTCGGGCTTGCTGCTCCTCGTCGGTTTCCCAACGGTGGGCAATCAAACACGCTTCAACGTCATCATAATAGTCCCCCTCGGAGCCAGGCACAAAATATAACTCAGTGAACCCTTCTTGCGTGGCTTGCTCGACTGCGGCCGTTAGGCTCGGAAGCAGTAGCCGGATGGGATAAGGATTTGATCCGGTACCAACGAGATCTTCCAGCTCAAACTCTTTGGTAACTTGCTTGCGCGACGTCATGTTGGTCATGTTGGCTCCTTGAACGGCAGGCAGTCCAATAGTTCCTAAAAGTTTGGTGTTTTGTTACAAACACGTCTTTTAGATTTAATCCGACTGCCCAAGTCCCCATGGCCTTGGTCTAGTCTGACGGATGCACTACCC
>Ga0265297_10003633_pt1 | contig 27355 bp, 18 predicted proteins | sample Munlanlwell13791_FD_192502 | JGI IMG/M metagenome (GOLD analysis project Ga0265297, IMG submission 192502) | Leachate microbial communities from a municipal landfill in Southern Ontario, Canada - Leachate well 137-91 | ecosystem: Engineered > Solid waste > Landfill > Unclassified | place...
AAACAAAACAACGAGTTGCGCCTGCGCTTCCAATCACTCTCGCCGCAGCAAAAGGAAATCATGAGTTATATTATCCGCGGGTACTCCGACAGCCGGATAGCGGATGCATTGGGGGTGGGATTCAACACCATACGCTCACAACACGAACGTATACGCCAGAAGATAGGCGTTTCAAATACGAAGGAACTGATTACCCTGGCCATACAAAGCGGGGAATTCAGGGATGCCTGCAAGGATATGTTTTAAGGGGGGCAACTACCGCTTGCGTTTAAAACGGGTTATGCAATTACAGCTGTATAACAGGTGCATCCCCGTTTCCGGTTCTGAGAGGGCTTTCGACGGACGAGATTTAAATATGTTTATAATTTTTTACCGGATTCATTGGCTATATTAAGTGAATTTTGTATGTTTGCATAATTTTTTGTTGGTTTTTATTAAAAGCATGCAATAGTTGCCATAAATTTTCAATGTTTATACCCGCTACCAGGCAGGGAGAAGAGTTATATAAAACTAGATTTATTAAATAAAATGCAATGATTAATCAGAAGCTTAATTCTAATCCAAAGCTTAAAACAGATAATAAGGATGGTCAACGCGGTGATTTTTATCAAATCCTCGTTGCATTAAAGTATGCACTTAAAGATTCTGGAAGCTCATTTAAAACACTTATAATTGAACACCTAGGAGATATAACATTTGATAATAACTTTCAGATTGAAGTAAAACATCATGATCCGAAAATTTCACTAGGGGATTGTAATATTGATTTTTGGAAAACACTCAATAATTGGTGTACTACAGAACATGATTACACAGATTATAAAGAATTAATTCTATTTACGACTTCTTATTTTCCAAAACAAGGGACTTCAAATTTAAAGACATGGAATAAGCAAAACACAGATCATAGATATCAAACAATACAAAAAATTATAAACTCTAATACTCCTGAAAGTATTTCAACCTATATACAATATATTAAATTAATAGATGTTGACAAATTAAAATCAATTCTATCGAAAATTATTATTAAAGAGAATCAACCTATAGATGAAGATTTGATATTATTACTTTCAGAGAATCCTACTATAAAAGCCTTAGCTCCTAAAAAGGAAGATAGAATAAAGATTGTAGAAGGCAGAATGGCTGGTTTTATAAAATCAAAAGTTGTTGGAAATGGGAGATGGGAAATTAGTGATGACCAACTATTTACTATGATTAGAACTGTTGGACGTGATTACTTAAGTGAAAATTACAGACCATTATTTGATAAATATCTTAACCGTGATATTGACAATTCTGATTATTCCAATTATACTGAAAAAAAATTCGTAAAAGAATTAAATGAGATATCTTGTAATGAAGTTGATGTGAGAGAGGCAATAAATGATTATTGGAAATCAACAACACTACTAGTTGAACAGAATGGAAGAGATCCTTTCTTTAATGATAACGAATTTATTCCATATAAAGATAAACAACTTCTACCTATACTTAAAACTAAAAAAAGTATTCATAAATTACAGAATCCTATAAATAGTCTGTTGTTTTATTACAATTGTAAGGATATAAATTTGAGTGGTTATAAAGGTATACCAGATTTATTTTATTTTAAGCATGGAACAATGCAGATACTCGTTGAAGACATAGATAATGATTTCAATTGGATACTATGATAGATAATATAATATATAAACTAAATGTCAATCCATTTTTAAATGGGTTAATAATCCAAGCATTCTATTTTGGATATGAAAAAAAGGAATGTTCAATATTATTGCATTATATTATTCTGCCTATTATTTTAAATGGAGATATAAGAAAATCATTAATGTCAAATAATAAAAATTTAAGTATTGATGAGTTTGTAAAACGGAATAAAATTGAGTTAATCAACCTCCAAGATAATTTATGGAAAAGTAGAGATATGACAAATGAAGCTCTTATTGTACTACATAATAATGGACAAATAAAACTGGCTTCTACAATTCAAATTAACGAAACTGTAAATTACACTAATTATAATCATGATATGAGACAGTATCTAAGGTCTGCAACTTATCTAGGTATTTTGTTAAGTAATGAATCTATTGAAAATATCTACAAATCACTAAATGTAATACCATAATGAAATCATATATAAAAGGAATTGCTGTATTTAAAGATGGATCATTAGATGGGAAAAGATTTATTCCATTTGAGAGAGGTTTGAATATAATTTCGGGAAACTCTAAAACAGGAAAGAGTGCAATAATGGATATAATTGATTGGTGTTTGTGTTCCGATCAATGTACTATTCCTAGAGGAGTAATTAGTCACTTTGCAAGTATATATTCTTTGATTCTAAGTGTAGAAAACAGAACCCTTTTACTTGCAAGAGAAGATCAACAGAAGGGTAAGAATTCAATTTTTGTAAAAGAGATAGATAATGCAATTAATATAGAAAACATAAAATATGAAGACTTTTCATCCAGTTTTTTTTACAATCGCAAAGAAGCTCTCAATCGGATTAATAATTTTATTAATTTAAGAGATGGTGAGGGTATAATTGATTTAAACTTCGATTATAAAATACCTAAAACTGACTTAAGAGACACTTTACCATATATGTTGCAATATCAAGAAATTGTAGCAAATAAAAGTAAATTATTCTACATTGAACCTGATCCAAAGCGTTTTCCTGTATTAGCTGGTTGGTATGGTGCTGACTATTATATCAACATTGGAATAAGTGAAAAACTGAAAAAGGAAATAAAAAGTCTTGAAGATCAATTCGAAGACGCCAATAAAATAAATAAATCGCTAGTTAACAATATTGTAAATTCATTGAAAATCTATTTTAACTTGATAGGTAAAGAATATAATGAGAATTGGAGCTTAGAAAATGTAATTACTGTTATATCAAATTTAGAAGAATTTAAAAGAGAAATAACGAATAATAAGCTTGTTGAAAGGCAATCATATCTTGAAAAACAGATAGAAATATTGACAATTCAAAAGGTTAATATCGGAACTAAATTTGAAGCAATAAAGCAACAACAATCAAATGGAAATAACTACAACACATTCGTAAAGAGATATAAAGAAAGAAATGATGTATTTAAAGTAAATATTGATTATGAATGTCCTATTTGTAAATGCTCAGTCCCAAAGTTAACTAGTGAAGCATTACAAATAATAGAAGCTGATAAATGGTTAAGGAATGAATTGATAAGTTTTCCTAATGAAATAACTAAGTTTGATAATGAGAAAGTATTATTAGAAGTTGAGAAGAAGAAAATATCTAATGAAGTAAATGCCTTGATCAATGAATTTAATGCAAATCAGGTGCTTATCGGGAAAATCACTAAAGATAAAAATTTAAATGAGCAAAAACAACTAGCCTTCTGGAAAGTTAAATCTGAACTTGAAATATTTAATGGTCGTAAAATATATTTTGATGAGAAACGTCTAACTGACAAGAAGGCCGATTATGAGAGACTTATTGAACAACGAAAAACATATAAGGATATAAAACAAAAATATCTGGAAGAAAAGATTAAAATAGAGAAAAGAATGAGTCTAATTATTGAAAAATTAGATTTTGAACATAAACCACCAGAACTCAATTTTGAATTAAACTATAATAAAGAAGATTGCTTTAAATTATATCATAATAGTTTATCAGATGAACGTATATTCCTCAGGCAGATGGGTAGTGCTTCGAATGCTTTAGCTTGTCATTTAGGACTTTTCCTCAGTCTAATGAATTATTTTGCAACACAGGAAAATTCGAAAGTACCAAGCATTCTATTCTTTGATCAACCAAGTCAAGTCTATTTTCCAAGTGGTGCCGATAATACTGATTTAGATAAAGTATCTCAGATATACGAAACAATATTGGATGAAATTGAAGAAATTGAAAAAGTATGTGGATACACACCACAAATAATTGTAGCAGATCATATTAAAGATATGGGCGAAGATAATGTGAAGTTGTATGAACATTATTTCAAGGCCGATTGGAGAGATGGAAGAGCATTTATTTAATATAGCTAAAACAATGAATAATAATTATTCTATAATATGTACAACTAGCCTTAGTCTTCATAAAGTCAATAACAAGCTTTTAGATGAAGGAATTGTTTTTTCAAAAGACTGTCTAAGTACTACTGAAAATTTAAATGAATTATTGACAAACTATTTTCTATCTTCTTTTAAAACTAATGAGTACTACACACTATATCATGATACAGATTTAAATCTTAATGAAGTATTCGTTTATCTTAGTAAAATATTTGATAATCCTGAAACGTTACATGACCAGTCAGTTAATCTAGCCAAACATCTTTATGAGCAAAGTACGCATCCCAAAATAAAAGGTGGTGAGTTTTATACGGTTTATTTTAAAGACTGCATTGTTGATGGAACTGCTACAGATGCTATCGGGTTATTTAAATCAGAAAATAAAGATACATTTTTAAAAGTATATCCACAAGGAGATGGGTTTGAGATAGAAAGTGAAAAAGGAGTCAATATCAATAAGCTGGATAAGGGCTGTTTGATCTTTAATATTGAGAAAGAAAAAGGTTATGTGGTTTCGGTGGTTGATAATACCAATAAAGGCGCAGAAGCTCAATACTGGAAAGATGATTTTTTGCATGTAAAACCCCGAAAAGATGAATACTATAATACGCAAAACGTACTTTCTCTTTGTAAGAACTTTGTAACTGAAGAATTATCACAGCAATCGGATATATCGAAAGCGGATCAGGTAGATTTTCTGAATAAGTCGGTAGAGTATTTCAAAAAGAATGAAAATTTTGATATGGAGGATTTTGCAAAAGTAGTCATGCGTAAGCCGGAAGTCATTGATAGTTTTAATCAATACAAATCGGAGTATGAATTTGCCCGCGAATTAGCCATACTTGAAAATTTTTCTATTTCTGAATCTGCAGTCAAGAAACAAGCACGTGCAATTAAAAGCGTTATCAAACTGGATAAAAACTTCCATATTTATATTCATGGAGACAGTGATATGATTCAACAAGGAATAGATGAAGAGGGAAGAAAGTATTATAAGATTTATTATACACAGGAATCATAATATAAAAATAAAAATAACAATATGGATATATTTTTAAAACTATTTGAATTCTCAGTTAAATTGTTAGGAGTAATATCTTGGCCGTTGGTAACTCTTATAATATTCTTAATACTGAAAGAGCCGTTGAAAAGCTTCATTAATAATATTAAAAAAATAGGTTATGGTAATGCTGCTATTGAAACTAAATATGATAACAAACAAAAGGATGATGAAGAAAAGTCTCCAATCGAATTATTATCAAAAGGGGAATCAAATAAGGATATAACTAAAGCTATTAATTTATTTTCAACAGAGACAATGGAATTATTTGCAAGTGCAGTAAAAAAGGAGACTTTACTTGATTCTTTCCAAACAGCAGAAGAAAAGCTAGAAATACTTTATAATTATTCCCAAGTAATTTATTTAATTATGCATTTTAATAAAATATATAACAGTATTTTTGGGAGTCAATTAAAACTTTTACAACGATTAAATTCAAGCTTTGATGAAAATAAGGAAACAATAAAAGGGTTTTATGATTATGCAAAATCAAATTTCCCTAAAACTTATGAAGAATATTCTTATGATAGTTATTTAGTATTTTTATCGAGTTTTAATCTGATTTTAGTTGAACAAGACAATACTATTAAAATAACTACACTTGGAAGAGATTTTCTTAAATATATTATTGAAACTGGTCTTTCAATTGAAAAGGTAAATTAATTGATGGAAATGTATTAATTAAATGTCTCTGTTCACTGAACCACGCCAACTGAGGTTTTTACTACAAGTTTTATTAGAATTGAAAAATTTTTTTTTTTGTGAATAAATAAATTTGGAGAAAAGGGAGGCTTCAATTTTGCACATTTTAAGTATACTTAAATAATAAATATATTATGGCAGAAATTAAGGAAAAAAACCGATTTGGAACTGTGAAATTTTATTTCGAAGGAAATGAAATTAAAGAAAAAACCCGATATGGAACTACTTTGTTCTTCATCGATGGTAATGAAGTTAAAGAGAATAATAGATTCGGAGCAACTAAATTTTATATTGAAGGAAATGAAATTAAAGAAAAAAACCGATTTGGAACTGTAAGATATTTCTTAGATAGTAATGAAGTAAAAGAAAAAAATAGATTTGGATCGGTACGGTTCTACATTGACGGGAGTGAGATTAAAGAAAAAAACAAGTTTGGTTCTGTGATATATTATATAGAAGGGGCTTTAACACGAGATCAACTTTATGCACTAATTTCAATACTATAAGAATCCCCGGAAGGACAGGATATACGCTGGCTAAAGGTCGTATAAATATATGTTAGTGTATATAGGTGTTTGAGGTAATTAAAATATAATAATATGTCAGAAATCACACTTAGTAAGGAAGCATTTAGATATGCTTTAACCAATTTCGGAAAAGGTGAAATTTTTGAAGAGTTTGCACTCTCGTTTTTATGCTTTATTTTGTCTGATAAGTTTATTCCAGTAGGTGGTACAAAAGACAAAGGTATTGATGGTAGTATGAGACTTTACCAAAGAAACATCCACCCTACTTTCATCTATCAAATTTCAACTGAGTTAGACTACAAAGACAAAATTGAAGATTCTATTAACAAATTGTTGAAAAATAAGATTACAACTGACCAACTTGTTTACGTTACTAGTCGTAAAATTACAGACAAAAGTACTGTAGAGGATGATTTTTTATCTATACATAAAATTCCATTGAAAATATTTGATGTTGAATGGTTTGCAAGTAACGTTGTAAATGATGAAAGACTCGTCTTGCTTTATGAAACGTACATTGAAAGTAATATTCATGAATTTCAAAAACCAGACAAACAGTATATTGTTGGTAATTTTATTAAAGACCCAAGACTATTTGTGTTCATGAGACAACAATTTAATGCATCAGAAAGCAGCTTAGAAATTGAAAGTAAATTAGCTGATACTCTTATTTTATATGGTCTTGAAGGTACTGCATCTGAAACTAAAACTCTAAGAACAAATCTTGAAATAAAAACAAAAATAGCTCAACTTGTTAAGTTCAATCCCCAATCTATTCATCATACAATTGATATAAGACTTCGTGAACTATCAAAAAAACCACGACAAATAAATCATCATGTTAATGAAGATGCATATTGTTTGCCTTATCAGACGAGGTTGACATTAAAAGAACGTGATATTGAAGAGTTAGAAATATTCAATAATTTTCAACAACAAACAACAAGTCAACTAAAAAAATATCTTGAAGATGATGGAACTAGTGTCACCAAAGTACTAGAGCTTATAGAACAGACCATCCATAGTATTTATCATAAACAAGGACTTGAATTTTCATCATTTATTATAGATGGACAGAGTAGAGATATATTTGAAGTTGCAATTCCAGATATAGTGAGTGAAGTAGTTGATAATAGCCATGTTGTAATTAGGAATAAGCATAGCGTAAAGAAAGCTCTTTTAATGACAATTAGGAATATAACCTATAATGGAACGACTGAACAGAAAGAGTATTTAAAACGACTGTCTCAGACTTATACGATGATGTTTCTATTAAAGTGGGATCCTCAATTAGCTGTATCTTTTCAAAAGATTGCATCTCAACTAAGAATTTTTGTTTGTACATCCATACTTATTCCGGCTTTATCAGAAATTTATTTAGAACCGAGTAAAAGAAGATATTGGACCTTACTTGAGGGTGCACATCAAGCTGGTGTAAAGTTGTTGATTAATCAAACGATACTTGATGAACTAGTTAATCATTTTAGAATGATTCGATATAAATATAAGGCGCAATATCAACCTATTGAAGAAATTTATTTAGCTGATGAAATGAGTACCTATTATGTGGATGAGATTATGATTAGAGCATTTCTATACTCAAAGGCACGAGGAAAGGTAGATAAATTTAATGACTTTATCGAAGAATTTGCCAATCCAAGTTTAAAAGATGCGCACAGAGATTTAAGAAACTTTTTAGAAGAAGAATTTAAAATACAATATGAAGATACAACAGGTATTGAAAGTAAATTAAATAGTGAAGATGTTAAACTACTAACTGAAGAATTAACAGAACCAAAACAATCAAAAGAAAAGGCTTTAACAGATTCAAAACTCATGCTTATGATCTATAAAATGCGTGAATTAAACAATGAAAATGAAAGTAAAAGCACCTTTGGATATAAAACTTGGTGGTTATCACAGGACATTAATACTTATAAAGCAATTCATAATGTTTTTGGAGATAGATTTAATGTTAATTGCTACATGAGAGCCGACTTTCTTTACAATTACATTTCACTTTCACCTAAAAAACAAGAAATTGACAATATGTTCAAAGAAGTATTTCCAAGCATGTTGGGAATAAATCTTAGTTATCATATGCCAAAAGAAATATGTACTCATATCAACAAGTCAATAAATGCACATTCTGAAAAATCTGTCACTAGTATAAAAAGAGCTATTCGAAATTACACTGAAAAACTTATGAGTGCACCGACTGGTAATAACAATAAACTAATGTCATATTTCGATGAAGAAATGGAAAAAATTCTAAAGTGAAATTGAATATCTGAGCAAAATACACGTTCCAATGAGCATTGGGTAACTGACATGATTTCGCGGTTTTTGCTCCTGCATTTTCCGTCACGCCGGATATGGCCGGTAGGTGGATCCCGATAGTTATCGTGGACGGACGTTAGGGCAAACAGAGTCGGGCGGCAGTGTAGAAAAAAAGAAAAAGCGAATAGTACGAATCAAAATCTGAAAAAATACAGAACCAATATTTGAAAACAGAAAGAAAACAACATGAAAAACATCACAACAATTTTAGTAATTGCTTTATCCATTACACTTTTTAGTTGTTCCCCAAAAGCATCCGAAGAAGCTCCGGCAGTTGAGAGTACAGTAGATATGGTTTCATCTTCTGCAGCCGTTGAAAACAAAAAAGATACGACTCACCAATTTATTCGGACGGCAGACTTAAAGTTTAAAGTCAAAAGTGTTATAAAAAGTACTTACGACATTGAAGATATAACTGCACGAACAGGTGGATTTGTAACGTATACGAATTTAACGAGTGATGTTCTGTCAACTGAGACAAAAGAAATTAATTTTGATTCTTCTGTCATTGTTACTCATTTTGTAGTTACAAACTCAATTATCATTCGGATACCAAATACAAAACTGGACACAACGTTAAAACAAATTTCAAGAAACATCGTATATCTTGACAGTCGTGTTATAAAAGCAGACGATGTTGCGCTGCAATTGTTATCAAATAATTTGACTATCAGACGGTCTGACAAGAATGAAGCCCGACTAAAAAATGCGATTGACAATCGTGGAAAAAAACTGAATGAAACTACTTCTGCTGAAGAACTTCTTCTAAACAAACAAGAACAAGCTGATAATGCCCGAATTGCAAATTTATCGCTCAAAGACCAGATTAACTTTAGTACCATTCATCTGACTATTTATCAGAATCAGGGAGTAAATTACGAGAAAATTGTACGTGAGAAAAACTCAAAACAGTATGAACCAGGTTTAGGATATAGAATTTTAGACTCATTGTCATATGGTTGGAGTATATTTGAAGATATTATCGTTTTTCTAATAAACCTTTGGGGACTGGTTCTGCTTGGAGTTATCGGATTTTTGGGTTACAAACTTTACGTGATTAAATTCAAGAAAAAGAAACACGAATAAAACCTGAAGGTATTAACCTCTCGCTCGTTTGTTCCCCCCCGATAGCCCCGATAGCTATCTAGGTCGGCGGAGAGGGGTAATTGGTAAACCGTTTTTAAACGGATAAATGAAAAATTGATTTCTATTATTGTTAGCAAATCCTGAACTCTCTGGAACCGGATATAACTTCGATTGAATAATTAAAATTTGGAAGCGGTAGGTGGAATAATATGATATCTGACCTCTCCCCCCGCCCTCTCCAAACCTCTATCCCCCTTCGGGTACTTTCTCCAAAGGAGAAAGAAAAAGGCCGGGAGTATTTGAGAGGGAGCTGTGGCTTAGCATTTAGAAATTGAGAAAGTTCTTTTAAACAGATACACTCCATAACCGATCTTATCCCCCTCCCTGGAGGGGTTAGGGGAGGTCGGGATGATGTTATTTCTTAGGATTAAATGTCGGAGCAGATATGACTTTGAACGAATTAATAAATATCTGACCTCTCCCCCCGCCCTCTCCAAGGAGAGGGAGCTGTGGCGTAGCATTTAGAAATTGTTTTTATTGAATTTAAATTGTAAAAGTTCTTTTAAACAGATATCCTCATGATCCAATCTTATCCCCCTCCCTGGAGGGGTTAGGGGAGGTCGGGATGATGTTTTTATTGAATTTAGATTGTAAAAGTTCTTTTAAACAGATACCCTCCATAACCTATCTTGTCCCCCTCCCTGGAGGGGCTAGGGGAGGTCGGGATAGATGTTAGTTTTAATTAATTCCGTAAAACGATGGATGATTTAGATAGGAATATAAGCCAAAGTGATAAGAATGAAGAGAAAAACAAGTTGCCGGAATATATTACAGCTAATCTTCATAATTACAAATTTCTGAAAGAGATCAGAAAAGGACTAAAAGAAAATCCTACAGATGCAGAAAAATTGATGTGGGAGTATTTACGAAATAAAAAAACCGGTTATAAAATAAGGAGACAGCACGTAGTTGATAATTTCATAACTGATTTTATTTGTCTTTCAGAAAAACTAGTGATTGAAATTGACGGTGGAATTCATTTAAAACAAAAAGAACTTGATGAATTACGCACGAACACATTAAATGAAAAAGGCTACAAAGTTGTACGTTTCACTAATGAAGAAGTTTTTGCAAATCCGGAGTTAGTTGCTTCTAAGATAAAAGCTGAGTTAGATAATAGAAATATATTTCAGCCGGAAGATTAAACCTGAGTTTTGTTCAACCAACTTCTCCCTCGTTTGTTCCCGGTAGCTATCGGGACGTGCGGCAGCGTGTGAGGAACAAACGAGGGGGAGAAGAAGAAAACTGTTTTTTGGGCTTTTAAAGTTTATCGTCTAGTAAATATGAAAATCAATATATGATGACTGAAAATTTATTATTGAGAGATTCCGAGATTAATCCAACAAATGAAGTCCTGGAAAATGCACTTGGAAAAGATATTTTCCTTGTTTACGAAGACTTGATTGAAATTATAACAAATGTTGAATTTGAATTAAAGCCTGAATGGAATTTTTACAAAGATGGTAAAGCATGGTTATGTAAAGTGACTTACAAAAAAAAGACTGTTTTTTGGCTTTCTATATGGGAACAGTATATAAAGACAGGTTTTTATTTTACGGAGAAAACTCGATTAGGAATCTTCAATTTGCAAATAAACGAGAAAATTATGCAGGATTTTGAAGAAACGAAAACGGTCGGAAAATTATTTCCTCTGGTTCTCAACATTGATAAAAAAAGGCAGTTAGAGGATTTGAAAGAAATAATAAAATATAAGAAAAGTTTGAAATAATAATTAGTTGAAAAATAATTAAGGTTCAACCCACCTCCCCCTCGTTTGTTCCCGAGATAGCTATCGGGGAGGGGTAGTAGCGTAAGAGAAAAAATATTCATGATTTTTGTTCACCTGCTAAATTGGATGTTATGGGCAAGAAAAAGAAAAAAATACAACAACTACCTCAGGGAGCGTACAAAAAATACTTAAACGATTTGCAGCAAACCTTGCAAATCATGGGACTGGATTATAAAATAGCTGATCTGCCGAATGAAATGAAACATATGCTGTTTGATTATAAAATCATAATAAACAATCCGGTAATATGTAATGACGGCATAAGCCGAAAAGAGTTGCAAGTGATAACAGAAAAGGAACAGTATTATTACCGGCATGGATTGAACGAATTGAACGATTACAAATTATCAACTTATCAATTGCATTTGTTTTATTGCTTTATAGCGGTAAAGCGGAGATTTAAAGAATATCAAATTAAAGATAAGAATGATATTGAAGTTTTAGACTATAAAGATGCCTCGGATAAAGCCTTTCAATCATTTATCAATGTGTTTACAATTAATTATTACAATATAATTACCCAGCTTTGTAGTCCGGATTATAAATACTTTACTGTGCTTATTCGTCCGGCAGCCATTCTTAAGGAGAATCCAAAAATGGAATTGGTGATTGAACTTTACGGTTTTCCGGCTCATAGATGCATGTTGAATATCCATGGAATTTATCGTCCTGCTTTTCGAATGGCAAAACCTCTTGGAAATGCACATCTTATAGAGTGGCTTAGTGTTGATCGCTCTTTAGCAGGTGATTTTTATACGGGTGACAGAGACAATCTGGAAGTGTATATTCAATCTCATGCACTCCATCGTTTGAGCGAGAGGATTGATTTGTTGGGAAAGGAGGCTTTAAATTATGTTTTGTGGAAAAATACAAGTCTTGAATTTCAATTTATCCGATACCGGAATTATTTATTATTGCCATTCAGCGTTCATGAAATTAAAGTAGGCTATTTAGTAGCCAATATAGTTGATGATAAATTACTGTTCAGCACTTTTTTATTTATCACACACAATTGTACGCCCGAAGGTGATCGCTTGAAGAAAATCACAGGGCTTACTAAGCAGGAGATTTGTTATTGGAAAATTGACAGATTAAGCACATTTATGAAATTAAATGAGGAGAAATACCCCGGATTAATAAAGTTATTTGATGATGCAGGGTTGGGTGATCTGAAAGAACTGCGCCACAAAGAGCTGGATATCGATTCGTTGCAAGATGGAAATTTTGATGATTTAGTTACTTATATGAGTAAAAGTAATAGTAAGCCACGATCGTACGTAGTGTCTTAATTGTTCTGCCTCTGCTCCCGCGCGTCCCGATAGCCCCGATAGCTATCGGGGGGGAGGGGGACATACGGCATCATGGGTTATAAACGGGGGGAGCTGGAATGAGACATGATTTACGTATTTTAAAGGGGAAAGAAAATTATTTTTGAATAAATAAAATAAATTACTAACTTAAAAATTACAGCAATGATTAAATCTATTTTTAAAACAGTTTATTTGGTTTTATTTTTTGTAATAGGAATTTCACCCTTACAACCGGTGCAAGCACAGGGTGATCAGGAAGTTGTTATAGCCCGCATGATTGATGATATTTCAGGCAAGCTATACACGAGCAATAAAATTGCATTTTCAATCATTGATTTTACAGATAATTCAGGTAAGATTACAGGATTGGGGCGTTATCTTGCAGATAAAGTATCGATGGCAGTTTCGAAAAAAAGTACGAATTACAAAGTGATGGAAAAGAATATGGTACATAAGGCTTTATTAAACAATGGCATACCTGAGGACCGGATGAACGATATTTTTTCAATTAAAGATGCTTGTATAAAAATTGGAATTCAGGTAATTCTTACGGGACAGCTAATACCTATGGGTGATAATTATGAACTCACCCTGAAAGCTATTGATATCAATGATGGTTCGTTACTTACTTCAACTACCGGTAAAATCTCAAAGACAGCTGAATTAAGCGCACTTGATGAAGCCTTAAAAGTGAATATTAACGTGAATACTTCTGCCGGTATTCAAGCGGTAAATAACCCACCGGCCAATGTAGTCCTGATTGGAAACAGATGGGAATTGACTTGCAAAAGTGTATATGCTAACGGCGGGCAGTATTGGATGTTAAATTATAGTGTAAGAGATACTAAATACGACCCCAAACTTGATGAAGAACGTATATTTAGAATGCGAATCACTAAAACAACTTCCGAAAAAGGAACCGTTTATTTAAGCATGAATGGAATTACCAATGCAGCAACTTTTAGTCAGGATTTACCGGTTAATGGTACCTATGAAATAAACCGGTATCAAATTCCGTCCAATACGAAACGGTTTATTTTTATTGAAGGAGAACTTTCAATAACAATAGATGGCAGACAAATGACAAAAACATTTAGCTCGAAAGTGGATATTCCTGTTGAATAAATAGCCAACCTCCCCCTCGTTTGTTCCCGATAGCCCCGATAACTATCGGGGGGGGGAGGGATAATTGCTAAAACGTTTTTAAACGGATAAATAAAATGTGTTTTTATTGTTAGAAACAATAAACCATAAACCCCTCGTTGCAAACGAGGGGGAGAAGAAGGGATTTAATAGAATAAGCTTTTCGGATGATAGCACACATATTTACATTGGTGCATTAGAAGTAGATGAAAAGACAGATATTTTAATGTCAATAGTTACATATTATGATTATACTATCCGAGAATACAGTCTGGGAATTGATGAAATTAATTTACGCACTTTTAAAATAGTAAAGAGTCATATGTTAATTAAAAAAAGTAGTGAATTTGTAATTCCACCTTATGTATTCTTAGGATTTGAAATCCTTTTTGGTTTGAAATTATCATTTATCAATTAATTCACTCTAAAAAAATGGAATTTATGAAAACAAAAGAATTTGAATTTAAAAAGATCCGATTAAGTTTAATGATGCAAGTACTAAATTATATTTATGAGTCGGAAAGTCTAAATAATACAAATTTCATTGAATTAGCACCAAACGATTTATTTCGTGAATGGGTAAATAGTATATCGAAAAAGTATAAAGTTTCTAATGGATATACAGACGAACTATATGATGAAGTTAATGAGTTTGTAAAAGATAATAGTGACATTATTAATTTGAAGTTATTGGTACAGATTCAAGGTTTTATGGGGAAACCTATAACTTTACCAAAAACATTTAATGTCAATTGTAATGGAGGCCGGTAATATATTAAAATATGAATCCCCTGCTGGCGCTGATTTGTAATCTGTGCCAACAATAAAAGGATGAAGCACAGGTCACAGACCTGCCCCAGCTCCCGCGCGATTGTATCGCGTGGGAAACAAACGGTATAATGGCAAAGCAGCAAGGTTAAAGGGATATTAGATAACTTGATAGAAAATTAGTCTGCCACACGATACAATCGTGCGGCAGCAAGGGGATGACAATTATTAAATTTGAATTATTATTATCACAGAAAATTCTAAAAAACTTCTTCATGAAAAAACTATTGACAATTTTTATTTTTCTTATTCTTGCTAATTTAATTTCAGCGCAAGTGTATAAAACAGTCAATTTACAAACGGCTGGAACGCTTACAACTTTGTTAACAGCTACAGAGAAAACTACTGTAACTAACCTCACAATTACCGGGAAAATTGATGCAAGGGATTTTAAATTTTTGTTGTTTGAAGTACCTTTATTAACGGCTCTAGACCTGAGTGGCACAGTGATTCAAGCCTATAATGGTACTGAAGGATCATCTGTGGACGGTCTTTCAATAAATTCAATTAATACAATGCCTCCTTTCTCATTTTATGATGGGGGTATAACTGCAACAAGAAATATGAAATCAATCATATTCCCAAATTCATTAGTTTCAATAGGGGATTGTGCATTTTATTGGAGTGGTTTGATTAACGTTACGATTCCAAATTCGGTTACCACAATTGGTGAGATGGCTTTTAACGCTTGTTTTAGTCTTTCAACTTTTACAATAGGTAGTTCCGTTACTTCAATTGGCGGAGGTGCTTTTCATATGTGCAATAATTTGAAAACAATTAAAAGTTTAAATTCTATTCCCCCAGTACTTGGAAATAATTGCTTTGACGGTGTTTCGCCCACAGTGATTTATGTTCCAGTAGGAGCAATAGGAGCATATAAAGCTGCTGCAGGATGGAGTGCGTTTACAAATATCCTTGAGTATATGTTAGCAGCTACAACAAAACCGGTAACCTCTATTACATTATCAAGCGCTACACTAAATGCAAGTATTGATTTAATTACGAATACTCCTGTTACCGCTCATGGCTTTTGTTGGAATACAAGTGGTTCTCCAACCTTATCTGATAATAAAGTAGACAATGGTTCCAAAACAACAGAAGGTGAATTTAGCAATACTATTACTAATTTAGTTGCTGCTACCAGATACTATGTACGTGCTTATGCTACTGATGGAGAAAGAACGGTATATGGCAATGAATTGACTTTCACAACTGCGACTATTCCCTCAGCAGCAGGTTCTATTTCGGGACTTCAAACAGTTTGCCAGGGACAAAATCCGGTCACATACACTGTCCCAGTTATTAATAATGCCACATCCTATATATGGACTTTGCCTGCAGGAATTGTAGGAACAAGTACTACAAATACTATTGCTGTTAAATATGAACGATATTTCACTACAGGAGGTATTGCTGTAAAAGGACATAATGAATGGGGAGACGGAACCTCTTCCACATTAGAAATTACTGCAAATTTATTGCCGCTAATTGCCGGTGCTATTTCCGGAAACAAAACTGTTTGTCAGGGTGAAAACTCTGTAAATTATACTGTTCCGGCTGTTGATAACGCAACTTCCTATAAATGGGTTTTACCTTCAGGAGCTACAGGATCAAGTACTACAAATAGTATTACTGTAGATTATAGCAAGTCTGCTATTTCGGGTAACATAACAGTGAAAGGACATAATGATTGTGGTGATGGTATTGTATCCTATTCAATGATTACCGTAAATCAACTGCCTATAATTGAACTAAGAGATACCGCACTTATGAGTGAAGGTTCAGTTATACTGTACCCAACAATAAGTTATACAGGAAGTGGAAAATTAAAATATAAATGGACTCCTTCAACAGGATTAGATAATGATACGATTGCACATCCTCTTGCTACTGTCACCAGTAAAATAACCTATACACTTGTTGTTACTACAGCTAGCGGTTGCAGCACTTCGGCAGATGTTAAAGTAGATTTATTATCAATGGCTCAACCGGAAATTGGTATTGTTGGAGTTACAAGTTCCAATAAAAACATGGTTGTTTGGAACAAGCCTGTTACAACAGGTATTGCATCGTATTATATCTATAAAGAAACAAATACAAGCAATGTATTTGAGAAAATCGGCACAGTTCCTTACGATTCATTGAGTGTTTTTGTAGACAATCAATCTTTTCCCGAAGTAAAATCAAATAAATATAAATTATCAATTTTCGATAATAATGGCATGGAGTCTCCATTAAGCAATGCACATAAAACGATGCATTTATCCATAAATAAAGGCCAAAATACTACATGGAATTTAATTTGGGAAGCATACGAAGGGTTTAATGTTTCAACCTACAATATCTATAGAGGAACGAATGCCAACAATCTGAACTTTATAGATGCAACATCGGGTAGCAGTAATCAGTATAGCGATTTGACTGCACCTGCTGGTGATGTTTATTATCAACTGGAGGTTATTAGTCCAAATCTGATTAATCCTACAAAAATACAAAGCTCACAAAAAGCAAAAGCAGAAGAAAATGACTTAACTAATTCCCTTTTATTATACAGTTCTTCACGTTCAAACATTGTAACAAATGTTGTCAATTGGATTAATGAAACGGAAGAAAACAACAAAATCAACATTTATCCTAATCCAGTGAAAAACGAATTAAGGATAGATTTTAAAAGTGCTTCAATTTTCGAGATATTGAATTTGATGGGACAAGTTGTATATAATGGGGATTTGAACAAAAATACAATCGTGCAAACATCTAATCTATCTTCTGGCGTATATTTGATTAAATTTAAAACAGGAAAGTCATTTGAATATAAGAAGATAATAAAAGAATAAACTAAGTTACAATTTTTTTTCAACCTACCCCTCGTTTGTTCCCGATAGCTATCGTGGGGAACAAACGAGGGCAGAATGAGAACGGAGGCAAATAAATATTACTCAATCTCCCACCTCCCCCTCGTTTGCAACGAGGGGTAATTGGTAGAGCGTTTGTAACGCGGATTAAAAGGTTTTATAACTAAAGGTTTAGAATGAAAAAACCAACCCCAGCTCCCGCGCGATTGTATCGCGTGGGAAACAAACGGTATAATGGCAAAGCAGCAAGGTTAAAGGGATATTAGATAACTTGATAGAAAATTAGTCTGCCACACGATACAATCGTGCGGCAGCAAGGGCGGCATAATAAAAAAATGAAGAATAGAGTAAGCTTTACTTAAAAAGTGATTGATGTGAACAACAAAAAAAATAAAATAATTTTGATTTTTTTCGGTATGATATTTATGATATGTGATTTATCTTCACAGACAGGGTATCAACTCGGATTTGTCCAATACAATTCAGACACGAAAAATCACAGCAGTAATAATTTGTTTCTGACTAACGGAATAGAAGGAGGAATAACTTATGACATTAAACTGAGAAATTTAATATATTTACATACAGCAGGTTTATTATCCATAACTTATAATAGTTATAGAGTCTGGTATTATATTGGTACCGGTAATGTCGGATATAACTTCCGAAATAACTCTATAGAAAATGCTATCAATATTCCATTGCAGTTCAAATTTATATTACCTCAGAAGCCAAATTTTGATGCTTTCGTATTTACAGGTCCGACAATAAAGGGATGCTTTGCCCGATTTGGTCAGTTGAATAATATCGATCTTAATCAGACTAACCCTATTGTTTATGTGGATGAGCCTTTTATCAGTAGATTTACCGTATATTACGGTGTTGGAATTGGCTTTAAATATAAAAATATTTATATTCAGGGCACTTATGATTGGGGGATAATAAATCCGTATAAAGGTTTTAATTCAGAGAGTTTTAATATTGCCATTGGTAAGGTTTTGTAACAAGGTATATTTTGCATATTATGCCCCCCGCTCCCGCGCTATTGTATCGAGTGGGAAAGCGAATGGGGCAGTAGAAAAATATTTAAAATAGAGCTATGAAAAAATTCCGTCCTAGTGGATATGATAGGTAGGGTAGTTGGGAACCGAAAGTCTTGTGCTTTTGAAAAATTGTAATCCCAACTTATGTATTCTTCGGATTTTTAATCCGTATAAACAAAGGAATGAAAACAAGAGTTTGTAACGATAGATAAAGTTTATCTAAAATGATAAGTGAGATACAATGAAACAATATGAAGCCGCTAGGTTCCATTCAAAAAATCAAAAAAAACGAAATAAAACAATATTAATACTTCAAATAAATTTAATGATTATGAAATCCTTTTACACCTGTTGTTTTTACTTATTGATTGCCTTCTCAACAGTAGCTGCACAAAACTTAACTAATAACAAACCACAGTACATATCAAATACATTTACATCAACCAGGAATGAAATATTTAAAGATTTGAATAATAGCAAGATTTCTTCAATAACAGATACAAACCCAATGAAAGTTTCATTGCAGTCTAATAAAACTAGTTATCTGTTGGACAGTGTTATTACTACGACAGTAGATGGAATAAATTCAAATAAATCACGGTTTAACTACGACAGTAAAGGAAATAGGATACTTGGTGAATATTATTCCTGGGATAAAACCAATAATTACTGGATTTATACTAATAAATTTGAAGATACTTTTGACAGTCTTGGAAATAATACACTTGATATTAACTATGAATGGAATAAGACAAATAACAACTGGGTGAATGCATTTAAATGGGAAAGTTCATATGATAGTATTAATAATAAAAATTTAGAGTTTTACTATGATTGGATCAATAATGCATGGACATTATCACAAAGAATTGAATATTTCTACGACAACGATGGAAATAAATCAAATGTATTTAAATATTTTTACTCTCAAATTATGAATAATGAGAGTAAAGATGTTTATACTTATGATAATAATGGTAAGGCAACAAAATATACTAACTATCACTGGGACAAAACATCTCAAAGCTGGTCGTATTCTTTTAAAAATGAATTCAAATACAACACTGAGGGCAACTTGACCATGGAGACTCACTATTCGTGGAATAATTACGATAGTATATGGATAGCTGGTTCCCAATATGAATACTTTTTCGATAATAATGGTAACAATAATTCTTGGGTTTATTCCAATTGGGATAACAGCAATAATGTATTTGTTGGTATCAATAAATATGAATATATCCGGGATAATAATGGAAACATCTCTCAACTTTTAAGCTATAAATTCAGTACCGAATGGTATCTAAATAAAATAGGCAATTATTACTTTTCAACAAAAGATTTAACAGGAATAAAGAATGTAACAAGCATGCATATAAGTATTTCTCCAAATCCAACAACCAACGAGATTAGGATTAATGGATTAAATGAACAAACAAAATTCAGTTTGATAGATTATAATGGAAAGCTATTAATGACCAGAGATATTGAAGATAACGAATCAATAAAACTTAATTCATTATCAAAAGGAATTTATCTTGTAAGATTAATCAATAGTGAAGTTAGCTATGTATCAAAAATAATCAAAGAATGAAATAATATATAGCTTGATAAATTTGAAAAATAAGAAAGGAACGAGAACTTAACACTCTGTTCGCCCAGAATATCGATTCCCCCGCTCCCGCGCGATTGTATCGCGTGGGAAACAAACGGTATAATGGCAAAGCAGCGAGGTTAAAGGGATATTAGATAACTTGATAGAAAATTAGTCTGCCACACGATACTCCCCCCGATAGCTATCGGGGCTATCGGGACGTGCGGAAGCGTAGGGAATGGAACCGGAAGGTGGAGTAACAAGTGGAAAGAATAGCATATTAAGCATTATAATTATTAATTATTTAAATTATTAAAACGTCATTATGAAAAAGTTTAGCACTATTTTATTTTTGGCATTAATCACAGTTGTAATTTTTGCCCGTGATTCTAAAACATTGAATGTACCTTTAACCGGTACGCCCACAACTTTGATTAAATCTTATGACAAAAACAAAGTCGATAACCTTTTTGGTAATATTAATTCCAATAATCAATCTCTTCCATTAACCGTATTAAATGAAACAGATTTAGGAGTTAAAATTCCGGAAGGTATGGATGCCGTGTCTTTTGGTGATTTTGACAATGATGGTGATTTAGATCTTTTGGTAAGTGGTGAATATGAAATGGGAATGCCCGGTGGAAAGTACCTGACTAAGATATATAAAAATGACAATGGAAAATTCATAGAATATACAAGCAATCTGGTAGGTGTATCCAGTAAAAATGTGGGATGGTTTGATATTGATCATGATGGTGATCTCGATATTTATGTTTTTGGCTTAAGTGGTTATGATGAGGACTTTCAGCAGATATTTGTCAATAAGCTATATATAAATAATAACGGAGTATTTACTGAAAAAGAATTTCCAATAAAGATTTACCCGGGTGATGGTATTGCGTGGGGTGATTATGATAATGACGGAGATTTAGATCTTGCTTTATCAGGTTCTTCTGCATTTGGTACTTATTATACCAAAGTCTATGAAAATCAAAAAGGTACATTTGTTGAGAAGGCTAATTTGTTGGGTTTAGGGTACGGGGCTCCAACTATTTCATGGTTCGATTTTGATAAAGATGGAGATTTGGATTTATTGAATACAGGTAATTCTACTGCGGGGGCTACTAAGAATCTTACTACTAAAGTTTATATCAATAAAAACGGCATTTTTGTTGATTCTAATTTCGATCTTCCGGGTGTTGATTATGCAATAACTAACTTTGCTGATTACAACAATGATGGTTATTATGATATTTTATTAGCCGGTGATGGTTATTACAATAAAATTGGCCAGAGAATAACAAACGTTATTTGCAATAAAGATTTAAGTTATAAATACTCTGACACTCTTAATTTGAAACTGACAAAAACCTATTACGGCAATGCGCTGACTGCCGATTTTAATAATGATGGTTTGTTGGATATACTAATGACCGGAACATTTGGAACATATCCAAGAGATAATACTATTCCCAAATTATACATTAACAATAGTATTGGATATGATACATTAAATTATAGTTTCCCTGCAGCTGTTAAGAATATGGCTGTTGCCGATTACGATAACGATGGTGATCTGGATATTATTCTGTCGGGAAAGAAAGGGAGTTATTTGGACGGAATTTACAGTACGAAATTTTACCGGAATGATATAAATGTTTCCAACGCGCCTCCTGTTTGTCCTGATACTTATCAAACAATCATACAGGGAGATTCAGTAATTCTCAGTTGGTCAAAAGCAGACGATGATGGCTTGTCCGACACGAAGACTAATCGGAATTCATTAACCTATAATGTTTATTTGAAATACAATGATAGTTTGATAATTTCTCCAAATTCAAGAATTGAAAATGGATTTAGAAAAATTGTTGACTATGGTAATGCGCAACTTGATACCTTCAAAATTATTAAAAAATTATCATCCGGTCACTATGAATGGGGAGTTCAGACAATAGATAATTCTTACATTGGTTCGAGCTTTTCCACGGTTCAGACATTTGATTATTGTTCAAATTTTAAAATAGATGCAGGTGCTGATAAATCAATTATTTGTGGAGGAAAGGTTCAGATTGATTCCCCATTAATTAGTAATGCCGGTATCGGAACTCTTACTTATCATTGGACACCTTCAACCGGATTAAATAACGATACGATTCCAAATCCAATAGCATCGGTTACTCAGAATACAAAATATTATATTACTGTTATGTCATCAAATGGCTGTAGTGCTATTGATAGCTTGACTGTTCTGGTAAATGCTTTAACTGCAAACGCGGGAGAAGACAAAACGATCATCTGTGGAGGTACTGCCCAATTAAATACTGTTACAACAAACTATACAGGAACCGGAATGCTGAAATATAAATGGACTCCATCAACAGGTTTAAATAATGATACAATTGCGAATCCAACTGCAACAGTAATAAATTATGTGACTTATACCGTTACAGTAACAACACCAAATGGTTGTACGGCTACGGATGATGTAAAAGTGACGGTAAATACTTTAACTGCAAACGCGGGAGAAGACAAAATAATTATTTGTGGAGGTATTGCTCAATTAAATACTGTTACAACAAATTATACAGGTGCAGGCACTTTGAAATATAAATGGACACCCTCAACAGGTTTAAATAATGATACAATTGCGAATCCTACTGCAACAGCAACAAGCGATAAGATTTACATCGTCACTGTAACTACTCCAAATGGGTGTACTGCTACAGATGAAATAAAAGTGACGGTTAATCCATTAACTGTAAATGCAGGAGATGACAAAACCATTATTTGCGGTGGCACTGTCCAATTGAATACTGTAGCTACAAATTATATCGGATCAGAAATCCTGAAATATAAATGGACACCATCAACCGGATTAAATAATGATACAATTCCAAATCCGACTGCAACCCTAATAAATAATATAACTTACACTGTTACAGTAACAACTCCGAATGGTGGTTGTAATGCCACTGATGAGTTGGGGGTAACGATCAAAGCTATGGATAAACCTGAAATAGGAATGGTGGGCGTAAGCAGCAATAATAAGAATTTGATAGCATGGAATAAACCAGTTTCTTCAGGTATTGAATCGTATTATATTTATAGAGAAACTAACGTTACCAATGTTTATGAAAAAATTGGCCTTGTACCTTACGATTCATTGAGCATTTATGTTGATAATCAATCTTTACCCGATGTACAATCTAACAAATACAAATTATCAATCTATGATCGTCATGGACTTGAATCTCCACAAAGTGATTACCATAAAACCATGCATCTTGCTATTAACAAAGGCATGGGAACAACCTGGAACTTAAGTTGGGAAGCTTACGAAGGTTTTGTAGTTTCTACTTACAATATTTATAGAGGAACAACACCAGCCAATCTAACATTATTAGGTAGTACATCGGGAGGTAACACACAATACAACGACCTAAATGCACCTACAGGAGATATATATTATCAATTGGAGGTTATTAGTCCAAATAATGTAAATCCCACAAAAGTACCCGGTTCATTACAAAAAGCAAAAGGAGAAAAAAATGACTTATTCAATTCATTGGCATCATACAATTCTTCACGTTCGAACATTGCATCAAATGTTTTAAATGGAATTTATGAACTGAATGACGAAAGAAGCAATATCAGGATTTATCCAAATCCGGTAAAAAATGAATTAAATATAGATTTTGAAGGAGGTTCTGCATTCGAAATTATGAACCTAATGGGACAGATAGTTTATAATGGTAACCTGATAAAAAACTCAATCGTACAAACATCTAATCTGTCTTCTGGTGTATATTTAATTAAATTTAAAACAGGAAAGTCATTTGAATATAAGAAGATACTAAAAGAATAAACCAAAGACAAATAACCAAGCTCCCCCTCGTTTGTCCCCCCCCGATAGCTATCGGGGGGAACATGGAGAGGGGTAATTGCTAAAATTATGATTCTGACAGTTAGCTTGTCTGAATGAGGTTTAAGCAGATAATGGTTTTGTATTTTGATTCTGGGACAAGTATACACACGATAGTGTTCGACTGAGCTCTCGCCGAAGTCTATCGGGACCGCGTTCTATTCTTTATATTAAATACGACAATATAGTTGTTCTGTTACTAAGTTTATCCGGCATAAATAATAAGGTTTGAAATAACGATTAAATATTTAATTTCAATATAAACAAATAAGTTCAATAGTAAATAATACGATGAAAAAACTTATATCAATTTTCGGTTTGATCCTATTGATCAATTTAGTAGCAGCGCAGGTGTCAAAAAAGGGCAATTTGGCCGATTTAGGAATATTTGATAAATGTCTGAAAACGACTAATGAAAAACCTAAATTTATAAAACGCACCCGAACGGTAGCTCAACAATCAAAGACTGTCAATGTTGCAACTGCCGGAACATTGAATAACCTGCTCACGAGTGATGAAAAGAGTACCATTAGCAATCTAACAATTACCGGAAATATAGATGCCCATGATTTTAGAATCATGCGTGACAGCATGGCAAATTTAAAAGCTTTAGATATAAGTGCGGTAACCATTGTATCCTATACAGGATATGACGGAACCGGTTATTCCGGGTCAACTTATCCTGCCAATGAAATTCCGGAGAATGCATTTTATGCTTCGGGTTTTGGACCGGGAAATTTAAATTACGGGCTGGCTTCAATCGTGCTGCCAACCTCATTGACCTCAATTGGGAGAATGGCATTTACATTTTGTAGCTCATTGACTTCCGTTTCTATTTCGGCATCCGTAACACAAATTGGACTCGTAGCTTTTGTAGGTTGCAGTGCAACGATTAACGTTGATCAGGCTAATCCTGATTATTCCAGTGTGGAAGGCGTTTTGTTTGATAAAGCAATGACGACACTGATACAATGTCCCCTTTCGATTACCGGGAACTACGACCTTCCTTCAACTGTAGATTCAATAGCCGTTTATGGTTTTTGCTTTTGTGATAAATTATCTTCCATAAATATACCTTCTTCAGTGGTATCAATCGGGATATATGCATTTACAAGTTGCAGCGGTATTATAAATGTAGCTGCAAACAATCCGAACTATACAAGTCAGGAAGGCGTATTGTTTAATAAATCATTGAAAACGCTTATTCAGTGTCCAACTTCGAAATCCGGAAGTTATATTATTCCTTCCTTAGTAGATACCTTAGGCGAAAATTCATTTTACAATTGCAGTTTAATGACTGCAGTTACAATGCCTTCTTCAGTTAGCTATATATCCGATTTATCATTCTATAATTGCTCAGGTTTAACTTCAATTACAGTAAACAGCCTGCCTGTTTCCTTAGGCTCAACATATAATGTCTTTTACAATGTAAACCAAAGTACATGTATCCTGAATGTACCTTATGGAACCAAGCCACTTTATCAGTCAGCCAGTGGCTGGAGCAGCTTTAGCAACATTGTAGAAAATACACATGGTTTTATTTTAGAAACGAATAAACTCATTCTGTCATCATTTGCCGGAAGTAATGCCAAAATGAAGATTTCTTCGAATGATCCATGGGCAGTCAGTTCAAATCAGAGTTGGTTGAAAGTAATCCCTGAAAACGGATCGGGGAGCGATACCATTTCGGTAACTGCGGAAGCAAATTCTTCCACTGATAACCGCACGGGAATTGTTACAGTTTCAGCAGATGGAAGTCAGTCTCAAACCATCGAGGTGACACAATCAGGAATTCCAAGAACCTTAAATATAACCGCCGGGGGGTTATCTGCAAGCATGACAGCTACAGAACTCAGCTCCGTGATTAACCTTAAACTCAGTGGAACAATTGATGCACGCGATTTTAAAACCATGAGGGATAGGATGCCTAAGCTAACTTTCCTCGATTTAAGTGAGGTAAGCATTGCAGCGTATAACGGATCTGAAGGTACTGCCAGTTGGATTACAGTGTATCCGGCCAATAAAATTCCAGAATATGCTTTTAGTCAGGGTAACAGCCCCCAAAATTATTCTTTAGCATCTGTAAAATTGCCATCGACAATTACAGTAATTGGCGACTATGCTTTTTATTTATCCGGAGCATTAACTGATATTGTAATTCCAAATACGGTTACAAATATTGGAAATACTGCATTTGGATACTGTAATGCTTTGGTCAATGTAACTTTGCCCACCAACCTTTCCAGCATCGGGAACAGCACTTTTATGGGTTGTGGATTTTCAGGCATATTAATTCCAAATTCGGTGAAAACCATCGGAACCAATGGATTTGGCTCATGCAAAAACCTTAAAAGCGTAGACATTCCTAATTCAGTAACCAGTATTTCAAATTCAGCATTTGAGAATTGTATTACTTTGACAGAATTGACAATAGGGAATTCGGTAAAGACTATTGATAATTCGGCATTCAGAGCCTGTACAAGTTTAGCTAATGTGTTTATCCCGAATTCAGTAACCACATTATCCGGTTTTGCTTTTGCAACATGTTCTAATCTTAAAACAGTACATTTGTCTGATTCATTAGTTTCAATCGGATATTATTGTTTTTATCAATGTCCTAAACTTACAGATATAATTATTCCTTCCAGTGTAACATCAATAGGATATTGGGCATTTAATTCCTGTATAGGATTAAAATCCATAACTGTAAATTCAGATATTCCCTTAGATTTAAGTTCTTCGGGTTCAGTTTTCACCGGTGTGGACATGACAATATGTATCTTGAATGTGCCTTTTGGAGCTAAAAGTGCTTATGCTTCAGCTAATCAATGGAAAGATTTCAGTAATATTGTTGAAAATTCTCAGGGTTTTGCACTGGATTTAAATTCTGTGAAACTTTCATTTACCGACGGAAGTATTTCAAAAGTTAAAGTCATCTCTAATAACGAATGGACAGTAAGTTCAGATCAAAGCTGGCTTAAAGTCGGTCCAACGACAGGGACAGGTAATGGTTTGATAACCCTTACCGCAG
>Ga0265297_10003634_pt1 | contig 27353 bp, 26 predicted proteins | sample Munlanlwell13791_FD_192502 | JGI IMG/M metagenome (GOLD analysis project Ga0265297, IMG submission 192502) | Leachate microbial communities from a municipal landfill in Southern Ontario, Canada - Leachate well 137-91 | ecosystem: Engineered > Solid waste > Landfill > Unclassified | place...
CTCCAATCAAGGCCAAGTTGCGGAAATTCTTCTTTTGGAAAAAGGCCCTGGTAACCTATGTTATGTATAGTCAATATGGTCTTCGTAGCTTGATAAAAGGGGTCTTTTAGAAAAATAGTCTTTAAAAATACCGGAATTAATGACGCCTGCCAGTCATGCACATGGATAATATCCGGCTTGAAATTGATTTCTTTTAATAATTCAAGCGTCCTCTTATTATAATAAGAAAACCTTGCCAGGTTATCTTTATAATCTCCGCTCTTATCCTGGTAAAGGCCTTCGCGGTTAAAATATTTATCTTTCTCAATAAAATAAACTTTAATTTTATTTCCGGTAATTGAATAAGAAATATCTTCTTTTATTCTTTGTAATGTAAACTTTGATTCATTAATTGACTTATAGCGGGGCATAACAATAATAACTTCCTGGCCCAATTTTTCCAATGCCTGTGGCAGTGCGCCTGCGACGTCGGCTAAGCCGCCGGTCTTGGCATATGGAACAACCTCTGATGCGCAGATTACAATTTTCATCTAACCTCCTCCATTTCTAGCCAGTTCATCCCTTGTTTGATATCTACTTTTATAGGCACGTCTAACTCTAAGACATTTTCCATCTTCATTCTTACAAAATCAGTAAAGTCTTTTAAATCTGCTCTTACGCAATCAAAAACTAACTCGTCATGGATCTGCAGAATCATCTTTTCCTTTAATTTCTTTTTTCGTATCTCGTCGTGTATCTTTAGCATTGCTAATTTTATTAAGTCGGATGCACAGCCCTGTATAGGCGTATTAATAGCCTTGCGCTGTGCAAACTGCCTTATACTTTGATTCTTACTGTTAATCTCCGGTATGTACCTCCTGCGGCCCAGGAGTGTCGTGGCAAAACCGCAGGTTTCTACTTTTTTTATCTGTTCTTCTATATATTCTTTTACTTTAGGATAACGCAAAAAATAGGCATCGATAAACCCTCCTGCCCCGTCCACAGGGATGCCTAAATCGCGGCTTAAGCCATAGGCGGTAAGCCCGTAAACAATCCCGAAGTTCACCCTCTTGGCAGTTTCCCTCATGGGGCTAGTTACGTCTTTTTCTTCTAAGCCATAGATTAGAGCGGCAGTGGCCCTGTGTATATCCTTGTTTTTTTTAAAAGCGGCTATCAGGTTTTCGTCTTTTGACAAATGTGCCAGGATCCTTAATTCTATCTGGGAATAATCGCAGGATAAAAGGCAGTAATCCTTGCCGGAGGAAATTACTGCCCGCCTGATATTCTTCCCGATTTCTGATTTTAGAGGTATATTTTGCAAATTTGGGCTGCTGGAGCTAAGCCTGCCGGTTTCTGTCCCCGTCTGATTAAAAGAGGTATGCACCCTCCCCGTCACTTTATCTACCAGATTGGGAAGCGTATCTATATAAGTATTCTTGAGTTTCATCAGCTGGCGATACTCCAATAAAAAGTGAGGCAATTTATGTTTATCCGCCAGGCCGCGCAACACCTCTTCGTCGGTAGACGGGCCGGTCTTGCTTTTTTTGCCCACGGGCAGTTTTAGTTTATTGAATAGAATCTCCCTTAATTGTTTCGGCGAATTTATATTAAACTGCTGCCCGCTCTCCCTGTAGATATCTTCAATCAATTTTATCAATTTATTCTCTATATCGGCCGAAAGCGTCTTAAGTATTTCTAAATCCAGTTTTATGCCATTAAGTTCCATATCTGCCAACACTTCTACGAGGGGCATTTCCAATTCAAAGAAAAGCTTAGAAAGCGATTTCTCCTGCAGCTCTTTCTCCAGTTCCACCTTTAATTTTGCTATTGTATCTAAGGCTTTTGCGCTCACGGCTTCGCTGGCGTTACATTCTCCAAGATAATCCCACGCTACATCGGCTAATCCGTATCCTGGCTTAGAGGGATTGACCAGATATGCCGCAACCATAGTATCGAAATATAAGCCCTGCAAGCTGATATTTTCCTTTGCCAAAGATACCTTTATCTTTTTAAGGTCGTGGCCTATTTTTTTAACTGCAGGGTCCTCTAATACGGACTTTAATTCCCGGCTCCCCTGGTTTAGGCGGAAAGATTTATTCTTTGCCTGAAAAATCAAATCATCGCTTATGCAGCCAAAAAGTACGAGCGTCCCCGTTTCATCTACAATGCCTCTAAAATCCCGGTTCTCTACTAGCTCAAGTTTTGCATCCGGAACATTTTCTTTTTCTACCGGCAGGCCCTTTAAAAAACGCTTAAACTCCAGATATTTGAATAGCCTGAATAATTCCTTAAAATTGGGCTGGCCGATCTTTGATTTCTCCAAATCAAAATCTATATCTACATTCTTATCCAAGAGCACCAATTCTTTGTTTAAATTTACCTTCTCGATATTCTCGGTAATTGTCTTTTTTATTTTATCTTCCTTTACCTTATTGATATTATTTAACAATTGATCTAAAGAGCCGAAGGTGCTGATTAATTCCCTGGCGGTTTTTTCTCCTATACCGGGCAGTCCCGGGATATTGTCTACTTCGTCTCCCATCAAAGCAAGGATATCGGCTATCCTTTCCGGTTTTACCCCGAAACGCTCTAAGACCATTTTATAATCGTAGGTTATGCCCGTATCTTTATATGGACTGAATACAACTGTATGCTCGTCTACCAATTGGAGTATATCTTTGTCGGAGCTGACTATGGTCACGGCTAAATCCGGTTTTTCCGATGCTTTTTTGGCAATAGTGGCAATTATGTCATCTGCCTCAAAACCTTCTTTTTCAAATATGGCGATGCCGTAGTGAGAAACTATCTCTTTAATCAAAGGTATCTGGCTGGATAGCCCGTCCGGCATAGGGGGCCTATGTATTTTATATTCTGCGAATTTCTTCTGCCTGAAAGTATCCCTGGAAACATCAAAACATACCCCCAGATAATCCGGTTTCTTTTCCTTTAAAATCTTATTCAAAATATTTATAAATCCGTAAACGGCATTTGTGGGCTGGCCAAACGAAGTAGAAAGCCCTCTCACAGCGAAGAACGCCCGGTAACAAAAAGCTGTAGCATCAATAAGATACAATCGCCTCATCACTCATTAACTAAGCATGGAAATTCAAATTTATGGTAGGAAATTAAAAAAATAAAGGAGTTTCAAAGGGTTTTTATTTTGACAATAGCCTTCTTTGGAGCTTGTCTATGAATTCTTCTATTTCAGCGTTAGAAGGATCGAGTTGACTGGCATCAACTGCCTGCTTAAATGCGGTTACTTCATCGCCTTTGTTGTAACTCTGTTTTGCTTTCTTAAAATGAAATTTAGCCAGCTCTCTATTGTCCTTTTTTAGCAGAGTTTTCTGGTTTGCCACGTCTTTAAGAAGGCCTATGGCCTCCTGTTCTTTCAAATCTTCTATAGGATTATCCGATAAAGCAAAGCGTATGTCTTCCAAGCGCTGCCTGGCTTTCTCTGTCCAGGGGTCATCAGGAGAACCTAATTCAGCCCTCTTCTTCCAGTAAACAGCTGCCTTATCAAGTTCGCGCTTGTTTTGATATAGCAATGCCAGATTTGTATATGCGCTTAAATATGAAGGGTCTATTTTAACAGCCTTTAAATAACTCTCTTCTGCGCGGTCAACGAAACCCTTTGCTTCATATATTACTCCCAAGTCATTGTAAGCTACTGCATACGCAGGATCTAATTCTATTGCTTTCTGATATAAATTCATTGCTCCATCCAGGTCTCCGTGTTGCTGTAATTGTATCCCTTGGGTGCGGTAGACCCTGGCTTGTTTGGCAAGCTCGCTTAAGTTTGAATTGTCTTCTGTTTCTAAGGCGCCTTTTTTCTTTTTAGAAACCGCTGCCTTTTTCTTGTATTCTGGTACAGCTGGAGCGGGTACAACAACAGCGGGCGCACCGGGTGATTCAATATAATAACCGTTATCAAATTTAGCATCAGAAGGCTGGTACTGGGCAAAAGAAGAACCAGCCGAGCCCAAGATAAATATTATTAAAATAATAGTCAAAATATTTTTAAAGGAAGGGATAGACATGTATTTGATATTATTATACATATAAAAAATGCAAGGTCAAGAAAAAAATTCTGATATCTCCTATAACAAAGCTTCCATTTCCAGCGCAGGGTGTTTCTTTTCAGTTAAGAATTTCATCAATTCTTCCGATGTCGTAGCCACGGTTTCATCGGCAATTTTATTAATTAAATCCGGGTCGCCTAACTCCTGACAGCGTTTTTTTAGCTTATCGCCCAGGAGCTCTTTTAAGTCTTTGGGCATCCAGACTATACGCTTTAATCCTCCTTCGGCAGAAATAAATTTCTTGCTCGCTATATAGAGTTTGCCTACTCCTAAAAACCCGGGTGTCTGCACCCCTCCGCCGACAGAGCCGGCTAATGTTGTAAATGTCATCCCGCAGGGTGTCAGGCCCGAATAATCCCTGTTTACAATCATAAAACCATTTGCCTCGGGGATTATTGCTACAATACACTCAAAACATCCACAGGAGGTCTGGGGAGACTGCATCAGAGAGTACATGCTTACTTTCTCTACGGTCTTATTTGACTTTTGAGAAACAAAGTCATCTATATTCTTCCATTGGCCGAATTTTTCATCCAGGCTTTCTCCCTTAAGTATGGGCTGATTAGGGCCTGTGGGGTTTATTTCGAAAGACGCCTTTGCATCCAGCCAGGAAATCGAACCGCATAGGCCCAATCTTTCCGGCGTAACAATGCAGACATGGTTAGGCGCAAATGACTGGCACAAGAGGCATGAATAAAATGTATCTACTGCTTCGTCAGTCATCCCGCTTATGCGCTCGTCGCGCTCGGAAAAAATACTCCGTGCCTTGGATAAAAGCCGCTCTACATCATCAAGTTTCGTGTATATTTTTACCTGCACCTTATCGATGATTACGCCGTATTCCTGATGCAGCATTGCATGCAGGATTACGCCAAGGTGCTTAAGCCGAAACCCCTTATTAAATGCATCCTTGCTTATCCTAAGCCAATTCATATCGCGTTGGCCTATATGCATAAGCCCCATGGCATAATTTAAAAAACGGTGTATCTGGCGTTCCAGGATAGGCTCAAAATCCTTTTGCATTTTACGTCCGTACACCTCTACGAAAATTGCCAGGGGCATAGACTTATTTCCTTCCTTAAGCCCGTCTATATCCTGGCCAATTATTTCTACTTTCCCATCCTGAATCTTCTCTGATTCTGCTGTCGTCAAAAATTCAAACGCAGTGCTTACCTTGCCGCCAAATTCAACATATAATTGCTCCCGCCTTACGCGTTCACCTTCAAATGCTGCGGCATAAGGAACAGGCACAGACACGTCTGCCATTTTTACTTTTATGCCTTTTGTGATTATGCATTTAGAGGCTAATTTCTTGTAATCCTTCTCTGTTACTAGGGCTTCGTACAGTGTGGTATCGATTTTACCTAACTGCGGAACATCCAAATCCGTAATAATAGGCAGGCCAAAAGCCAAAACTCCAAGCCCGGTAGCCACCAAAACTTCATCTACATGTCCCAGGAGAAGGACAAAAGCAGGAACGCGATGACGCACATAATCCATTACTCCCTGCCACTGACCTGATTTGTACCCGCCATAGATTAAGGGAGCTCTGACGGCAAAATTTACCGCATAAATCGCAGAAAGGTAATCTTCGCCTAAGGGCACAATGTAATTCTCAAGCCCCAATTCTATACCCTTGTTTTCAAGTTGTTTCTTAAATGTATTGCCGCTAATATTGCCAACGAGCAAACTCACTATACTCTTAGATTGAAAATTTCTGATAAGCTCAGCTGCGGCATCTTCGTCTTTTGCCGGTCCTAATATTACGGCAATGCCGGAGATCCTGCCGTCCACCAGCTGCAGTCCCAGGGAACGCAATATTTTATCCGGTATAAAGCCCAAGCCGTCTTTCGTCGGATGCTCCTTGTTTAAAACTGCCAAAGCTGCCAACATCTCCTCGCAAACCAAGGTAGCCAACCCCTTATTCAAAACTCCGCCTAAGCTGGATATTATTAAACCGCTTTTAGCCGCAATGCCATTACTTAAATCCTCTGCCTGCTCAAGAGCCGCCAGGCAGTCGTTTAAGCTCTTGACCTCGATATTAAAAAGAGCGTTTATTAACGGCAGATAATAATTAGTTTCAGGAAATCCTATTGCCGCAGGCTTACCTTTTTGCGCAATTGCCTTCTCCAAAGATTGACGGGTAAGCTTTAATATTGTATCCGTTCCTTTCGAACCCAACTCCACTAATACGTCTGACATGTTTCTCCCTTCATTTGTTTTATTAAGGTTTGCGCTAAACAGAGGCTGTCACTCATTGCATCCTCCCACGTCTTCGTCGCTTGCATTGCTTTTCTCCCCTTAGCGACGATGCCGCAGGCAAAGACCCTCTCTGCACTGGTGCGCATCATTTCATCAACTAAAACTGCATCTTCATGCATTTCAATATCAGTATTTTTAAGGAAATCAATATTGTTTTTAAAGGTATCAACGAATACAACGCAAGATACGCCGATTGCCTTGCCGTCCTCGAGTTTTACGGCCTGGGCCTGGGATTCCCCGATAATTTCGGCCAGCGGAATATTTATCACTTCAATTTCCGCAGGCAAAGAAGACGTATCTAAGGTCAGGCGGCTGACTAATTTCACTTCCGCCTTAAATTTCAAAACTATTGACTTAGCTATTTCAACGGCTTCCTGGCTGGAGCCTACTAAACAAACCGGCTCCCTGATAATGCGGTTGGAAAATTCCTTATAATCATCTAAGGTGTAAAGAAGCGAAACCCCGCTTTTCTTCGCACCCGGCAGCTCTGGAAGAACCGGGTGCCTGCCGGAGGCAATCACCAGAAAGTCATATCCGATATTATCTTTATCCTTAAAATAAACTACCCTCTTTCCTGTATTAACAGAAACCGCCTTTTTCTCCTTCAAAAAATTAATCTTAATTTTTTGCAGCGAATCTTCGCTGGTGAGTAAAATCTCTTCTTCTTTTATAGCGCCTGACAATAAAAGGGCGAGTTTTCTTCTGTCGTATAAAGGATGACTATCTTGCGTCAATAAGGTAATAGAACAATCTTTATCCTGTTCCCTTAAGCTCACTGCTGCAGTATGCCCGGCGATAGAAGCGCCGATAATAACTATCCTGTCCATATCCTAGAATCCGGATGCATCCAAAACCAAAGGGACTTTCTTATCCCAGCCAATCGGCATAATATGTATCCCCTGGCACATGGGTTTTAATTCTTTAATAAGCCTGGCAGCAATCTCTATTGATTTGGCTGCCTTGTCTTTTGCTTCTTCCATCTCTTTAATAAAATTATCCGGGACAGACACCCCTGCTACATTCTTATTCATATAACGGGCCATCCCGGCTGATTTTAATAATACGATACCAGCCAGAATTGTAGCCTTTAAATGTTTTATCCGGTTTAAGAAATTTTCAAATGTCTTTAGGTCATAGATCGCCTGTGTCTGGAAGAACTCAGCCCCTGCTTCAATTTTCTTTTCCATTTTTATAATCTGGGGCTCTATCGGGTCAGCTCCAGGATTAACCACTGCTCCCAAACAGAATTTAGGCGGCATACCGGTGAGCTTATTCCCCTTCATATCAAAACCTTCCTGTAGCTTCCCGGCTACCTGCAATAACTGCACTGAATCCAAATCAAAAACCGGCTTTGCTTCCGGGTGATCACCCATTGTAGGGTGGTCACCGGTAAGAATCAAAATATTCTCTATACCTAAGGCAGCAGCTGATAATAAATCTGATTGCAGGGCCAGGCGGTTACGGTCGCGGCAGGTTAGCTGGAATACAGGCTCAAAGCCTTTTTGTTTTAGTAGGCTTGAGACCGCAAGAGAACCAAGGCGCATTACAGAGCTCTGCAGGTCAGTGACATTAATCGCGTCAACCCTGCCACGTATAAGCTCGGCATCATCCAGCATTCCTTTTACTTCTATGCCTTTTGGCGGCCCGATTTCTGAAGTCAGCAAAAACTTTCCAGATTGCATTTTTTCTTTAAAGGTCATATTTTACCACTTTCTGAATATAAAGAACACGGCTGCGATCATCATCAAAAATCCTACCAGATAATTCCACTTTAAGCCTTCTTTAAGATAGAAGATAGAGAATACTGAAAAGACAATCAGCGTAATTACTTCCTGAATCGTCTTTAGCTGGGCAGCAGTATACTGATAATGCCCGATGCGGTTTGCCGGCACCTGAAAGCAGTACTCAACAAAGGCAATTAACCAGCTGACAAAAATCGCTATCCATAAAGGCGAATTTTTATATTTCAGGTGACCGTACCAGGCAAAGGTCATAAATACATTTGAGATAGTCAGGAGAACTACGGTTTTCATTTCTGCTAATTGTCTAAAGTATGTTTCTTAAAAAATTCCCACATTGCTTCATCGGCCGAAATATCATAAGTAGTCTTACCGACATCGGAGCCGGGTAATTTATAAGGCAGGCCGCCAGGCCACGTATGCCCCCCATTTTTGATTTCGCAAAAAGTAATTTCGGTACCCTGATTACATTGTGTATACGTCTTACAAGTTACCTCTCCTCTTTGATAGGTTATTTCCTGGCTACCTGAACACCCGTTCTTTTCCTCCCAGATATTTATAGTATCTTGCGCAGAAATAAAAATCCTTCCCGAACTGGCAATGCCTGCTTCACATTCGGAAGGGCCGCCATTATAGGGAGCGCATTTATCAGACGTACCATGAAAGTAAATAATTGATACGGGCCTTTGCGGATTGCACGATTCAGGAAAATTCCAGAAAGGGCAGCCTACGGGAGCAATGGCTGCAATGCGATTACTCAAGCTGCATGCCAAGGCATAGGTAAGCCCTGCGCCATTGGAAAATCCCGTTGCGTAAACCCTCTTCTTATCTATATTGAATTTAGACTCGATATCATCCAGCATCTTATCTACGAATCCGATATCATCAATATGGCTAATTTTAGCATTAAAATATCCTGCAGGGCCCTTGCCTACATTCCAAAAAAATCGCTGAGTTCTTTTTCTAGTATCTGCGTCAGGCCGTGTTCCCCTGGGATAGGCGACAATAAACCCTCTTCTATCAGCTGTATTATCCATCCTGGTTATTCTCCTTAGCCATTGCGGGCTACCAGCTCCGCCGTGGAAATTTAAAATAAGCGCAGTCGGCAGGGTACTCTTATAAGACGATGGCACATGGAGATAATACTGCCTCTCTAATCCTCCGTGCTGAATAGAAAATTCATAATCTCCGGGACCAAAGACTTTAGAATCTCTGTTTCGCCACTGCTCCTGGGCAAAAAGATTAGGCGGACATACTAATATGCTAAATAAAATAAAGAGAATAGCTAATTTCTTAATCATTAATTCTCCAAACTATGTTTCTTAAAAAATTCCCACATCGCATCGTTAGCATTGATATCGTAGTTAATTTTTCCCACTGCCTTTTTCCAGGATTCTGTATCCTTAGCGTATGTGCCGCTTGGCCAGGTATGGCCTCCACCTTCAATAGTGCAAAGCGTAATCTCAGTGCCTCTATCGCAAGGCCCATAGGTTATACAGGTTACTTCTCCTTTTTGATAGGTGACCGAGGATTGGCTGGGGCAATTATCAATTCCCCTCCATTCTTCTATATAATCTTTTACCGAGGAACAGTCCCATCCAGGGTCTCCCGGCATCCTGCCCCCGCAATGTCCTCCGGTATAAGCCGCAGCCGGGTCAGCAGTTCCGTGAAAATGTATAATCGATATCGGCCGCGAAGGTTTGCAATTATCAAAGGCATCCTGTGCAGAAACCGGGGCGATTGCTGCAATTTTATCAGAAAGTTCGCAGGCCAGGCGGTAAGAAATAAGCGCGCCGTTAGAAATCCCGGTTGCATAAACTCTTTTTTTATCAATATTGAATTTAGAGGCGAGGTCATCGATCAGCTTGGAAATAAATCCCACATCATCTACATTCCCTCTGGCAGCAGTCCCGCAACATCTTCCTGCATTCCAAGTAGCGACTAACTGCCCGGAAACCATTTTGCCGCTCCCTTCCGGATAAACCAAAATAAAACCGGCTTCATCGGATTTTTTCTCCATCCCGGACTGCCTCACCTGGTTTTGGGCATTACCTCCCCCGCCATGAAAATTCAGAACTACAGGCACAGGCGTATCACTTTTATACGAAGGCGGAATATGCACAAAATAATCTCTCATTTTACCCTGGTGCATTATGGAAAATTTACGGTCACCCGAACCTGTCTGCCGATTTTCTTCGGGCGCATTAATCCCCCGGCGCTCCCTTATTCTTTCCTTGCGCCTCTCTCTAATTTTTTCTCTCAACGTCTCCTGGGCAAATAAATTGGACAGATATAACAGAGTAGAAACCTGAATAAGTAAAATAAAAAAGCATCTTAATCCCCTCTTCATTTCTCTGCCCCCCTATTTTTTAATTTTACTGCCTCAATCAGATTACGCATTAACATGGTTACTGTCAACGGCCCGACCCCTCCCGGCACAGGCGTAATATAGGAAGCCATTTTTTCTGCTCCTTCAAATTCAACATCTCCTACAATTTTATCGCCTACCCTATTTATACCCACATCAATAACAACCGCGCCTTCTTTTATCCACTCGCCTTTGATTAATCCTGCCTTGCCCACTGCCACAATCAAAATTTCTGCACCTCTTACATGCTCTTCTAATTTTCCTGCCTTTGACGTCCCGATATGGCAGACTGTTACTGTGGCAAATTTATCCAGCAATAAAAGGCTTAAAGGTTTGCCTACTATTTCACTATGTCCCACTATCACCACTTCCCTGCCATATAAGTCAAGGCCCGTGCTATTTAACAGCTCCATTACGCTGGCAGCAGTGCAGGGTAAAATATTTGCTTTGCCAAAGACTATCCTGCCGATATTGAAGGGGTGCAAGCCTTCCACGTCTTTTTCAGGTGCTATAAACTGGCTGATCTTCTTATACTCTATCTGCGCCGGAAGCGGCATCTGGATAATAATGCCATCAATTGATTTGTCGGCATTTAATTTTTCAATAAAATCGATAAATGCATCTTCCTTGGTGTCTTGGCCTAATTTATGGAACTGATACTCAATACCCAGGCCCTCTGCAGTCTTTTTCTGCGATCTTACGTAAGCCTCGGCACCGGCATTCTCGCCAACCATTATGCTTGCTAATACCGGTTTCTGGCCCAGGGATTGTATCTGCTGTTTTATCTCTTCCTTGATTTTTTCAGCAATCGGTTTACCCTCTAATAATTTTGCCAACTTTTCCCTCCGTCTCCTGTCTTATTTTTCTTATCCTGGCGCTCTTACTGTCTAATTCCTTCCTCATAGATTTAGTCAAACGCGCATCGCCAAGCATTCTAAGGTTTATATCTACGTTAACATAGGCACTGGCAAATGCCCCCTCCAATAAAATTGCCGCTACTGCTACATCACTGATTAAATTGACATTGCCTTTCTTTACCAAAGGAATACATAGCTTTATTCCCTCAAAACATAAACGGCTAAGCGCAAACGGCACATTCAAGGCATCTCTTATATTTTTACTTTGATATGCCTTAACATCCAAATCCACCAAATTTAAGAATTCTTCTCTTAATTTCTCGGATTTCTCCAATATTTCTTTAAGTTCATTTTCATATTTCGCATATTTTGGTTTACCCAAAGTAAAATTTACCACCATGCTGAGTAATGATACGCCCAGGCCCGCAGTCAGTGCTGCTGCTGAGCCGCCACCCGGTGCGGGAATCTTTGCTGCCAGGTCATCTAAATATTTTTTAAGTGAAGTGTCTTTGTACATTTAAGATAGCCCCCTAATATTGCCCTTATCATCAATATCAATATTTTCTCCTACCGGGTGGCTGGGTAACCCGGGCATAGTCTGCATAGCCCCGCAAAGAGGATATAAAAATCCTGCGCCGATTGAAGCGCGGATGTCCCTCACCGGCAAGATAAAACCCTTTGGCCTGCCTTTAAGATTAGGGTCATGCGATAATGAAAGATGCGTTTTAGCAATACATATAGGTAAGGCATCATATCCCCTTTGAGTGTAGAGTTTAATCTTATCTTGCGCCACAGAAGAATATTCTACGTCTTTGGCCCCATGCATCTTTGTAGCTATTATCCTTATCTTTTCTTTAATGGGCATTTCTAACGGATAGAGGAATTTAAAATTATTTTTTTCTCCTGCTGCCCTGGTTACGCTTCTGGCAAGCTCTAAGCCTCCCCGTGAGCCTTTGCTAAAGACTTCGCTGACACAACAATCATACGCGCCAAATCCTAAAGTTTTCTTTTTAACAAAATCGATTTCTTTATCTGTATCGCAGGCAAACCTGTTTATGGCAACCACTACTGGTATGCCGAAAAGCGAAACATTCTCAATCTGTTTTTCTAAATTACAGATGCCTTCTTCTACCGCGGATAGATCTTCTTTTTCTAAACACGTGTCCAGCGGCATGCCGGCTACAATCTTGAATCTTCCGCTATGCGCCTTCAGCGCCCTGACAGAAGCAACAATCACTGCTGCATTAGGGATAAGGCCGCTTGTGCGGCATTTGATATCGAAAAATTTCTCGGCTCCGCAATCAGCGCCAAATCCTGCTTCAGTAACCACGTATTCTGAAAAAGATAATGCTATTTTATCAGCTAATATGGAATTGTTCCCGTGGGCAATATTGCCAAACGGCCCTGCATGCACAAAGCAAGGAGTATTCTCAATGGTCTGGATGAGGTTTGGCTTTATGGCATCTTTAAGCAACACTGCCATGCTGCCTGCTACTTTAATATCTTCTGTAGTAACAGGGTTACCATTATCAGCGCAAGCTAATACAATCCTGCTGATACGTTTACGCAGGTCTTTTAAGCTGCTGCTTAACGCCAGTATTGCCATTACCTCTGAAGCTGCTGTAATATCAAAACCGGTATCGCGCGAGATTCCATCCTGGTCAGAACCCAGCCCGATTTTTATATTCCTTAAGAACCTGTCGCTCACATCTAGTGTCCTACGCCAGGTGATGGTATCCGTATTGATATTGAATTTATTGCCTTTAAATATAGTGTTGTCCAAAAAGGCAGCTGCAAGGTTATTGGCCAGCTCCACCGCATGCACATCTCCGGTAAAATGCAGGTTAAAATCCTCCATCGGTAATACCTGAGAATAACCGCCGCCTGCCGCACCGCCTTTTATCCCAAATACCGGGCCCAATGAAGGCTGCCTTATGCATGCTGAGGTAAGCCTCCCTATCCTATTCAAGGCCATGGAAAGGCCAATGGTAGTCACGGTCTTTCCTTCGCCTAACGGCGTAGGAGTAATCGCCGTAACCAGGATATACTTACCCTGCTTTTTATTTTTTATCTTATCCAGAATGCCTAAATCTATTTTAGCAATATATTTGCCGTAAGGGATAAGGTATTTCGTACTGATATTAAGTTTTCCGGCAATTTTTTCTATCGGCTGCTTCCTCGCCTTGCTTGCGATTTTTATATCAGGTAGCATAGTTTACTCGTTAATAAATGAATCTTTCATTCAACTCAAAGGCATTTGGGATTAATTCTATTTTTGGCAAGCCTTCTGAATATATTATTGAAACAACATCAAATCTTGCCTTCTTATCTAGCATGTTCTTTTCTTTAAGGAACATAAGCGCTGCCTGGGAAATCTGTTTTTGCTTAGGGATAAATACTGCTTCTTTGGGCAAGCCGAACCTGTCAGAAGTGCGGCTTTTCACTTCTATGAAACAGATTGTATCTTTATCCTGGGCAATTATATCTATTTCTCCCAGTTTTGACCTGTAATTCCTGGCCAGAATTCTATAGCCTTTATCTTTTAAGAAGCTTAGCGCCTGGCCTTCCCCAGCCCTGCCTAAGTTTAAGTGTTCTCTAGACACAATTAAAACTTGCCCTATGTATTAAAGACGGTCCAAATTTTTTAATCGCCAGTTTATGCTTTTTTGTAGGGTAACCTTTATGCTGAAAAAATCTGTATTGAGGATAAACCTTGTCGTATATGGACATTATACGGTCCCTGGTCACCTTAGCCAGAATAGAACCGCAGGCAATGCTCTTAGATTTTGCATCGCCCTTTATTATATTTGTAAAAGGGTAATCCACTTCAAGCTTTACATTCCCGTCTACAAGTATATGGATATGTTGTTTTCTTTGCTGCCCTTTAAGTTTACCAAGGAGGGATTGTATTGCCTCTTCCATTGCAATGCGTGTAGCTACAAGAATATTTAAACTATCGATTATCTTTTCGTTTACAATTCCGATGCCAAATAGCGATTTGTTAACAATCTCCAGGTATGCGCTTTCTCTCTGGAGATGAGTTAATTTTTTAGAATCGTCTATACGGCTTTTAAAACGGGCGTTGTGCTTCAAGCTCACTGCAGCTGCTACTACCGGCCCTGCCAGGGGTCCGCGGCCGGCTTCATCTACGCCAATAATAAAATTACAGCCATTTCTCTTGAATTTATTCTCGTAATAAACCCCGCATCCGGACATGGATATGGATAGAGATGCTTATTTTATTTCTTCCTTGCTTTCAATCTTTGTTGCGGCCTTACCCACTTTTCCTCTTAAATAATAAAGCTTTGCCCTTTTAACTTTGCCGGAGCGTATCAATTCGATACGTTCAATACTGGGGGAATAAAGCTGAAAGACGCGCTCAATGCCTTCGCCGTAAGAAACCTTTCTGACGGTAAAACTCTTGGCTATTCCTTTGCCTTGTTTTGTAATTACTATGCCCTCAAAAGGATGCAAACGCACCTTATCAGGGCCTTCGGGAATTTTAATCAGGACTTTTACCGTATCGCCCACATTAAATTGAGGAATTTCTTTTTTGGTAAACTCTGACTCAATAAGTTTTAGTCTATCCATTTTTATTTCTCCTTCTTGAAGGTATATCTTTTAAAGCAGGTCAGGCCTTCTTTGCCTTGTCCTTTTTAAAGATTCCTGCCTTTTCCAATCCTCGATTTTCTTATGATCGCCAGAGAGAAGTACCTCTGGAACACGCATATCCCGAAATTCAGAGGGTCTTGTGTACTGCGGATATTCTAATAGATTACCTTCAAATGATTCAAAATTCAAGGAATTTTTATCACCCAGGACCCCGGGCAACAGGCGCACCAGGGCATCTACCAGAACCATTGCCGGTAATTCTCCTCCGGTTAAAACATAATCACCAATGGAAATCTCTTCATCCACCAGGTATCTCCTGACTCTTTCATCTACTCCTTCGTAATGCCCGCAAATCAAAATCAGATGTTTATATTTTGCCAACCTCTTATTAATCTTTTGGGTTAACCTCTCCCCTTGCGGACATAAAAGAATAACCTTTAATTTCTTGCTTTTGGACTTTGATTTTATATCTTCTACTGCCCGGAAAATAGGCTCAGCACTCATTACCATGCCGCAGCCTCCGCCAAAGGGGCGGTCATCCACTTTTCTATGTTTATCAAGAGTATAATCCCTGAGGTTATGAAGATAAATTTTAACCTTACCCTTGCCTTGCGCCCTCTTGATAATGGACTCCCTCAATACGGGCTCAAACATTTTAGGAAATATGGTAATAATATCAATTCTCATCTGGAGCTTGAATTATAATCTTTTAGGAATTCTTTTTTAAATTCCGTGAACCTGTCCTGGGCAACCGCATCTCTTGCATTACGCATCAGCTCTAAATAAAAATGAATATTGTGCAGGGAAACCAGCCTCAGGCCCAATATTTCATCTGTATTGAATAAATGGCGCAGGTACGCCCGGCTAAAATTTTGGCAGGTATAACAGGAACATTTTCCATCCAACGGCTTAAAATCTTCTATATACGGAGAATTTCTGATTGTCAGTTTGCCAACACTCGTAAATGCAGAACCGTTCCTGCCGTAGCGCGTAGGGACAACGCAATCAAACATATCCACTCCGCAGCCTACCGCCTCAATGATGTCCTGCGGCAGGCCAACACCCATAAGATAGCGGGGTTTTGCCTTTGGCAATAAATTTGCCGCTAAGCTCGCTATATTATATATTAAATTCCGCGGTTCGCCAACTGAAACCCCTCCGATAGCAAACCCGTCAAAATCTATTGCTGCCAATTCCTGAGTGCAGCTCTTACGCAAATCTTCATAAGTTGAACCCTGCACTATGCCAAACAGCATTTGCTTATCGTAACCTGCCATGTGCGCTTTTGAGCGCTTCGCCCAATTAATTGTCCTTTTCATGGCTATTTCGGCATGGTCTTTGCTGCACGGGTAGTGCACGCATTCATCAAGCGGCATAATAATGTCAGCGCCTAATGCCTTTTGCACTTCTATTACGTCTTCAGGAGTAAAAAAAGCCTTTAAGCCGTCAACATGAGACTGGAATTCAACGCCATCATCACTTACTTTTCTAAGCAAGGCGAGGCTGAATATCTGGTAGCCGCCGCTGTCCGTAAGAATAGGTTTATCCCAGGAGATAAAATTATGCAGGCCCCCTGCCTTTTTAATCACCTCTATGCCGGGCCGCAGAAAGAGATGATAGGCATTGGAGAGCATAATCTGCGCTCCTGATTCCTCCAACTCCAACGGAGAAAGAGTTTTAACCGTACCCTGCGTGCCCACCGGCATAAAACAAGGCGTATCAATCTCTCCGTGAGGAGTGGTTAACTTTCCTAAACGCGCATTGCTTTTTTTATCTTGATGGATTAAATCAAACGGCATTTTGAAAACTTAATCTAGATGATTAGCATTGCATCACCATAACTATAAAACCTGTATTTTTTATCAATTGCCTCCCTGTAAGCTGCCTTAATCAATTCTTCTCCTGCAAAGGCAGCCACCAGCATAAAAAGAGTAGTGCGAGGAAGGTGAAAATTAGTCAAGAGGCAATCGGTAATTTTGAATTCAAACCCCGGATAAATAAATAAATCAGTCTCTCCCTCTCTTTTGCCTAAGGCATAAGTTTCCAAGGCGCGCAGAGAAGTCGTCCCTACTGCAAAAATCCGTCCCGCGATGCTAGAGGTATGCTTTGCTAAATTTATTGTCTCCTGCGGTATAGAAAAATATTCCGGCTCCATCTTATGGCTTGCGATTTCTTCAACATTGACCGGCTTAAAAGTCCCGTAACCGACATGCAAGGTCAGGTAACCTACATTTATGCCGTTGCGGCTTAAGCGATTAATTAAACTTTCGGTAAAATGCAGGCCTGCTGTGGGCGCAGCTATCGCGCCCTCAGACCGAGCATAGACGGTCTGATAGTAATCATTATCCAAGTCCTCAGGGGCCCTTTTTATGTATGGCGGCAGGGGCATTTTGCCGTGATTATATATGCTGTTTAAGTCTATTCCGGAAAAAGTTATTTCATTTTTTGCGCTAACTGTTCCAAAAAACCCGCTAGAGTTAAATATTATCTTTTCATTAAGTTTGACCCTCGCCGGCTTGATTAAGGCCTTAAATGCGAGAGAGCCTTTATGCTGCAAAAGCAAAACTTCAACCTTGCCCCCGCTTAACCTGGAGCCTACCAGGCGGCCAGGCAGGACTTTTGTATCATTTAAGAATATTGAGTCACTCTGATTAAGGTAATCCGTGATATCCTTGAAGATGCGGTGTTCTATTCTTTTTTTCTTGCGGTCTAAAACCAGTAAGCGCGCCTGGTCACGCTCTTTTAAAGGATACTGCGCAATTAATTCTTTAGGGAGATTATAATCAAAATCAGAAAGTTTCAACATTGCTTCCCGGATAATAATATTTTAGAATCTCTTTAAAACTATGCCCCTGCTTGGCCATAAAATAAGCGCCCCACTGGCATAATCCCACGCCATGCCCCCATCCAGTGCCCATAAATACCGCATCTTTGTCGGCAATATTTACCTGGAAATTTGTGCTTCTGATTAAATTCGGACCGATAATATTTCTAAAATCTTTTGCCGCTATTTTGAGCTCTTTATTATCTAAAATAAAATTTAACTCGCTGACTCTGTCGGAATTGTCCCTTCCTAAAATTACAATATCCTTAATCGCTTTAACTTTGTAGCCTGCGCCTGCTAATTTATCTTTTAACTCTTCTAAAGATAATACGAGGTGCCAATCATAATGCGGAGAATCTTTGCAAAAATCACAGGCCACTCCCTTTAAAGGCATAATATTTATATTCCAGAGCAAAGAAGCATCCTCTGTATGTCCTGCGCAAGTAGCATGATAATAAGCAGGGAAAACTTTACCCTTAAACTTCAGTATGAGCCCCTTTGTTTCATCAACAATATTGTTTGTGCGGTAACGCTCTGATTGCCTTCCGCCATAAACCTGCGAATATATATCGTTGGTCACATCGTAGTCCTTGCGCCTATTCTCCTGAATCTGATAAATGGCGTAAGTCCGGCAGGCTATTGCCTGCGCCTTAAGAACCTCCTGCGGCCAGTAATGCGATGCCTCGTGGTATAAAACCCCTTTGATATAATCTTCAAGCTCAATATAATTGACCACCAGGAGCGAATTATCGCTCTTTATCAGTTCCACATCGCCCCTGAAAGTACGACCGTTGATGATAATTTCATCCGGGTCTCTGGTTTTAATAAATATTTTGTTCTTTTTAAAACTCTTCTTGCCTAGCGATATTGCATCCCTGTAAACAGTTACAGTAGTCTTGAGGCTATTGCCCTGCATGAGAATCTTTTTTCTTGAAATATCGGTTACCTCATAAGAACCCTTGGCCTTCAGGCTTAACGACTTGGCATTATCTAAGATAGCCACGCGAATGTGCCTGGGTGCTTGAGAATAACCAGGGACAAAAGATAATAAAAATAAGACAAGAAAAATAAGTATTTTCTGTTTCATCGGCGCGACCAGAACCAAAGGATTAAAGAAAGGAGAATGCTTAACAATATAGAGGTTGCCAGGGGAAAATAAAAGGTAAAATTCTTTTTCTGTACAAGTATATCTCCGGGAAGCTTTCCTAAAAAGGGCATCCTGTGAAAAAGGGTCACAAGTATACCTGCTATTAGTAAAGCAACCCCTAAAATAATCAGTGCTTTGGCGATTTGCATCTCTCTATCTCCGAATAAATACAGCCGCAATATCTCTGGCAGTATATCCCGTCAGCCAGTGCCTGCTGGTGTGCTCTCTTAAAACCAGGGCGGAAATCTTCATAATAAAAATCTACATTTTCCTCTTTTGCTATATCGCCTCCGATTTTCTTTAATAATTCCTGGTCTTGATAAGGGCTTACCAGTAAAGTTGAGGAAAAATGCGTAAATCCCCTCTCCCTCGCTAATTCTGCAGTCATTTTTAGACGTTCATACCAACAGATAGGGCATCTTTCTATCTTTTCTTCCATCATATTGATAGCGCGGAAATACTCCTGCGGCTCATAATCAGGATAAACAACATCAAGTTCAACCTTCTTGCTGTAATCCTGGACTGCCTGCATCCTGTTTCGATATTCAGCAAGGGGATGTATATTGGGATTATAAAATAACCCCTCCACCTCAAACCCCTCCTCCTTTAACCGCTCCAGAGGATGTATCAGGCACGGCGCACAACAGATATGTAATAATATCTTTTTCATTTCAATTCTTTGTTCTATTTGCGATTTCTTCCAATTTCTTAACCACTTCTTCTTTTGTAGAAAATAACGGTGGCTCAAAATATTTATTTCTATCCCAGTCTCCATACACAAATACAGCAAGGAGAACATTTAGTTTTTTATCTATATAAAATACTTTCTTAATGTGTGTCCAATATTTTTTATTTGACTCCAAACCTTCATAAATTGTAAGTGCCTCAAAATAGTAATAATCTGCGGAGGGAGACAAGGACCGTTTTCCAAGCTCTGATTCAATACCTTGAGGTATAATGAAAGATGTTGACCCAAATCCACCCAAATTTTTGTTATACCATTCTGAACCATTCATATTTTCTTTATCTTTATCTGTAGTTATATAATACTTTGTTTCTATCTGAGCAGCGGGTATCCTGCCACTATTTTTTAAAATAATCTCATTCCCGTAAAAAGCTTCATTATTAACCATAAGCAATTGAGGATTTTTCATATCAGCCGATACATATGGCCTAGTATTTAAAACAGTTGATTCCCAGTCAATCTTTTTAGAGTACAACGTCATCTTCATATTCCAGTGAATAGTGAATAAGGTTAGCAGAGGCGATAGTATGGCCACGATGGCAACTATCGCATAGTGATTTATTTTAATAAAGTGCCAAATATTCAAACACACATATTTTATTTTGTTACTATATATGGCTTCTGCTTCCATCCAATCCCTAAATGGATCATTATCAAAACCATTTTCTTTATATTCAAGATATTTATTGTAAGCTATCTTACGAATCTTGTTTGTTTTATTAACCATTTTTAATTCTAATATTTATTTTAGCAAAAAATCTTCAACATGCTGCTCAAAAACAGTCAACCTACCCGCAAAAATATTATATAAAAAACTTGGATTTGGGCTTTTTATCTATCTTTAACTTCTCCCCTTTCGATTAACTTCACACCTTCGATATTTACTGTAAGTAATGTAAAATACTTTTTATTCTTAATATTTTCATAATCAATACGAATTTTAAATTCTTTTTTGTTTCCAAGATCGATACTAATTTTTTCTAGTTGTCTTAGATCTTTATCTGTTTTTTTTGATAAATCTATTGAACCCTCAATGTAATACAACGATTTTTCCTCTTTAGGTAATAATAAACTGGGAGTATCAACGAATTGTAGACTTTTATCTTCAGAGGTAACCAGAATATTTAAAGCTACCCCATTTCCAATATTTATTAAATCAATATTTTTATATGGACTATCACTGAGCCCCCAAATAGTAATCATTAATGCAGGTTGCAGCTGAAGATCTAGTTGCTCCTGTGCTACGCTAACAAGTTTCTGAGTTTCTTTTGTATAAATATTTAAATTGCAACCCTGCCACCCTCCTACAAGTACTAAGCCAGCAGTTGCAATACCTAAAACAATACTCCACAATTTTAATGAACTATAATAATTTTTAGTTTCTCTTGCAAATTTATCATTAGAATCTATATTGTCTCTTATCAATTTATTTAATTTTGTTATACCCTCTCCCAATTCCTGTAATTTAATGTTGGTACTATTAAGATTTTTACTAACTAAAAGGTCAATTTTTGCCTTTAGTTTTTTCTCGATAGTTTCCATTTGCTGAGCTTCATTTATATTGCCCATGCTTTTAGAATCAAGGATATTCATTAATTCTTCAATCTTTTTCTCAAGTTCGTTCATATCCATAACTATCCTATAAACTAATAGTGAACCTCATTTTCTAATATAGATTGCAAATAAATTAGCTATATGATACTCGCTTTTTGCGGAGGGATTTGTGAGCGTGCATTAGAAAATTTTTGGCAATCCGAATTTTTAAGCGCTTGGTCTGCGAGGAATTACGAGGAGCGAAGGGCGCTGGATACGATAAAGGCTGACCGTAGCGACGAAGTAAACCGAAGCAGACGGCAAAAATTTTCGCACGCGAACAAATGCCCGCAGCAAAAAGTACAAAGATCTAGACGTTATCTAAAATAGCTCTTCCTGTTTTTCGTATTTTATACCGAAATGATCGAAGGTTAGTTTGGTGGCGACTCGGCCACGCGATGTTCGTTTTAAATATCCGGTCTTGAGTAAATACGGCTCAACAGTATCAGCGATAGTGTCAACTTCTTCGTTAAGGCTGGCAGCCAGAGATTCTACGCCTACCGGCCCGCCTCCAAATGACTCTATAACCAATTTTAAAACCTTGCGGTCCAAGTCATCAAGCCCTGCCTTATCAATACCCAGCTCATTCAGGGTTTTACTTGCAACTTCAAGGTTAACCTTCTTGATATTGGAGACCTGCGCGTAATCCCTGATACGCCGCAGCAATCTATTTGCAATGCGCGGTGTTCCCCTTGCGCGCCTGCCGATTTCAAACGCTGCCTCTTCATCTATATCCATACCTAAAGTTTTTGCTGAGTGTTTGATAATCTTGGCTAAATCCTCTACCTTATAAAAATCCAGGTTATAAAATATCCCGAATCTTCCCCTTAAAGGCGCAGCCAATAATCCTGTCCTGGTAGTTGCGCCCACTAAGGTAAAAGGCTTGAGATTGAATTTTATAGTCTTGGCATACGGCCCCTTATCAATAATAAAGTCAATCTGAAAACTCTCCATTGCCGGATAAAGGAATTCTTCCACGACTTTAGAAAGGCGGTGAATCTCATCAATAAAGAGTATATCCCCTTTTTCTAAATTAGTTAATATGCCGATAAGGTCTCCTGCGCGCTCTATTGCAGGCCCGGAAGTAGCGGTAATCTTAGAATTCATCTCATGGGCAATGATATGAGAAAGGGAGGTTTTTCCCAGGCCAGGCGGGCCGCTTAGAAGCACATGCTCCAACGGTTCTTTTCTTTGTTTTGCTGCCTGAACGGAAACTTTAAGGTTATCTACGATTTCTTTATGGCCCACAAATTCCGCCAGTTTCTTGGGCCTTAAGGAAATATTTAAAACCAGGTCTTCATCGGTTTCCTGTTTTGGGCTGATAATCGGGCCCCTGGTTTTATCATCAGGCCCCAGTAATTTCTCTCTGAGTTCTTCTGTCATCTGGTTCGATGTTCTCCTTATTCTTCGTGATCTCAATCTCCTGGAACAATTCTCTTTGCCTGATAATAACTTCTTTCATGCGGATTAATTCCAGTATTGCCAGAAAATAGACAATAATCTCAATCTTATTCTTTGCCTTGCTGAAAAGCTCTGACAGCCGTATACTGGGAGCAATCAATAAAAGGTGCAAGATTTCATGGAATTTCTGTTCTATAGTAAATTCATCTTTGATTACTTCATAAAAGACCTCTTTAGGCACATCTTTTAATGCCGCAGAAAAGGCATTGATGAGGTCAAATATGCTTGCCTCAAAATACACTTCTTTGTTATCCGAAGCGGTTTTCTCCAACTCCACTTTTGGCCGCTTGAAAACATCCCGCTGGTTATTCTCTTTTTCCCGCAATTCTTCGGCAATCTGCTTAAACTTCTCATATTCCAGGAGCCGTTTAACCAGCTCTGCGCGCGGGTCTGATTCCTCTTCTTCTGCGCCTTGCGTCTCCTGAACAGGCAGCAGCATCTTTGATTTAATCTGCATCAGGGTAGCAGCCACCACTAAAAATTCTCCTGCAATATTTAAATCCAGAAGCTGCATTAAGTTTAAATAGTCCAGATATTGTTCTGTTACCGAGGCTATAGGGATATCGTAAATATTCAGGTGGTCTTTTTTCACCAGGTATAAAAGTAAATCTAACGGCCCTTCGAAAATCTGTAACTTTATTTTATAATCCATAGCTTATAATTTTACCAGGTTCCTTACCTCTGAAATAGTAACAGAGGCAGCTGCCTGCGCCTTTTTCTCACCCTGTGCCAATATATCAAATACCTTATCTTTATCCTTTAGCAATTCGTTCCTCTTCTCCTGGATTGGCTCCAGGAATTTAATCACTATTTTGGCTAATTCTTTTTTACAATCAGTGCAGCCGATTTTGGCATTTCGGCAGAGTTCATCTATTTCTTTTTTCCTTTCGGGAGCAAATACCGCATAATAATTGTGCACATTGCATTTTTCCGGGTGCCCTGGGTCGCTGAATTTAATCCTTGTCGGGTCTGTAAACATATTCTGGATTTTCTTTGCTACTACCTCGGGTTGCTCCGAAAGCGCAATATAATTATTATAACTCTTGCTCATCTTTCTGCCGTCAAGGCCCAGGAGCCGTTTCTCTTTTGTTAAAACAGCTTCCGGCTCAGGGAAAAAAGATTTTTTATAAATATGGTTAAATTTTCTGGCTATCTGCCTGGTTAACTCCAAATGCGGCAGCTGGTCCTCGCCCACCGGCACTGCCTCTGCTTTATAGAGCAGGATATCTGCTGCCTGCAAAACCGGATAACCCAGGAATCCATAGGTGTGTAATTCACGGTTGGTTATTTCCCTTAATTGCTCTTTATAGGTTGGGCAACGCTCAAGTAATCCCAAAGGCGTGATTACAGAAAAAAACATAAATAGCTCCAGGTGTTCCTTAACATGTGACTGGACAAAAATTGTAGACTTTTTGGGAGAAATCCCGCAGCTAAGCCAGTCAACCGCATTATCAAGAATATTTTCCTTTAAATCTTCGGGTTTTTCATATTCTGACATCAGGGCATGCCAATCGGCAATCATAAAGAAACAATCATACTCGTCCTGCAATTTCACCCAGTTATCCAGCGCTCCCACAAGGTGGCCTAAGTGCAATTTACCCGTGGGCCGCATCCCGCTTAAGATTCTTTTTTTCATATTATAATTTCCTGGCTATTTTCTCTATCTCAAATGCTTCAATAATGTCGCCTTCCTGCACAGCTTCAAATCCGGATATAGTAATCCCGCATTCAAAACCCTCTGCCACATCCTTGACATCGTCTTTAAAGCGCTTTAATGAGGAAAGCTTTCCTTCAAATACTGCCTCGCCGTTTCTGATTAACTTAACCCCGCTTGTCCGGTTAATCTTGCCCTTGGTGACAAAACAGCCTGCCACGGTACCTGACCTGGATAGTTTAAAAACCTTCCTCACCTCAACCCTGCCCAAGAAAATTTTCTTGATTTTGGGCTCAAGCATACCTTCTACGGCAGCTTTTATGTCGTTGGCGAGTTCATAAATAATATTGTAAGTCCTTACGTCAATGCCTTCCTTGGTTATTAATTCTTTTGCCAGCTCATCGCTCTCAACATTGAAGCCCAATATCAGCGCATCTGAGGCAATTGCCAATATAACATCAGAATTATTTATATTGCCCACGCCAGTATGAATAATATTTAATTTGATTTCTGAAACATTGAGTTTTTCCAGTGTATCTTTGATTGCCCCGAGGGACCCCTGCACATCTGCCTTAATGATTAATTTTAATTCTTTAAGCTTACCTTCCTGTATCTGGGCGTGCAAGTCTTCCAGGTTAATTCTTTTTACTGATTTCATCTCCTGCTGCTTCATCTTTTCCAAGCGCAACTGGGCTAATTCTTTTGCCTGCTTCTCATCCTGAATCACAAAGAATTGCTCTCCTGCCGCAGGTATGCCGGAAATCCCCAGGACCTCTACTGCAACAGACGGGCCTGCATGCGTTACTGAGCGGCCGTGGTCATCAAACATCGCCCTTATTTTACCGTAGAAATTCCCTACAATGATATTTTCATTGAGATGCAGTGTGCCGTCCTGGATAAGCAATGTTACTACCGGGCCTCTGCCCTGGGCCATCTTGGCTTCAATAACCACTCCCTTGGCCAGTTTATCAACAGATGCTTTTAACTCCAGCATCTGTGCTTCCAGAAGTATCATCTCCAATAAATTATCGATGCCTTGCCCGGTTTTAGCTGATACAGACACGGTTATTGTCTTGCCGCCCCAATCCTCAGGGTTAAGATTTACCTCTGCAAGCTGCTTTTTAACGCGGTCAATGTTTGCCTGTGGTTTATCAACCTTATTCAGGGCTACGATAATAGGCACAGCTGCAGCAACTGCATGATCTATAGCCTCCTGAGTCTGAGGCATTATTCCATCATCCGCAGCTACTACCAAAACTACTATATCGGTAATGCTTGCTCCGCGGGCGCGCATTGCAGTAAAGGCTTCATGGCCGGGCGTGTCCAGGAATGTAATCTCTCCGTGCGGCAGGCTCACCCTATACGCACCGATATGCTGCGTAATCCCTCCGTGCTCAGACTCTACAACTTTGGTTTTTCTGATTGCATCCAGAAGTGAAGTCTTGCCATGGTCAACATGGCCCATCAACGTTACTATAGGAGACCTTGGCTTAAGTTTGGCACCTGTATCCTTCTCCTGGTGTATGCGTAAAGCCATCTCTTCTTTATCAAGGGCTTTTTTTATTTTACAATTATATTTCTTACAAATTGCTATTACATTTTCTTCTTTTAATACCTGGTTTATGCCTATCATTACGCCCATATCCATCAGGGCCTTAATAATCAATGACGGCTTTTCCTGTAGCCTGATTGCCAGGTCTTTAACTGTAATGGGTAATTCCAGCTCCAGTTCTTTTGTCGGCTCAAGGCTAGGCGCTGCTACCTTGGGCTCAATCTTCTCTTTTAGTGTTACAGGTTCTGCTTTTACCTGCTGTGCCGGGGCTTGAGCCTCTTTTTTTGGCGGTTCTTTCAAGGCCGGCTTGATAGGTTCTTTTAAAACCGGCTTTACAGGTTCTTTTAAAACCGGCTTTACCTTGATAGGCTCTTTCCTGGCCTCTTTTACTTCTGTGACTATCGGAATTGGTTTTGGAGGAGGTATCTCTTTTACCGCAGCGACAATCGTTTCAGCCGGCTTTTCTTTTATTTCTTTAACCGGTTTACGCTTGTAGCCTCTAGAAATTTTTGTAGGCTTTAAAACGGATGGTTTTGCCTTTTTTACTGCCTGCTTAACTTTAGCTGCTTTAGGCGCTGCCTTTTTAACTGTTTTCTTTGTAGTTTTCTTACTCGTTATCTTTTCTTTCTTTGTCTTTGCCATATTTTTTAGCTTCTTCCATTAGTTTTTCTGCTTTCTTCTTGCCAAAACCTTTTATTTTCGTAAGCTCTTCCATACTTGTTTTTAAAACATCACTTATCGTATTTATGCCTGCTTCCTTAAGGCCAAGCAGGCTTTTTTCTCCCACGCCCGACAAATCCTTTAAGGATACCTCTTCTTTTTTCTCTTGCTCTTTTTCAGGCAGAGCCTCTTTTTCCTTCTGCGCCTTCATACCTGCGGTGGCTTTTGTACGTATATCCAATTCCCAGCCGATGAGCCTTGAGGCAAGCCTTACGTTTTGCCCGTGTTTTCCGATAGCAAGCGATAATTGATCGTCCTCAACAATTACCTCGGCTTTTAAATTCTCTTTGTTCAGTTTTATTTCAGATACTTCTGCCGGTGAAAGCGCGGCTTTGATGTACTCTCTTATGTCTTCGTTAAAACGCACAATATCAATTTTCTCTCCCTGCAGTTCATTAACAATATTTCTTACCCGGTTGCCGCGCATCCCCACGCAAGCACCCACGGCATCAACTTTTTCATTTTTAGAGTAAACCGAAATTTTCGTGCGTTCACCGGCTTGACGGGAGATGCCCCGGATCTCTACAATCCCTTCATAGATCTCGGGAACCTCCAACTCAAATAACTCTTTAACCAGATTAGGATGCGCGCGCGACAAAATAATCTGCGGGCCCTTGGTATCTTTTTTTACCTCGACCACATAAGCCCGGATCCGCTGGCCTTGCTTAAATTCTTCTTTGGGCGATTGTTCACGTTTAAGTAAAACGCCTTCGGCCTTACCCAACAAATCCACAATCACATTCCCCTTTTCAAAACGATAA
>Ga0265297_10003635_pt1 | contig 27350 bp, 26 predicted proteins | sample Munlanlwell13791_FD_192502 | JGI IMG/M metagenome (GOLD analysis project Ga0265297, IMG submission 192502) | Leachate microbial communities from a municipal landfill in Southern Ontario, Canada - Leachate well 137-91 | ecosystem: Engineered > Solid waste > Landfill > Unclassified | place...
TATATTCCTCCCTTCTTTACCGATAATCCTTCCTTTTATTTCCTCGTTGGGAAGAGAAATCGTGGTAGTGGTCGTTTCTTGAGCCTGGTCTATAGCGCATTTTTGAATGGCTGTAGCCAAAATTTCTTTCGCCTTTTTATCAAACTGAGAGGCTCCTTCTTTTTCCAATTTTCTTATCCTCTCCAGAATGTCTTTCTGATATTCTTTCTCAAGATTTTCGAGAAGCTCTACTTTTGCCTGCTCCTTGGATAAACCAGAAACCCTTTCTAGGCCGTCTACGGCTTCCTGCCTCAACTTCTCTATGCTTTCCTTTATTTGCTTAAGCTTTTCTACTTTTTCATTGAAATCTTTTTGAGAGACATCAAAATCGGATATTTTCTTGTCTAAAATATCCTCTCTCTTAAGCAAAAGCTGCTCGGTCTGAAGTAGGACCCTTTTTCTTTGGTCTTCTTCTCTTTTCACCGAGTCTATGACTTGGAGTGATTTTTGTTTGGCCTCAGAAATTATATTTTGCGCATCTTCTTTGGCCTTCTGAATTTTCTTTTGAAGAATTTGTTCTATCGTGCCAGCCCTCTTTTTGGCAATCGATTGGCGGGCATAATAGCCGAGAATGGCACCCGTAGCAAGCAAAACCATTCCCAATGCTAATAGGATTAATTGGTTCATAAATTAAGCTGAAATCTTTGTAGTTTAACATATTGAAAGATATGTTTATGCTAAAATTCCAAAAATTCTAATTATTTTCTATGTTTAAATTCTATCAAATATTTAACAAAAAGTCAAACTCCGCCTTTTGGGCGGAGATAAAAACTGATATTCATGAATAGCCTATCCTCCAAAGGACCCTTTAACTATAGCTGGGATTGCTTTAGCCAGCAGAATAATGATTAAAGCGACGACAGTCCAGGTTATTATGGTCTTTGCCTTGGCTAATTTATCAGGATCTCCAGCCGAAGTCATCATTATTATGGCTGCATAAATAATCAGCAAAGGACCCAAGACTATGCCGAAGATGAAGAAAAAATTGATAAGGTTATTAATTAGTTCCCAAAGACTCCCTGCTTTCAGGGGAGCAATTATCGGCTCTTCCTGGCCTCCTCCGCCCCCGCCGCAATCACTGCAATTTTCTGAAGTTTCCTCGGGCGCATCGCAAACTCCATCGTTATCGCAACTCGGAGGCGGCTCCTGAGCGGTAGAAAAGGAATAAGCAGGGGAGGAATCCAAGAGTGCGCTATTCTCATTGTAGGCTACTACGTCCCAAGTATAGTTCTCTCCGTATTCTGGCCTGGCGTTCTCTTGTAGCTCGGTGAAATACAAATTACAAACTCCTGATTGGCAGGCGCTTGTAGGTACATTGTCTTGCAAAAGAAAAGACGAACTTATCCTTAAAACATATCTGTCGGCTCCGGCCACCGGCTGCCACTGGAAACTGCCGTTAAGAGGAACTCCCGCAGCTCCTGAGGAAGGAGAAATCAACTGTATGCTGGCAAAACAAAAACTGCCGAGAGAAAGAGTAAGAATTACAATTCCGAGGGTTAGAAATCTTTTAAACATTTTATCTTAGTATATTATACTATAAAATTTTAATCGCCGACAATCACCCAGGCGGTCTGGCATTTTTTCTCTCCACCAAAACCGTCAGATACGAAGATTCGAGGTTGATAAGTTCCTTCCTGTAAATAGTAATGGCTAGGGGCTTTTTCGGTTGAAGTCTGATTATCCCCAAATTCCCATAGATAAGAAACTCCATCTCCATCCGGGTCACTAGACTCTGCCTGAAATTTGAATTCTGTTTGGAGAGATCCTTGGCTTGGAGTAACCTTGCAAAAGCTTATCTCCGGAGAGTGATTGGTTACCGTCTTTATTTTGATTTCTTTACCAGAACCCAAATTTCCAGCTGCATCGCCGCATCCAAATTTTAAATTATATTCTCCTTCTTTGTCGAAAGAAATGCTGGTAGAGACGCCGCACACCTTCTCATCCTTGCAGGGGAAAGGATCAATGTCTATTTTCTCATTCTGCAACCTCCCGTCTACGTATAACCAACAGCCCGTAATTCTGCTATTATCCGATGCTGTCGCTTCGACGATATAGCTTTTATTCAGATCAAAAATATTTTTACCTCCCGAGACTGCAATTTCTCCGACTTCCGGATGAACTATATCTATATTAAAAACAAAACCTCTCCAACCGGATTCATTACCCGCTTTATCATAAGCCTTAACGCTTACCATGCATTTCCCCTGGGAATTGTTATCCTTATCATAAGAAGAAGAGCATATTTTATCTTTTCCGACTGGCACCGTTATCTTTGTTGACCCACACTCTCTAAAACTATTGACAGACGCCCCATTTCCCAAATCCTCAATGATATATTTACAGCCTTTTTCTCCTTTTGCATAACTGACCAAACCCGAGCCTACTTCCGAGTCTTCAATCTGAACCTCAAAATCAAAACCGTGCCAAGAACCGTCAGCGGGACTTAAAATTACAGCGAACGGAGGAATTTTATCAGATTTAATTTCAGGAGATAGCCCTCCTTCTAAGATTTGCGAAATAGTATTTTTACCAGATGAAAAATAGTAAAAATAGATAAAAAGCCCTGTTGCAATAAGGGCTAACGCCGAAATCAAAAACAAAAACTTTTTTGAGGCGAAAAACTTTTTCATTTATACGATTAACTCTTGGTTTTTAATACCTCGTCAATAATCCCGTATTTTTTTGCCTCTTCGGAAGAAAGATAAAAATCCCTATCAGTATCTCTCTCGATTTTCTCCAAGGGATTGCCCGTATGTTTGGCTAGAATTTTATTCAAATTCTCCTTTATCTTGATGATCTGCCTGGCAGTAATTTCAACTTCTATCGCTGCTCCTGTCGCTCCTCCGGCTACCTGGTGAAGTAAAATCTCTGCATTGGGCAGGGCAAACCTTTTTCCTTTAGTGCCAGCCGCCAATAAAACCGCCCCCATTGAAGCTGCCATACCTACGCAAACAGTTGAAATCGGACATTTGATATATTGCATGGTGTCGTAAATAGCCAAACCCGCTGTGACTGATCCTCCCGGCGAATTGATGTAAAACTGGATATCTTTTTCCGGGTCTATTGAGGCAAGATATAAAAGCTGAGCAATAACAGAATTAGCTACGACATCATTAACCTGAGAGCCTAAAAAAATAATCCTATTCTTTAATAGACGGGAATAGATATCGTAAGCCCTCTCTCCATGTTGAGTTTTTTCTATTACAGTAGGAATTAAATTCATAATATTGATAGTTCACTATACTAAAAAGCCGACTATCAGTAAAGCAACGATATTTAGAACCTTAATCATCGGATTTATAGCGGGACCAGCCGTGTCTTTATACGGATCTCCCACAGTGTCTCCGGTTACTGCGGCCTGATGGGCAAAACTTTTCTTTCCTCCCAAATTTCCTTCTTCAATCCACTTTTTAGCGTTGTCCCAAGCAGCTCCGCCCGAAGTCATAGAAATAGCAATAAATATGCCGACAATTATCGAACCGATTAACAATCCGCCCAAAACCTCAGGGCCCAGAATCAGTCCGACCAAAAGAGGGAATATAACCGGCAAAAGGGCCGGCAGAATCATCTCTTTCAAAGAGGCTTTTGTAACAATATCTACACACCTTGAATAATCCGGCTTAGCAGTCCCTTCCATTAGACCCTTAATCTCTTTAAATTGTCTTCTAACTTCGTCAACAACTTTTGTAGCGGCTTTGCCAACAGCCTCCATAGAGAGAGAAGCAAAGTAGTAGGCGACTATCCCTCCCAAGAATAAACCGACAACAACCCTGGGATCTTCCAAAAGGAATTGGACTTCTTTGCCCAGATTAAATAATTCCTGAGTATAAGCGGAGAATAAAACTAAAGCTGCCAAACCCGCCGAAGCTATGGCATAACTTTTGGTAACGGCCTTAGTAGTATTTCCAACAGCGTCTAAAGCGTCAGTATTTTTTCTAACTTCATCTGGCAGGTTGGACATTTCGGCAATCCCGGAAGCGTTATCTGTAATTGGACCGTAAGCATCCAAAGCAATAATCAGCCCCGTCAAAGAAAGCATTGAAACAACAGTGATGGCTAAGCCGTACATGCCAGCCAACCAAAAACTGAACAGAATACCGATTGAAATTAAAGCAACCGGAAGAATGGTGGATTTCATTCCAACGGCCAGTCCAGTGATAATATTCGTGCCGTGACCAGACTGAGACGAATTAGCTATTGATTGAACAGGTTTGTACTTCTTTGAAGTGAAATAGTCTGTGATTAAAAACATCCCCCCGGCTATTAAAAGACCCGTCAAAGCTGGTAAATAGAGTTTGAAAAAATTTAAATTTAATCCGGGAGCTACTTGAAAAATTATCGGAATAAATCCTAAAGCAGATATTACCCCGGCTGCAATAAGCCCTTTATAGAGAGCAGAGATAATTGAAAGTTTCTTGCCGAGTTTTACAAAAAACATACCCATTATCGAAGAAAGTATGGAGACGGACCCCAAAATCAAAGGAAGGAATATGGCCTGAAGCTGGTCTTTGAAAATTAATCCTCCCAAAACCATTGCCGCTACCATAGATACGACATAAGTCTCAAACAAGTCAGCTGCCATTCCGGCGCAATCTCCCACATTATCTCCTACCTGATCGGCAATCACCGCCGGATTCCTCGGATCATCCTCGGGTATACCCTTCTCAACCTTACCGACCAAATCTGCTCCGACATCCGCAGCTTTAGTGAAAATTCCTCCGCCCAACCTGGCAAAAACCGAGATCAGAGATCCTCCGAATCCCAAAGCAATCAAAGCTTTCAAATCATTTGTTAAAAGATAGAAAAGAGAAACGCTAAGCAGTGCTAGCCCGGCTACCAGAAAACCGGTCACTGAGCCTCCTTTAACAGACAAATTAAAAGCCGGCTTTAATCCTGATTTTGCAGCTTCTGCCACTTTCAAATTAGCCTGAGTGGAAACCGTCATCCCCAAAAATCCTGAGATACCTGAGGCCAAAGCTCCGACTAAAAATCCCAGAGCGGTTTTAGGGCCTAGAAATAACCAGAGAATAAAAAACAAAACTATGGCCACAATAGCCACGGTCTTATACTGTCTTTTCAAAAAAGCTTTGGCTCCCTCTTTAATGGCTTGGGAGATTTCAACCATCTTCCCTGTTCCAGAAGGGGACTTCTTTACCTCCCTGATTAGAAAATAGGCGAAAATTATACTGAAGATTGAGATAACTATTGGAAAAATTAACATGTGTTTATTCTTTTGTTTTTTTTGTTTTAGCTTTTGCTTTAGTTTTTTTAGCTGGTTTCTTTTTTTCTTCCTCCTTTCCCTCTGGTTCTTCTTCTTTAACTTCTTCTGTTTTACCAGGACCTCTCACATCTATTTTCCAGCCGGTTAACTTAGCGGCCAGCCTTACATTCTGTCCGTCCTTGCCGATAGCTAAAGACAACTGATCTTCTGGGACTATCACTAAGGCTTTGTTTTTCGGTTCTATTTTAACATCTAAAACTTTTGCCGGAGAAAGAGAATTGGCAAGATACTTTTCAGGGTCTTCGGAATATTCAATAATGTCTATTTTTTCTCCTCCCAGTTCGTTAATGACAGCTCCGACTCTTGTTCCTTTTTGGCCGACAGTAGCTCCGATCGGATCAATCCCGTCCATTATGGAGGCCACGGCGATTTTTGATCTGGAGCCTGCCTCTCTGGCGATTGACTTTATTTGAACTTGATTAGCCTGAATTTCAGGAACTTCTAATTCAAAAAGTTTTGATATAAGTTTCGGATAAGCGCGCGACAAAAAGATTATCGGACCTTTCGGAGTTTCTTCCACTTTCAATATATATATCTTTAGTCTCTGACCGGGCCTGTAAAATTCTCCGGGAACCTGTTCCTCTCTGGTTAGAATACCCAGAGTTTTTCCGATGTCAAAAAAGATATTTCTGCCTTCTATCCTCTGAACGATACCAGAGATTATTTCTCCCTCTTTCGATTTATATTCCCCAAAAATACTTTCTTTCTCGGCCTCTCTTATCTTCTGCAGAATAACCTGTTTGGCGGTTTGAGCTGCCACTCGGCCGTAATCTTCTTTGGCTTCCAAAGCCGTCTCTAATTCTTCCCCGGCTTTAATCTTCGGACTTATTTCTTTTGCCTCGTCCAGCATAATGTGTTTTTCAGGGTTGAAACGAACTTTTCCTTCGCCTGTTTTGGAGAAAGAGGAGTCCTCTTCGGGCATTTTTTCTTTCATTTTTTCCAATTCCTCTTCGGAATAAATCATCGATTTTGTTACAACTGATTTTATCTGCCAAAACTTAACCTGACCCGACTCCGGATCGAGCTTGGCTTTAATTATCTGTCCCTTTTTGCCGTAGTCTTTTTTATAAGCTGCGGCAATAGCCATCTCAATTGATTCTATGACTTTTTGCGCCGAGATTCCTTTTTCTTCTGCTATCTGGGCGATGGCCGAAGAGAAACCCCTTAAATCAAAGTTTGTCATATGTTTTTAAAAAGGCCCGTGCTTTCGACGGACTGTAATTTCAGTCTATCAAAAGCTACCTCTTTGTCAATTTTGAGATTATTCTATTTATCCTTAAATCCCAACGAGGTATGTCATCGTCAAAAATCAAACGGTTCTTTATTCTCTCTTTTTTGCTGGAAGAAATCTCCTTGAGTGGGCTTAATCTTTTAATAAATATCGGAATTAAAGATAAAAAAACAAATAAGCCCGCGCCATCTAGCTGGTTGAAATAGAAAGATAAAACTATGGCCGTAATTAGAGATAAAATTGTACCTGTGGAAGCATTCCAAACAAGAGCCACAACAGCTATGGGGATTAAAGAAATCAAGAAAATCTGAGGGGAGAGAGCTAAAAGAGCCCCGCCGAAAGTGCCTATCCCCCGGCCGCCAGAAAAATTTAGAAAGCAGCTCCAGTTATGACCGACTATTGCCGCCACTCCGCAAAAAGCCTGTATCTGCGGTGAAAATCCCAGTTTCTGACTAAGCCAAACCGCTAAAAATCCTTTTCCAATATCCAAAATACCGGTTAGCACTCCTTGCCATTTTCCTACATTCTTAAAAACGTTAGATCCGGAAGATTTTCTCCATCCAATTTCTAAAACATTCTTCCCGGAAAATAATTTAGAGATAGCAAAGCCAAAGGGTAGAGACCCTAGGGTATAAGCTATTAATATGATTATTAAATTTAATATCATTTTTGGTTATTTAGAGGAGCCCAAGCAGCGATCAAGGTCCCCGGACCCGTGTGAGAACAAATAACAGGCGAAGCTGAATTAATATAACTGACTTCTGCTTTTATCTCCTTAAGTTTTGCTTTAAGTTTTTTAGCCTCTTCCAAGTTGTCCGCATGACTGATGATAACCCTGATTTTTTTTCTTTGACTTTCTTTTTTTATCTTTTTAAAAATTGCTTCGGCCATGTCCCTTGCTAAAACTATTCCTCCCTGCCGAGCTAGGCCATCTTTTAAAATCATCACTGGATGAAAATTCATTTTTTGTATTCTCCTCATCCAATTTGCCTGAGTTTTATTAACCCTTCCCCCGGCTTCTATCCATTTTGGATCTTCAATAACGGCATATAAATGAATCTTTGAAGATAGCTTTTCCAGTTCCTTCATCACTGTCCTAATCTCTTTTTGCTCCTGGATTAATTCAACGGCTCTTAAAAGCAAGAGGGCTTGGCCGGCAGCCGCGCTTTTAGAGTCTAAAATAAATATCCTGTCTTTGTCTTTTGACATTGATTTGGCCTGCAGGGCCGAGTTATTACAAGCCGAGAGATTGGAAGCCATATTGATACACAAAACTTTTTCAAAACTCTTCAATTGCTTTTCAAAAGCAACCGAATAGGCTTTTGGAGAAGGTTGGGAAGTTTTAGGAAAAACTTTAACGCTTTTTTCTCCCGCTTTCCTCATTTTCCGATAAATATCTCCTGAAGTAATCTTTTTCCCGTTTGGCCAGTCAACGGATATCTTCACCGCCTCTATCTGATATCTATCTATAATCTTCTGAGGCAAATCGGAAGCGTCTTCAGTTACTATCCCGATAGACACCTTTCTAAGAGAGGATTTGTTTCCAACTTCTGAGGACATGTCTTCGGTTTTTATTTTTAAAACGTTACCTGTTTTTTCAATAATCTTTTCTATCTTTTCAGGAGAGTCGGTATGAACATGGAGCTTCATTTTATTTCCAACACTGACAATATCCAAACTGTCTCCCAAGTTCTTCATTTTTTCTTTTAAGGCCTCCTTGCTGAATTTCGGATTTTCAATTAAGGAAACCACTTCGTATCTATATGAAAGATTCTTTATAAACTTTCTTATCTTGTCTGAAGGTTTCCCTTCCGGGACTTTGGCAAAATACGGGCCGTCTAATGCCTCCACGTAACTTTCCAAAATCATTAAAAAAGCTAGGCCTCCGGCGTCTACGACATTGGCTTTCTTCAGAACTTCCATCTTTTCTCTTGTTTCAAGAAGGGCCTGATGAGAGTTGTCGAGAACTTTCTTTAAAATATTAATAATATTTTTCTCCTTGGCCGCCTCTTTTTTAAGAGTGAGGGCGGCAGCATCGATAACATCCAAAATAGTACCCTGTTTCGGGTTGAGAATAGAATCTCTTGCTCTTTTGGCCCCTTTTTCAAAAGCGACTGACAAAGTCTTAGCGTCAGCCGTATCCTGTTTTAGCTCTGGTAAAAAATCTGCTAGAAAACCGGTATAGATTATGCCGGCGTTCCCTTGAGCGGCGCTCATGGCTGCGTCCAAAATGATACCGGAAATTTCACTAAAATCTTTGAAATCCTTTCCGTCTATGGCTTCTTTTATACCCAAAAGAGTTCTGGCCATATTACTGCCGGTATCTTGATCGGGGACGGGAAAAACATTAATCTTATTAATTTCTTCTTTCTCCTTTTCAATCTTATCGCAGGAAGAAAGAATCATTTTTTGCAGCTCTTTTTGAGTAAAATGCTCCATGTATTTAACTATATAAACTGAGCTATAACTTTTCTCCGGCGATTTCAAGGACTGCCTTAAGGACAATTGGCAGTTCGGTAAATCCATCTCCAGCATTTAAGTGTCCTGCGCCGGGGGCGACAATCAACCTCGCCCCTATCTTTTCCCTCAAAATCTCTCCATTTTTTAACGGAACATAGGGGTCGTTATCTGAATTTATTGCGATAATTTTATCAACTATTTTTCTGACCCTTTAATAGTCTAACGGTTTTACAAAAAAAGTATTAATTTCCTCGTAGCCAATTGGCTCAGGGAACCCTGCGACCAAAACGACGCCTCCTACTTTTTTATCTTCTAAAGATTCCAGATATCTCAAAATCGTTATAACCCCAAGACTATGACCCACAAAATAAGTGTTTTCATTTGGCTCTCCAGCGACTTTTTTAAGATGGGCTAACCAATTTTCGAGGGTTGGATTCATTGTATCTGGCATTATAGGCACCTCAACGACAAAACCTTTTGCCTCTAATTCTTTTTTAAGCCAAGGAAACCAGTTAGACTGGGGAGAACCTTCCCATCCGTGAATTATAATTACTTTTTTCATAAAGATATGTAGATCTTGTATGTACCAGTTATAATTGCACTGAAAGGTTTCTCAAATACAATTCAAGCGTTACCTTAAATCCTCCACAGTATTTCTTGTCGTCGTTATCGTTTTTCATATCGCCCCAAATTTCCACTGGATTAGCCCAAAAAACTTCCTCAACCTCGCTTGGATCTAATTTGCCAGGATTTGTCTTGCACACAAAAACCTTAAATCTATGTCTAATTTTATTGCCGCTCTCGTTTGAACTACAATCACCAATTTCTTGTAAGTCAATTCCGCTTACACCAAGTTCTTCTTCTAGTTCCCTCTTGGCGGCCTCAAGGTAAGATTCGCCAACATCAACGTGCCCTGCAGCTGAATGGTCAAGCCTACCATCATTTCTTTTTTGAATTAAAACTTGATTAGTATCATTGGCAAGATACACAACGGAAATTCTGTGCAGTAGTCCTTCTTGATGCGCTTTTATAAGAGAAACTTCTCCTAATATATTATCGTTATTGTCTATCCAAATTACATTTTTATCCATAGACATATGTAGTTTAAAATAGATTTAGTGGACCCACCGGGAATCGAACCCGGAATTCAGCAATGCGAATGCTGCGTAATACCGTTTTACTATAGGCCCTCGGCTTGTCGGGGCGTCGAGATTCGAACTCGAGCTAAATCCTCCATTTTTGTGGTATAATTAACCAATAACTCCTAGCTTATTCATATTAATCCTAAAACACAGAATAGTAAATAAAAATGGCTAAATTTATAAAAGTCCGCTGCGAAAATTGCAATAAATTTTTTCTAAAAGATAGTAGACATTACAGAGAAAATATAAAATTTGGCCATAATTTTTATTGTTCCAGAAAATGTGAATATAAATATAAAACGAGGAGGAAAGATCTAATATGCGAAAACTGCGGTAAAAAAATTGAACGAACACTTTGCGCAATCTCTCCTCACAATTTTTGCTCCCGATCCTGCGCCGCAATAATATATAATAAAAAACGTCCCGAAAGAAACGCTAAAAAGATAAAATGCAAAAACTGCGGAAAAACTTTTAAAAGATGGGTGACTGGTAACAAGAAATACTGCTCAATGAATTGCTTTAATAAGGTAAATCTGTACAGACCAGAAGAACTTTTAGAAATTATAAAAAATACTGCCAAGAAATTAAAGAGGGTCCCGGCTAGACGCGAATTTTTCGGGGGGATAAATAAGGCATGTATAAAATTTTTTGGGTCTTGGAACAAATCAGTCTCAGAAGCTGGTCTTGTTCCAAACAGATCTCATGATAATAGAATGTATAGACGCGTAAATGCCAGGGCTATAGACGGCCATCTTTGCGACTCCATTTCAGAAGCCCTAATCGATAACTGGTTTTATAAAAATAAAATCCCTCATAAAAAAGACGTCCATTATCCTAGCACTAATCATAAAGCAGATTGGGCAATAACCCCAGAGAGCAATAATATTTTTATTGAATATTTCGGCTTAGCTAACGATAGTCCGCGTTATGACCGATCCATAAAAGAAAAAGAGAAACTTTGTAAAAAACAAAATATTCCCTTGATAGCAATTTATCCAAAAGATTTATATCCCAAAATTCATTTAGATAATAATCTAAAAAGTAAATTCAAGGACTATTTGTCGATTTAATGTCGGGGCGGAGAGACTTGCACTCTCGATTTCCGCTTCCCGAAAGCGGCGTCATAGCTACTAGACCACGCCCCGTTCTTACGTCACCCAATACTTTTTCTTCGTCATCTCGTCTCTCTTTACTTCTAATTTCTCTTTCTCTTTCCCTGCTTTTTCTGAAAGGTTTTTCAACTCCTCGTCTTTTAACCTTCCGAGATCTTCAATCTTCTTTTCCAAAAACTTCTTTGTATTGTTTTTCGGCGATTCCAAAACATAACTTAATAAAACATCTAGAATCTGCCCTATCTTTGGTCCCGGTTGAATCCCCAGGATCTTCATTATGTCATTCCCGGAAACCTTCAACATTTTGGCGGAAATAGGATCCTGGGCCACTTTTTCGATGATATATTTTAAGTGCCTCAGCTTATAAGGTTCAGCTTTGGGAACGCCAGAACCTATCCTGTCTGCCATTCTTACCTGTAACAATTCTTCCATATTTTCTGGGCCGGCTTTAACAACTAGCCTTCTGACCGAACTTTCTCCCACCTCTTCGGGATTATAGTAGAAAAGATGACATCTAACAAGCTTGGTTATTTTCTCGTTCTGCTTTTTGGAAAACTTCAAATGGTCCAATATCTGGTTGACCATCTTGGCCCCAATCATCTCATGGTTGTAAAAAGTGGAATTTTCTCCTTCCCCGCTCTTTGCCCTAGGTTTTCCTATATCATGAAAAAGGGCAGCCAACCTGACGTCTTGGTTGAATCCCTTTTTAGCTGCGTAATCTAACGACCTTAAATAATGATCGTAGCATTCGTATATATGATGCTTATTTTGGCCAATTTCATATCCTTCTTCGAGTTCTGGGATAATATATTTTAACAATCCAAGCTCTCTTAAAGCCTCTATTCCTTCAGCCGCCCTTTCTGACATAATAATCTTTAGAAATTCATCTCTTACTCTTTCTTGGGAAATGGCTTTTATCCAGGAAGAATGTTTTTTAATGGCGTCAGCCGTATTTTTCTCAATTTTCCAGCCTTTACCTAAAAACACTGAAAATCTTGCTGCTCTCATCATCCTCAAAGCATCTTCTGAAAACCTTTCACCAGGATCGCCAACCGTTCTAATAATTTTATTCTTTAAATCTTCCTGTCCATCAAACAAATCGATGAAAACCAGCTTTGGTTTTACATCAATAGCTATGGCATTTATAGTAAAATCCCTTCTAGACAGATCTTCTTCTATATTTTTAGCAAATTTTATCTCGTCAGGATGCCTTTTATCGGTATATTTCGCCTCAGACCTGTAAGTTGTAATCTCGATTTCCTTTAGCTTCTGGTTTTTACTGTTTGTCTGTACGGTTACCGTGAAAAAGTTATTCTCATAAAAGCTTTTCGGGAAAACTTTCTGTATTTCTTCGGGCCTAGCATTTGTAGCAATATCCCAGTCTTCGGGGTCTTCACCTCTCAAAACATCCCTGACGCAACCGCCGACAATGTATGCCTCAAAATCCTTCTTTTTCAGTTTATCGATGACTAATTTTACCTCTTTGGGAATATTCATATTTATAAGATGATTTTAACCTGAAAACTTGTTTTTTTCAATCAATCTGATATAATATCAAAACGCTACTCGCGAGGGCGCAGAGCCCCCGTAGCTCAATGGATAGAGTACAGGCCTTCGAAGCCTATGGTGAGGGTTCGACTCCTTCCGGGGGCACAGGGAATTAATTAAAAACAATGGAAAAGATACTGCCGACAATTTTTTTGATTTTAATCCTTCTTTTTTCGGCAAACCAGGCTTTAGCCGCTATTTGCACAGACCCTATTGTGCCTTGCGGGGGATCAGGAAATCCTTGCCAGTTTTGCCATATTTTCGTTGTTATTACTAATATTATAAACTTTGTTTTAACCTGCCTGGCTCCGATTATGGCGGCCCTAATGTTTGTCGTTAGCGGATTGTTGTTTATGATAGCTCACTTCAGCGACGCTGAGGTGTTAGCCGGAGGAGCAAAAGGAGGACCAGCCCTTTTTTCCCAGGCCAAAAAGGCTATAACCGCTACCGTTATTGGATTAGCAATAGTATTTATTTCTTGGATATTTTTGAATACATTTCTTACTTTTATCGGGGTCGCAGAATGGACGGGATTAGGGACATGGTGGCAATGGACAGATAAGTGTCCTGTCCGATAACAAAACTACGCCCTGCTAGCTCAATTGGTAGAGCAGATCCCTCTTAAGGATAAGGTTGCAGGTTCGAGCCCTGCGCGGGGCACAGTGGCTAAAAACACAATAAAAACGGTCTTTTTTTTATTTAGAAAAGTGATATAATCAAAACAAATAAACATATGTTAAAACCAACAGAAAAATCAAAAATAATCTCCAGTCATAAAATCCACGAGACAGACAGCGGTTCTCCAGAGGTCCAAATAGCATTATTGTCAAAAGAAATTGACAAGCTTTTGCTTCATTTAAAATCCCATCCTAAGGATTTCCACTCAAAGAAAGGGTTGCTAAAGATGGTAACGAGCAGAAGAAAACACTTGAAATATCTGAAAGAGAAAAACACCAGGAGATATAACGCTATAGTTAAAAAAGTCGGACTAAGCAAATCTTAAAAATGAGAATAAAGCATCCGGGACAGAGAGTAGCGGTTTTAATTGATGTTCAAAACCTTTACCATTCTGCCAAAAACTTATATCAGGCCAGAGTGAACTTTAACGAAGTTTTAAAGACATCCGTGAACGGAAGGAATCTAATCCGGGTTTTTGCCTATGTGGTCAGGACAAAAACAGGAGAAGAAAAACCATTTTTTGAAGCCCTTACCAAGCTAGGAATTGAAACCAGAGTCAGGGATCTTCAGGAATTTTATGGAGGAATGAAAAAAGCTGACTGGGATGTGGGAATTGCCGTAGACGCCATCAGAATTTCTCCATCAGTAGATACAATTGTTTTAGCCTCGGGAGATGGAGATTTTCTTCAACTTCTTGAATACTTAAAGAATCAAGGTAAAAGAGTGGAAATAGTAGCTTTCGGGAAATCAGCCTCGGCCAAGATAAAAGATTATGCCGATGAGTTTATCGACCTAGAAGGAGACACCGAAAAGTATCTTTTTAAAAAATAAACAGAATCAAAATCAAAAAATAAAATGGAAAAGAAACAATTCAAATTGGAGTTTGATGGCAAAGAATTTCTTGCCGAGATAAATAATTTAACAGAACAGGCCAATGGTTCTGTTTTTCTTCGTTGCGGAGGGACAGAGGTTTTGGCTACGGCCGTAATGTCAAAATACGAAAAGGAGGCAAAAGATTTTTTCCCTCTCACTGTTGATTATGAAGAGAGGTATTATGCTGCCGGTAAAATAAAAGGACCTAGATATATAAGAAGAGAATCAAGACCTTCTGACGAAGCTATATGTAACGGCAGACTTATTGATAGGTCCATAAGGCCGCTTTTCCCGAAGAATCTCGGCAGAGAAGCCCAGGTTGTCATAACCGTCCTTTCCTATGACTTAGAAACAGATCCTGATATTTTAGGATTGTTAGCGGCTTCCACCGCTTTGACAACTTCTAATATCCCCTGGAAAGGGCCCGTAGCTGCCGTCAGGGTCGGAAGGGTAGAAGATAAATTCGTTATAAACCCGTCCTTGCCAGAAAGGGAGAAAAGCCAGATGGATTTTGTTTTAACAGGATTAGAAAATAACGGCGAGATCGTTACCAATATGATGGAGGCTGGCTTTGACGAGCTAGGAGAGGATCTCATACTGGGAGCTTTCAGCTTCGCCAAGCCATATCTGAAAAAACTTATCGATTTTCAAAAAGAAATAGCTAAAAAGATAGGAAAAGAGAAAATTATTCTTAAAACTGCTGCCGAAGATCACGATTTAGAAAAAGAAGTAAATGATTTTATTGGTAATAAACTAGAAAATGCTCTCTATCAAAAAAACAAAGGGGAGAGAATAGATAGCGTTGATGTTTTGAAAGAAGAACTAACCCTTTATCTAAAAGAGAAATATCAGGATGCAAGTAAAATCGGCTACGTCAATTCCTTTTTTGAAAGAGAAACCGATAGAATGGTCCACGAAAAAGCGATAAAAGAAGGAAAAAGGGTTGATGGAAGAAAAATGGACGAGGTAAGAGCTCTGGAATGCGATGTCGGCGTGCTCCCCAGAACCCACGGATCAGGAGTTTTTTGCCGAGGACAAACAAAAGCTTTATCTATTTTGACCTTAGGAGCCCCTGGAGACCAACAAATACTGGAAGGAATGGAATATACAGGTAAGAAACGATTCATGCATCATTATAATTTTCCTCCTTATTCGGTCGGAGAGATAAAACCGATGAGAGGGCCGGGTAGACGAGATATTGGACACGGCATGCTGGCCGAAAAAGCCCTTTTGCCGATCATTCCGTCTTTTGAGCAATTCCCATATACAATAAGGGTGGTCACAGAAATACTTTCTTCCAACGGGTCATCTTCTATGGCTTCGGTTTCTTCTTCTTCTTTATCTTTGATGGATGCCGGAGTGCCCATAAAATCTCCTGCGGCCGGAATCGCCATGGGATTAATGTCAGAAATGGATGCAAATTCAAAGATTAAAAAATATGAAATACTAACCGACATCCAAGGGCCAGAAGACCATCACGGAGACATGGATTTCAAAATAGCTGGTACCAGAAAAGGCATTTCAGCCATTCAAATGGATGTTAAAATAGAAGGGATTACAGAAGAGATTTTGAAAGAGGCCTTAGAAAGAGGGAAAAAAGCCAGACATCAGATATTGGATGTTATTGAGAAAACCCTACCAAGTCCAAGACCAAATTTATCTCCTTTTGCCCCAAGGATTTTAATCTTAAGAATCAATCCTGATAAAATTAGAGACGTAATCGGCCCGGGCGGAAAGGTTATAAACAGCATAATTGACGAGTGCGGAGTGTCTATAGATATTGAAGATACAGGAGAAATATTTATCACAGCCGAAAAAGAGGCTGCTGCTAAAAAAGCTTTTGAATGGATAAGCAATCTTACCAGAGAGGTTAAGGTGGGAGAAATATTCCAAGGAAAAATAGTAAGAATCTTAGATTTTGGCGCTTTCGCTGAAATTTTACCAGGACAAGACGGACTAATTCATATCTCGCAGCTAGCTCCCTATCGTGTAGGGAAGGTCGAGGACATAGTTAAAATAGGAGATATTGTCCCGGTAAAAGTAATCTCTGTCGATGAACAGGGAAGAATAAATCTTTCCCTGAAAGACGCCAAAAAATCTTAGTAAAACTTCATTATGGTCCAAGAACCACAAGAAGAAAAAAAAGAATTTCTAAAAAGGGAGGAAATAAAGACGATGGCAAAAGATGTTGCTAGGCTGAGAGAGATTGAAGCTCAGGAAGAAAGAGAAAAAATTTCCTCTTTGGATGTAAGAGGAAAACCAAAACCGAGCGTTTCTGGCTCGGATCAACAAAAACCCGGAGAGAATCCTGAGGAAGTGAAAAAAGAAATATCGATAGGATTAATGCCTAAACCCCCTTTGTTCAAAAGCTCCTCCCGCAAAAAATATCTGATAAGAGGAGGGATTCTCTTTGTTGTTCTCCTGCTGATAGGTCTTTCCCTCTGGTTTTTCACCTCAAAAGAACCTATCCCGATAGAAGAGCTACCGATTCAGCAAAATCCTCCCGAAACTGTTCCTGAAAAGCCTGAGATTGTTATTCCCGACTCTCTTATAGAGACGTCCAAAACTATATCCGGAGAAGTTTCAAAGATAGAAGAAATACAGGAGATTTTAAACCAGGCTCTCAGAGAGACCTCCACTTTGGACTCCTTTAGCAGAGTATTAATAAAAAACACTGACCAAAATAGGTTAATTTCCTTGGGAGAGTTAGCGGCTTCCTTCCAGATTGAAGTTCCCGAAGGATTTTTAGAAAAACTAGACCCAGACTTTACTTTGGCTGTCTTTTCTCAGAATCAGGGCAACAGGGTGGCTGTTATAACTAAAGTCAAAGACGGAGAAGGATTAAATAATTTATTTAAGAGTTGGGAAAAAAGCATATCAGAAAAAGGAGTTTTAATCTCCGGGAACAAAATCCAAACAACGGCTAACTCTTTCAAAACCGCCTACGTCCAAAAAGTAGGCCTACGCTATCTGACTATTTCTAAAGACGACTTGGGCGTCTGCTACGCTTGGTTTGGAGATTATTTTGTCTTAACTGATTCTTTTGATAGTATTAAAAAGATAATCCAACAATTAATAATATAAACATGAACAAGAATCTCGTTGAAGAGTTGAAAAGCGCCCTAGAAAAAGAGAGATCTGATATCGAGGGGCAATTGAAAAAATTCGCAACAAAAGACGAAAAACTTCCAGGGGACTGGGATACTCGTTTCCCTAATTTCAACGGAGGCCAGGGATCTTCCGGCATGGAAACGGCAGCCGATGAAGTAGAGGAATACAGCACTTTGCTTCCTATTGAACATAATTTAGAGATTCGACTGGAAAATATTAACTCCGCCTTAGAAAAAATAGGAAAAGGGAAATACGGAATTTGCGAGAAATGTCAGAAAGAAATTCCCATTGAGAGACTGAAAATATCTCCTGAAGCTAGATTTTGTCTAAAGTGTGAATAAAGAATAATGAGATTAAAATAAAAACGGCCCGGCAACGGGCTGTTTTGCTTATCGGAGATTATTTATGGAGAAAAAGGATTTCTGGCGCCAGATACCCCAAAATGCAAATGGCAGCCTGTTGAATTCCCAGCCCCAGGAGTACCAGGAGATCCTCCCATTGAAGCGATAATCTGCCCCTTGGTAACTTGATCTCCCGGATTTACAAGGCTTTGCTTTACGTGTCCGTAGCTGGTCACCACTCCGTTAGAATGCAAAATGGAAATTGTATTTCCCGCTCCGCCAAAAGCCCATCGAGAAGTAGAAGAAGTTAATTTTACCTTTAAAACCGTGCCAGCAGCAGCAGCAAAAATAGATTCTCCGCACTGGCCGTGACTGAAATCAACCGCGTTGTAATAGTGAAGCCATTGAGTAACTCTGCAGGGCGAAGATATTGGGCAGATGAAAGCGCCTGAAGCCAAGGGAGCTAAAACAGGAGCTGTAGGCTTTGCGGTTTTAGGAGTTATAACGCCATTAGGAATAATGATTACGTCTCCCAAATAGATGTCCCCCTCAGAAGAAAGGTCGTTAAAAGCAAGAATTTCTTCAACCTTGCCCTTGTATTTACTCGCTATACTTGAAAGAGTGTCTCCTGATTTAACATAATGGACCACTCCGTCTACCGGAGGAATAATCAATTTCTGGCCGTTTTTAAGGGAAGATTTGCTGGTTAGATTGTTCGCCCAAAGAATGGTGTTTACAGAAACGTTAAACCTTTCGGAGATTGTTGAAAAGGTGTCTCCCTTCTCAACGACGTATTCAATAATAACCTTGTTCACATCCTCCGGGTTGTATCCCTCGGTCAAAGCAGCTAAGATTTGAGGCGTAAACATAACCGGCGGAGAGGCAGCTTGTAAACTGCAATTTTGGACTAAAAGCAAGTCTGGAGACTCCGATTTCGGCTTTTTAGACGGATCTAAAAAAGAACTCTCAGAACAATTATCGACTGACGAGCCAGTAATCGCCGAAAGAAGAGAATAGACTCCTTTTTTTTCAAGAGACTTAAAAACTGGGCCAGAAAACAGTATCACAATCAATAACAGAAGGACTGAGGCCGCTCCTAAACGACAAATGGGGTCTTTTGAGGACTCCTTAATTTTTTGAGAATATTTTCTAATCTGGAGATTGGGGAACATTATTCCTGCCTATAATTATATGCGGGAACGCTAATAAGTCAATAGAGACAGAATATTAATGGAAACTGCTGGTTTTTAGTGCCGTCATTTTGAAATCTTTTTAAACTCCTCCTCCACAATTTTTCTTTCGTCCCAGGGGATCTTTTTGCCACCAGAAACGCACATCCAAGGCTCACAGCCCTTACCCGTAATTACTACCGCATCTCCTGGCTTGGCATTTTTTAACGCTTCTTTAATGGCTTCTCTTCTATCTAATATCTTTTTTGCTTTTTGACCCGTGCCAAGAGATACTTGGTTTATTATTTCTATCGGCTCCTCGTCATAAGGATCTTCATTTGTAATAATAATCTCGTCACAGTATTTAGCGGCGATTTCTCCCATTTTAGGCCTCTTCCATTTATCTCTCCCTCCACCAGCAGACCCGAGGATGCACAAAAGCCTAGATTTACCATAAAAAGACTCATAAACCTTTTGAAGAGCATCAGGCGTATGGGCGTAATCAACAACAACCTTAAACGGCTTCTTAATAACAATTTCCATCCTTCCTTTTATCCCCCGAACCTTTGCCAAAGCGGAACTAGAAACTTCTAACCCGATATTTTGGGATAGACCCACGCAGATAGCCGCCAAAGCGTTAAGGACATTGAATCTTCCGCAGACATTCAACTTTATCTTGGTACCGTTGACCGAAAAACTTGTACCGCCCTCTGAAATTTCTATATTATCTGCCGTAACCGTCTGAAACTTAGGGTCTAAAAAATTATTTGAAATTTTTGTGCTATAACCCCATTTCCTCATCGCCGGAAACTGCAGAAAAAATGCCGTATTCTCATCATCTAGATTAATAATGTGTGTTTTTTTAACGGCCTTAAAAAAATCTCCCTTGGCTGACCGATAGTTTTCGAAAGATCCGTGCCTCTCTATATGTTCCGGAGAGAGATTAGTAAAAACGGCCGCATCAAAATTGATAAACTCATGACGATGCTGCAAAATTCCTTCCGAAGTAACTTCTAATATCATATATTTACATCCAGAGACAAGGGCCTTTTTAAAAAATCTCTGAATTTTAAAGCGGCCTGGCATAGTCATTTTTAAAGAATTAGAAGTCTCTTCATTCTTTATTTTAAACCTTATGGAAGAAAGAGAAGCCACCTTATAGCCGGCTTCTTGAAAAATCTGGTGGCAAAATTCAATAACTGTTGATTTCCCCTTCGTTCCAGTTATTCCGATCACGACCATTTTTCTTGAAGGGAAGCCATATATAACTGCTCCAAAGAAAGCGAGAAGTAAATGATACCAGCCTATCAAAAAAGATGGTGCAATTTTTTTGATTAAATCTTTTAGCATATTTTAATTCTAACTCAAACTTGAATAAAAGAAAAATTTGGGATAGTCTAAACTGTATGTTTAAGATTGTCTCAAAATTTAAACCTACCGGAGACCAACCCCAGGCGATCAAAAAATTAACCGAAAATTTGAAATCCGGCGTAAAAAATCAGATACTTCTCGGAGTAACAGGCTCAGGCAAGACTTTTACTATGGCTAAAACCATAGAAAATATAAAAAAGCCCGTTTTAATAATCTCCCATAATAAAACCTTAGCAGCCCAGTTATATCAGGAATTCAAGGAGTTCTTCCCCAAAAACGCCGTCCACTACTTTGTCTCTTACTACGACTATTACCAGCCTGAAGCCTATATCCCTCAAAGCGACACCTATATAGAGAAAGATGCCAAAATAAATGAGGAGATAGATAGAATGAGGCATGCCGCTACCCAAGATTTGTTAACCAGAAATGATGTTATTATCATTGCTTCGGTCTCCTGCATCTACAATATTGGTTCTCCAGATATTTACCAGGAAGTTTCTCTAGAGATAAAATCAGGAAAGAAGGTAAAAAGAGGGGACTTTATATCAAGCTTAGTTTCTCTCCAATACCAAAGAAATGACATTGATTTTAAACCGGGGACCTTTCGGGTCCGTGGAGGGATAGTTGAGGTATTTTTAATAACCGGAAAAGAGATTCTAAGAGTAGAGTTTGCCGGAGACGAAATTGATAAGATATCAATGGCTGAAGCCTCTTTGAGCCCAGAGTTTAAAATTTATAATTCTTCTTTTAGAATATTCCCAGCTCATTTTTGGGTCACTCCCGGAGAAAAAATAAATATTGCGATTGAGAACATAAAACTGGAACTGCAAGAAAGAGTAAAAGAACTTGAAAATCAGAAAAAACCCTTAGAAGCTCAAAGATTAAAACAAAAAACAAATTACGATTTAGAAATGCTAAAAGAAACCGGGTTTTGTTATGGCATTGAAAACTATTCAAGGCACTTAGAATTCAGGAAACCAGGCCAGGCTCCCTATTCTTTACTAGAATACTTCTCAAAGGATTGTCTAATTTTTATAGATGAATCTCATATGACTTTGCCTCAGCTCCATGCCATGTCAAACCAAGACCGAGCCAGAAAAAAGACCTTAATTGATTATGGATTCAGGCTGCCTTCAGCTATAGATAACAGGCCCTTAACCTTTAAAGAGTTTAAAGAGAGATCGAATCAAGTCGTATACGTTTCGGCCACTCCATCAGAGGAAGAGAAAGAAGAAACCGAGAAAAAACATGTTGTTGAGCAACTAATCCGACCGACTGGATTATTGGAGCCTTCTATTGAGATAAGGCCAACTAAAAATCAGGTTAAAGATTTAATAGATGAAATCAAAAAAAGAATCAAAGAGAAAGAAAGGGTTTTAGCTATAACCCTCACCAAAAGATTGGCGGAGGCTCTTTCCGATTATCTAGAAGAAGAAAACATTACTTCCCAATGGCTGCATTCTGAAATAAAAACGTTGGAAAGACCTAAAATTTTAAAAGATTTTAGGGAGGGGAAATATAACGTTTTAGTCGGGATTAACCTGCTTAGAGAGGGGCTGGATCTGCCAGAAGTGGCCCTGGTGGCCATTCTAGACGCTGATAAGGAGGGATTTTTAAGGTCGGAGACAACTCTTATCCAGACTATGGGGAGAGCGGCCCGCCATATTAACGGCCACATAATCTTATATGCCGACAAAAACACTAAATCCATGGCTAGCGCCGTAAAGGAAATCGAGAGAAGAAGGGAAATTCAGGCGAGATATAATAAAGCCCACAAAATTACCCCGAGAGCTATCGTGAAAGAAATAAGGGATTGGCCATTCTCTAAGAAAGAGAAAGATGTTTCAACCGAGTTCTGGATGATAAAAGACAAAAAGCTATTAGAAAACGAAATGAAGGAAGCTGCTAAAAATCTCGATTTTGAAAGGGCGGCCGAGATCAGGGACTTGATAAAAAAAATAAAATGATTTAATATGATAACATTATGGCAATCACTTCATCCGCAAAAAAGGCTCTTAGAAAGAGCGCAAAAAGAAGGGTCTTAAACGCCAAAAAGAGCAAAGAAATGAAAAACCTCTTAAAAGAGGTGAAGAGTTTAGTTTCTCAAAAGAAGATATCTGAAGCTAAAAAACTTTTGCCCAGCGTTTATAAAATCCTGGATAAAGCTGCTAAGACCGGACTAATAAAGAAAAATGCTGCCGCAAGAAAAAAATCAAGAATAACGAAACTTCTGGCTAAATACTCGAAATAAACAGATCTAAGGCTGCTTCCGGGTCTACTTTTCCAGTTTTTATACTAAAATCTATCTGAGAAATCTTCCGGTAGATTTTTTTTAGTTCTTCTAAAGAGAATTTTCCTATCTGCTGCATTGTCTTTTTAACAACATAGGGGTTCATACCAAGCTTTTTTGATAAAGCCCATACGTCCCCGTAGCTTTTATTGAACCTATAATCAGAATCTTCCGATTTTAATATCAAAAGATTTCTGAATTGAAAATTAATCATTGTTAAAAGGTATACGGGGTTGTCTCCAGTCTTTAAATGCTGGTGGATTAAAGAAATAGCTATATTTTTCTTCTTTTCAGAGATAGCGTCTATCGTCCTGAAAATATCCGTTTCAATCTTCGGCTTAACCAAGAGAACAACGTCCTCAATATTAATTTTTTTATCTTTGTCCTTATACAAAGCTAATTTATTGATTTCCCCTGATAACCTCCATAAATTGCCTCCGGTAAAATCAATCAATTGATTAAACGCTTCTTCACTAATTTTTACACCATAATTATCTATTTCCTTTTTGACCCAGTTTTTAAGTTTTAGCCCTTCTAGAACATCAAATATCTGGGACTTCCCGTCTTTTTTCAAAGCATCGAAAAACTTACTCTTTGGCGCTTCTCCGTCTTCGTAAAACAAAATTATCTCTTGCGAGCCTGTGAGCTTTTTAATATTTTTGAGAAACTCCTCCTGGAAATCTTTATTAGTAGAAATATTTTTTAAAATTAGCATTTTCTTCTCTTTAAACATCGAGCCAGAAGATATTTCATTTATGAAATCTTCGTAACTTAGTTTCTCCCCAGCAAAAAATTTCAAACTCAACCCGCTTTTGTTGGCTTTTTTATAGCTGTCTATTATCTCATCCAATTTATGACGAGATCTATATGTATCTTTGCCAGAAAGAAATAAGATCATCTTATTATTGATAATATCATCTTTTTTACTACCTATAGCTTTCTAAATTTTTTGGCAAGAGGGGCAAAAATGAGCAGATCTGCCGCCAATCTTTATCCTTTTTATCACATTCCCACAAACGGGACAATTTTCGCCTTCTCTCCTATAAACCTTCCTCTCCTTATCAAAAAACCCCTTACTGCCGTCAACCTTACGAAAATCAGAAAAACTTTCTCCTCCAAGTTTAATGGCTTTTGGCAAAACAATCTTCATCTCTCTATATATATTTTTAAGCTCATTTTCTTTTAATTTAGGGACTCTCTTGAGAGGATGCACTTTTGCTCTGAACAGTATCTCATCCGAATATATATTACCGATCCCGGCAATAACGTTCGGATCCATTAGAACCTGTTTTATCTTCCCCTTTTTATCTCTTAAAGCGATTTTGAATTTTTCAAAGCTGAAAGACTTATCTAGCGGTTCTGGTCCTATCTTTTTAAATTCTTCCGAATTCTCCAGCTCTTTTTTGTCCCACAACTCAATCTTGGCGAACTTTCTCATATCGGACAAAGCCAGCATGTCCTTATCTAGCCAAAACACCAAATGTATAAAACTATTTGTCGAGTCAGATAACGGACCTTTTCCCAGAGGGAACCATCTGTTTCCTGTTTTTTTCCATCTGCCCACCAATAAATGGCCAGTCATTTTTTGATGAATTAACAAAATTTTTCCCCCGGAAATCCCAATAAGGATGTTTTTCGCCCTCCTTTTAATGTTCACTATCTTTCTCCCTATTATTCCCTTTTTAAATTCCGCGAAATTGTCCGGTTTTTTAATCATTTTCTGGAAGTCAGTCCAAACATCAACAAAGGTCCTATTCAGGACCCTTGATTTTAAACCTCTAACTGTTGTTTCTACCTCCGGCAACTCGGGCATAAAGCCTACTTCAGAATTATTTTGATTTTTTCAACAATTTCTCCCGGGGTAAAATGGGCTTTAATAAGATAATCTACCGCGCCCAATTTTAATCCTCTCTCCACGTCCTCTTTTTGCCCAAGATTGGAAAGAATAATCACGGGGACAGAAGATACCGACGGGTCTGCCTTTGTTTTTGTCAAAACCTCAAAACCATCTGCGCCAGGGAGAATTAAATCCAACAAAATTAAATCCGGTTTTTCTTCTTTAACCTTTCTTATCCCTTCTTCTCCGTCCACTGCCTCTACGATGTTATATCCTTCGCTCAAAAGCTTTCTAGATATTAACTCTCTCAAAAATTTGTCGTCTTCGACTATTAGTATTTTTTTAGAGGAACCCTGTTTTTCAGGATCAACAATATTCTCTGGCATATTATTTAAAATTATTTTTTACTTTTTCAACCACTTCCTGAGGGTCGAAGTCAGTCTTGATCAGCCAATCCTTAGCCCCGAGTTTTTTCGCCCGATCCAGCTCCACCGGCTGACCAGAATTAGAAACGATTATGACTGAAATCTTTTTAAGTTTTTCGTCTTTATTCATCTCCTCCATAACCTCAAACCCGCTCATTTTCGGCATCACAACATCCAATAAAATTAAATCTGGCTTGTCTTTTCTCATTGACTCTAGTCCCTCCTGACCGTTTCTGGCAATAGTAACCTCATATCCTTCTTTGGTCAATTTCTTGGAAAGAATATTGATTAAAATTTCTTCGTCTTCAACTAATAGAATCTTTTTTGACATAAAAATTTGAGAGATTATTAAAATTAGACTCTACCTTCATTTTAACTCATTAAGAAAGCTACGCAAGGGTTAAAATTCCTCTAAAAACTCTGTAAACTCTTCTTTAACGGGGAGAGAAAAATAAAATGTTGCACCCTTACCCTCCTCTGATTCAAACCAAATCTTGCCTCCGTGCGCTTCTATGATGTTTTTTGTGATAAATAGACCTAAACCCGAACCCTCTGTATCTATTCCAAGAACGTTAGCGGCCCTGAAAAACTTATTGAACATCCTGTCTTGTTGATTCTTAGGAATACCTACTCCATTATCTTTCACCCCCAATTGTATTTCCTTATTACTACTTTTTAAGAAAACAGAGACTTCCCCGCCTACTGGCGTATATTTTAAGGCATTATCTAAAAAATTCTGGATGGCTAATTTTATCTTTTCAACGTCAATTGATACCTTCTGTAAGGGCTTTTCTGGAGCTTTGAACTCTAGTTTTATTTTCTTCCTAGCATATTCATCTTTGTAAGAATTTATTACAAATTGAACAATAGGAGCAATGTCGCTAGAAACTGGTTTATAAAGGTACCTTCCTTCTTCAATCCTGGTGACATTCAAAAGGTCGTTTATCAAATTGATCATCCTTTCGTTCGATACGTAAGTTTTTTCAATAAAATCTCTCTGTTCTGAAGTTATCTCTCCCAAGTCTCCGTCTAAAAGCATACGCAATGTCCATTTAATAGCCGAGAGGGGAGTTCTTAATTGATGAGCAGCAAGAGAAACAAATTCTGTCTTCATTTTTTCAATCATTTTTTCCCTGGTGATGTCGTGCACCGTTATCAAAGATCCTATCTTTTCCTCTTCTTTCAATATCGGTATTGCGCTTACTTCTAAAACCAAACCGTCTTTGATAGATAATTCCTTTCTGGAAATGCCCTTTATTTCCGGCCCGACTAAATTTACTATAGGCTCCAATTCCGGAAAAACGCTCAGCTCCAAAATTGACTTACCGGCCATGTTTTTATTACTTATGCCAAAAAACTTTTCCGCCTGAGGGTTAACAAGAGAAATTTTGTTACTCTCGTTAAAAACCAAGATACCGTCCGTAAAATTAGCGATAATAGCTTCTGTTTTGTTTTTTTCTTCCTCAGCCTTTCTCCTAGATTCCTCGATGTCCTCCAACATGTTCAGAAGGGCGATTTGGGTGTTCTGCAAATCGCTCTCTGTCTTTTTAATGTCAGTCAAATCAAAAAATCCCAAGAAAAACCCCGTAATCTCCCCTTGCTCGTTTTTTCTTACCTGCCCAAAGACGCTTACATCAATTTTTTTACCCTCCTTAGCAAAAAAGCTTATCTCCCTAGCCTCAATATTGCCGCTCTTCAGAATCTCTTTCGTCATGGCCTCCATCTTTTCTTTTTCGAAAAAATTTTCTATGGGCCTGCCGACAATTTCATAGCTTGTATACCCAATAGCCTTTTCAAAGGCAGGGTTAACCTCAAAAATCACCCCGAGAGGGCTGACAAAACAAACTGGTAAAGGGAAAAACGTGAATAAATCCTTAATATACCTTTCTAGCAAAAGAAGGTCTTCAAGAAGGGTGGAAATTTTTTGCGTATTGTCTTCTTCTCTTTTTTCTACCATTTTACTAAAAACTTATGATCTTTACCGTTTCTAAAAAAGCACTCTGTCTCTTCGCACGTTATTTCTTTAGACTTCACTATCATCCTAACCACTCCTAATAATACTCCTTTCAAACAACGGCAATAAACAGGGTGAAGATTGAAGTTTTTTAACTTTAAAACTGTATAATTTTTACTTAAATCGTAATCTCCGACTTCTATTTCTCCGATAGTAAAATATTTTGACCAAATTTTTGGAGCTTCCTTGAAGGTCCTTTCAATTGAAAAAAAATATTTTGCAAAAAGTTTAATTATCCAAGAAACCTGCATAGCATAGGTCCCCAGTTCTTCTATTTTTTCATCCGGCCAGTCAAATACTTTTTTAATAGCCAACAAAGATACTATCCTCATTCCCGCCGGGTAGAAATCGAACTGATTTATCTTCCCGTATTTGATAGGGCATCCTAATTTTTCTAGTTCTTTCTCTAGTTTTTCTATACCTTCTTT
>Ga0265297_10003636_pt1 | contig 27347 bp, 27 predicted proteins | sample Munlanlwell13791_FD_192502 | JGI IMG/M metagenome (GOLD analysis project Ga0265297, IMG submission 192502) | Leachate microbial communities from a municipal landfill in Southern Ontario, Canada - Leachate well 137-91 | ecosystem: Engineered > Solid waste > Landfill > Unclassified | place...
TGGAAAGTGAAGGTTGGACCATTGGGCTGGTATCTGCGTTCATTGCCGTAGCCGTCCTTACAGGTATCATAGCGGCGTTCTCAATGCTGACCTGGGTGTTAGGGCAATGCTAAAGCGATTGACCACCATAAAAATAGGTACCTTGGAATTCCTGTACAAGTTCCTGCTGGTGCTTTTCATTATCATGCCAGTTTGCATGGGCGGTTGCTTCTGGATAGGGGTACAGGCTGACGCCGCGTTCAATATCCACCTGCTGAAGTTCATCATGCCTTTCGTCGGTTCACTGGTGGGCTTGTTCTTCACCGCCCTGCTTCTACAGGCCGGACACAAGGCAATTCCAGCAACAGTTGAAGAAACCGTTAAATCGTATTCCGACAGCCTGGTCACCAGCCGGTCGGAGATCGCTGAAACGGCTTCACAGCCGAAACCATCCGTACCGCGCGCCGGCTTCGTTACACCATATTCTGTACAGGGAGGTAAATAGAACATCTCATTCTTCTACCGGGTAGCCTGCATTTACCCAGGCGCCGAAATTGCCCTTGAGGGCATACACATTCTTAAAACCTGCGTCCTTGAGCAGGCCGGCGGCTGACAGCGGAGCACCCGTCCAGTGGCTGTAAACTAAATATGTTGCGTTCTTGTCCCAATCTGACATTGCCGCTGGAATAGTACATTTAGGATAATTGATTGCGCCGGGCAAATGGCCCTCATCATAAAAACGGCGCGACAGATCTACAACGACCACGTCAGTAGTTTCGTCAAGCAGTTCTTTGGCTTCCTGGGGAGTAAGCCACAAAGATGAGACACCTGACGTGGTCTGTTTATATGTAAAGCCCGCTATCACCACCGCCACAATTGTGAAAAAGATCGCGTAGAATACCATTGCGTGTGACGCTTTCACTGATGTGCTCCTTCATTTTATTTCCGCTGTTTCGACCACAATTAACTTTTCAACCGGAGGAACCGGCGCCTTTTTCCATACAACAACCGGTCTGGCGAGTACCGGCTGCCTGATGTCTGGGTCGTTTACATCGGGCAAGCAGAGAATCCTTTTATTTACGCTCCCCGTGTCTTTATTAAAGTAAATCATATTAAGGCCTTTGAAACATCGGTTACGGCCTCAATTTTTTACAGAAATCAGTAAGGAAAAGGCGTACCGTAAAATGCTTAGTTGCGGCAAGGGTTTCCACTATTTACCTTATTAAATCAGTTTTATCGTAGCTATTTTAGGATTATACGATATGGTCGTTTGCCACAGTAATGAACTGTAAAGACAGACTGCCATCGACCCGGGTATTCTCTGGATTTACAGTTTTATGCAGTATTGTAAATACCACAAACTAAGTGGAACGCGTGTGGTCCGCTTCAAATTTAAAGGACGGGCCGGTCAGCCCGCTAAAGAAGGTACATATTCTCCGCTTCCCGCAGCAATGATTCGCGGAAGCGGGGATGAGCTATGCCTATTATGTCCAGTGCACGATCCCTGGTAGATCTCCCCTTCAGGTTGACCACACCATACTCGGTCACCAGATAGTGCACATCCATCCTGGGTGTAGTTATGACCGCGCCGCTGCCCAATCTCGGCACTACCCTTGACACCTGGCCGCTTTTAGCTGTGGAATAAAAGGCCAGTATGGATTTTCCTCCCCTAGAGTTATACGCCCCACGCACGTAATCAAGCTGGCCGCCCGTGCCGCTGTACTGTGACCCTCCCAGAGATTCGGCATTACATTGTCCCAGCAGGTCAACCTGTATTATGGAGTTGATCGATATCATATTGTCGTTCCTGGCAATGACGGCCGGGTCATTGGTATAGCTGACCGGGTAACTCTCCATGCTGGGATTATCATGCATAAAGCGGTACATTAGCCGCGTACCCTCAGCAACAGTGAAAACATGCTTCCCAGTGTGCATGTTCTTTCTGCGACCCGTGACCACGCCCTTCTTAATCAGTTCTACCATGGCCGGGCCGAAAACCTCTGTATGGACGCCCAGGTCCTTGTGATTGATCAGCTTCATGGCGATCACGTTAGGCAAGCCACCGAATCCCAGCTGGAGGGTTGCGCCATCAGGGACAAGGTCGGCAACCAGGCTGCCTATGGCGTCATCTTCGGGCCTGGGGCCGGGCCATTTGAATTCGATTAACGGCGAAGTGTGCTCCACGATGGCATCCACCTCTGAGACATGCAGAAGAGAATCGCCGAATACGCGCGGCTGGTTCTTATTTACCTCAACGATGAGACGCTTGCAGCACCTGGCTACAGTGGAAGTGTAGTCGTTGGCTGTACCGAAGCTGAAGAAGCCTGATTTATCCATGGGCGATACCATGGTGATGGTTACGTCTATGTCGAGGTTTTCGCGCATCAGCCTCGGCACCTGGTGGAAATGGTTCGGTACGTAATAATTCAGTCCTACCTTGACGGCCGAACGTGAGGATTTGCTGACGAACCAGGAGAAGGCCTGTACGCAATCGCTGAGGTCGGGGGAAAGCAGGCTTTTGGAAACATTTCCTGTGGGTAATAATGAGTGCACTTTGAGATCGTAAAGATCTCCCGCGCGCAACCGGTCGGCAATGGCCCGCATGAGAGCAGGCGGCTCGGCGGCGGCGAGCCCGTGCACAAGGGTGCTGCCGTTTTTAATACCGCTTACTGCCCGTTCAGGCGTGGTAAGCTTGCGCCTGTACTCCGATTTAGGCGTCAGCATGGTCAGGCGCTGAAACCGGCAACAGACTCAGCTTCATCCGCGGCGATATTGAACAGTTGCGTGAACCCGGCGATATCGAAGACTTCTCTGATATTCGGTTTCATACAGCAGAGTTTTATATCCCCCTGCTGCTTGCGCGCCTTCTTGAGCTGGGCCAGGAAGACACGCAGGCCTGAGCTGCTGATATATTCCAGGCCATCCAGGTTCAACACTATCTTTACCTTTCCTGTTCCTATCAGCGAGTCGATTCTTTTCTCCGCCTCGGCGGCGCTGTAAGCATCCAGCCTCCCTCCGATGCTGAGAACATCCACGTCACCTGTTTGTTTTTCGGCCAGATCCAATGGGGCCTCCTTTTAATTACTGATTATTTTTATACTCCTTCCACGCTGGAAAATACTCTCTCAAACCTGGCAAGTCCATCATCAATCACGGCATCCGTATCGGCCATGCTTGTATACACCCTTGAGCCGGCCAGCGTAATCAGACCGTTGGCCATGTACGCCGCACCCATCTCTTCTATCATGTGTTTGCGGGGCTTCATCTCCTTCAAAAGCTTGAGCGGATTGCGGAAATCGAGCAGCATTACTCCTGATGTCTCAAGGTGAACGATCGAACCCTGATTATAAACTACAAAAGGCAGTTTATATTTTTCGATTATGGCCTGCAGGCCCCTGGTTAACCGGTCGCCCGCCCTTCCCGCAAGCACCGGCGCATTGGTTCTCTCCATCTCGAGCAGGCTGAAATAGCCCGCAGCGCACGAGAGCGGATTGGCCGAAAGCGTCCCGCCCACGTAAGCCCGCTCTGCCGACGCTCCGCCTATACCTGCAGCAAAACATTGGATTATGTCAGCCCTTCCTCCCACCCCGCCTGCCATGGGATAGCCCCCCGCCACACATTTGCCGAAGATGGTCAGGTCTGGTTTTACATTGAAATAACCCTGGGCACCACCCATGCCCAACCTGAATCCTGTTACAACCTCGTCGAAAATGAGCAGAGCACCGAACTCCGTGCAAAGCTCCCTAACCTTTTTATTGAAGTCAAACGGCACCGGGCGCGTACCGCTTTCCGGGCCTACCGGTTCCACTATGACGGCGGCCGTCCCGCCGAACAGGCGATTTCTGGCCAGCAGGCGCTTCAACGCCCCCACGTCGTTGGGAAAGAACTCCTGCGTACCCGAACTGCAGCCAGCGGGAATGCCCTTGGCTTCAAACCTTCCCGTGCCGGGTATGTGCATGCCGAAGACCATCTGGTCGCTCCAGCCGTGATAAGCGCCACCGACCTTAATGACCTTCTTCTTTTTTGTGAACGTGCGGGCTGCCCGGATGGCTGCCATGACGCTCTCGGTACCTGATCCCAGCATGCGAAACATCTCAACGTTGGGCATAAAGCGATTGATCAGTTCCGCCAGCTTCAGCTCATATTCATGAAACAATCCGGTCACCGGCTCGCAGTTCTGCAGCAACTCTATGATCTTCTGGCGCACCGGTGCGTAGTTGTTGCCCAAAACTATAGGGCCGCCCGCCTGCAGAAAGTCGATGTACTGGTTGCCGTCCACGTCCCATAGGTACGCCCCCTCCGCTTTTTCTACGGCGATAGGGAAGGGATGGTTAAAGGCCAGGTTATGCTGGACACCGCCGGGTATGAACTTCTTGGCTTCATCCGTCAGAGCCTTCGAGCGCCGGCATTTCAACTCGAAATAATCGAGGTACTCCTTCATTTGCTCGGGCTTTACTCTTCTCATAGGCTGGCCCACCAGGGCATACAGCCGCTTGTAAACGTCATCTACATCATGATACTGAGAGATCGCGTAACGCTGTTCTTCAGCCATATTTATCCTCCCGGTAAAAACGATTTATCTGGGTTACCCCCTCGTCTTTGCCGTATATACGCTATAAACCTTTCTTGAACGGGTCGGCCCACAGCTTAACCGAGGCCGCCAGTTCCTTGTGCGTCTTGGCATACTCTTCAAGGGTAACGCCCTTCATGGTGGCGTCTATGGCCTGGCGGAATGCCTTGCCGCCGGCAACTGGACCCTGAGGGTGAGCATGAATGCCACCACCCGAGCCTATTACGATATCGTTGCCCAGGTCCTGCATGACCTTGGGTACCATGGTGGGGGTTATACCGCCGGATGCCATGGGCCAGGTAGGCTTCAACTGGTACAGCGGGTATGTTAGGTTCCTGGCCATCAGCTCGAATTTATCCACGATGACGGGCGCCTTCCCGTAGGGGGCGGGGATGACCACGATGTCCGCGCCGGCCAGCCGCGGGAATTTGCCCAGTACCATATGCGAGCTGATGCCGTGCAGCGGCGACATATAAAGGGCGCCGGCGACGTCCATATGGCCCAGGATAGGCACATTGACCTTGGGGTCCTCCGCGAGGGCCTGAAGGACGGTCAGTCCGACGGCCACGTAATTTAACATGATGGCATTGGCGCCCAGCTCCACCGCCCTCCTGGCATTCTCGAAGACCTTGGGGACGCTATCGGAAACATTCACAGTGTAAAGGGTGTGCTCACCCGTCTGCTCGAAAACCTGCTTCTCTATCTGCATATAGCGTTTGACACGGCCGGCCATGGAGTTGAACGAGGCGTCGGCGATCAGCTCATCGTCTTTAATGATGTCGCATCCACCCATCGCCGCCAGCTTGAAGAGCTTGGCCCCTACCTCCAGCGGATAGCCCGTACAGGGCTTGATCATATTGTTGAGCAACGGGCGCTTCTTGACGCCCAGCAGTTTGCGAACGCCTTCGATACCGAACTTGGGCCCCTTGAAGCCTGCCACATATTTCTTGGGGAATCTGACGTCGACCAGCTTGATCTGGCCGCCCATGGATATATTGCCCACCACGGCGGTGAGCATCATGGGAATCTGCGAGCCGATGTTCACGAAGGGGAAAGCCATCTGGACAAACCAGTTCCTGTCCTGTAGACCGGGCGGCAAGCCGAACTCGTAGTCGGGTACCTCGTAAACCCCGATCACCTTGGCTACGTGATTCCGGCGCACCTCAGGGGTCTCGCCCGGCACAGGCACCCAGGTGCCTGTGCTCTGCTCGACAGCCAGGAAAGGCGCCAGCTTGTGCATGGGAAATATTGCGGGATAGTTCACAACATAAGTGCCGATGATATAGTCGTCGTAATCTATCCCGTCCGGCAGTGCCAGCGGTTGGCTCAGCATATCTTCCCTGTTCATTTCGTCCTCCCCCTTATACCCCTTCGCAACGATCCTTATTTATCCTTGTGTAAAAGTCCTTAAGATCCGTGTAAAGCTCCTTGTAGCGCATATAGAGGAAATCATATATCTCGCGGTTGGCGTCCCGCGGCTCAAATACGATATCTGAGGATACAATATCCTTCAGGCTCTCAAAATCCTTGTATATTCCCAGCCCCACCGCCGCGGTCATGGCCGCACCGACGGCCCCGGCTTCCTGGGGGTTGCGCACGGGCTCGATCCTCTTGCCGGTCACATCCGCCAGGATCTGCATCCAGGGATGTCCGAGTGCTCCTCCCCCGATGACACGCAATGACGGGAGAGGGAATTTGAACTGCTTCTCGATCACCTCGATTATCCACCTCAGGTTATAGGCCACGCCCTCGTAAACAGCCTTGATCATATGCTCACGCGTGTGCTCCGGGACCAGGTTAACGAAGCCGGAGCGGATAAAGGCATCGGCCACCGGCGCTCTCTCACCGTACATCCATGGCATAAATATAAGGTAATCGGATCCGGCCGGTACCTGTTCCACCTTGCTGTCCATGAAACCGAAGATATTAGACATCGAGGGATCGGCCTTTTCCAGCCTGCACATCTCATCTCCCAACCACCTGAGGCAGCCTCCGGCCAGCTCCATCTGCCCCAGCAGGAGGGTCTTGCCGGGATCGGCGGACTGCGTGCTGACGACGCCACTCTTGCCGGTGGGCGTCTTACGCGTTACCACACCTACCCAGGCCGAAGTACCCATGCTGATATGCCCGTCACCTTCACCCATAGCGCCGGAACCCACTGCCGCAGATTGAATGTCGCCGGTACCACCCATAACGGGTGTCCCCGGCAGCAAACCCATCAGCTCGGCAGCCTCTTTGGTCAACTCTCCAATCTTATCCGTCGAGCGGCAAAGGGGGGCCAGCTTCTTAGTATCGAAACCGACGTATTTAAAAATGGCTTCCAGCCAGGTCTTTTTCTTGAGGTCCAGCCCGAAGGCTGAGGCGTTGCTCCAGGTCATCAGCATTTCGCCCGTGCAGCGGTAGTTGAGGTAGCCGCTTACATCCAGGAAATACTTCATCCTTTTATACACGTCGGGCTCGTTCTTCTTCAGCCACAGGAGCTTGGGAATCCCGTCCTTACCCGTGATGGACGCGCCGGCTATGGCGGTAAAGACAGTGGGGCCGAGGAATTTGTTCATTACCCACCTTGCCTCTTCCGGTGCCCTGCTGTCCAGCCAGATGATGCCGGGCCTGAGCGCAACACCCGCATCGTCCATGGGTACTATGCCTATCAACTGTGAGGCATTGACCACGCATAATATATCCGACGGGGATACACCGGTCTCGGCTATGAGCTGTTTGGTTGAGGTGGTCATGGCTTTCCACCAGTCTTCCGGATCCTGTTCAGCCCAGCCGGGTTTGGGATACTTAATATCATACGGGCTGACAACTCTGCCGTGTACTTTCCCTTCCACATCCACAAGCACCGCCTTGCTGTTGCTGGTTCCGACGTCATGGGCAATTATGTACTTAGCCATATAACCTCTCCCCCGGATGATTCATTATGGTTGAATTGCTCCTTCTGGAAAATGAAAACCGTAGATAATGATACACAGTTATTAACTTGGAATCAACAACAACAAACTCGATAAAGACACCCTTTTAGGCTACAATCAAATAGCCCGATTTGCCATGAAAAACGATCGCGCTGTATTAAAACGCAGGTACCAGTCGCTTTATGCATCAGGTGAACTGCAGAAGAGGGCCGAAAGTCTAATTAAACGCCTGGGCGCGTGCGATATTTGTCCACGTTCATGCGGCGTAAATCGTCTTGAAGACAATGACGGCTACTGCAAATCCGGCAGGCTGGTGTCGGTGGCCAACCACTGCGCCCATCATGGAGAGGAACCGGTTCTCTCAGGGGCAGGGGGCTCCGGAACGATATTTTTCAGCGGCTGCAACCTGAGGTGCGTTTACTGTCAGAATAGCCAGATCAGCCAGGGACACGGCCCTTATGAACAGGTTGACAGCCGCGGCTTGGCGCAGATGATGCTTTACCTGCAGGAGGAATTGCACTGCCATAACATCAATTTGGTCTCCCCCACTCATTACGTGCCGCAGGTTGTGGAAGCGATCTGTCAGGCGGTGCCGCTGGGACTCAATATCCCCATCGTATACAACACCAACGCATACGACTCCTTAAAGACCCTGTCCTTGCTGGACGGCATAGTCGATATCTATCTCCCCGATATCAAATACGCTTCCGATAAATGGGCAAAGAGATTCTCCGATGCCCGTAAATATGTCGGATACAGCCGTCCAGCCATAGCGGAGATGTACCGACAGGTCGGAAATCTGATAACGGACGATAACGGCATCGCACAAAGAGGAATGATATTAAGGCACCTTATTCTGCCCAACAGGCTGGCGGGAAGCGAGGACTCATTGAAGTGGGTGGCCGCGACTCTATCGCGGGACGTCACACTGAGTATCATGGCGCAGTATTATCCCTGCCATCATGCTCCTGATGAGCCGCTGCTGGCGAGGAGAATAACGGCAGATGAGTACCGCGAAGTCGTGGATATCATGAACAATCTTGGCCTGGATAATGGATGGCTGCAGCAGCTGGACTCCGCCGATCATTACCTGCCGGACTTCCGCCGCGAAGGCCACCCGTTTTCCCGTTGAGAGACGGTTTACATCCTATCTTTCAAATTGGTCCTAAAAATGGCCCGCTTGGCGTTCCCGCCCGACTTGTTCCAGATCTCCTTGATACGTGGTATGTACATGAGTATGGGCACAGCGCTGATAAAGATGGAATAGATGAAGAGCGCCGTATCTTTGTATACGAACCAGGCGATCACCCAAAATGCTATATAGGATACAGCATAGGAAACGGTCGGCCAGCGTGTAATAGCCAGCAGAATGAGAAACGAGCCCAGATAGATCAGGTCTCCCAGGGGTATGGGCAACTTGATGGAGCCGATATCCACCCAGTTGATCCAGGCCAACAGGAAGGCCAGTACACCGATGGCGGTGGCGCCGCCTTTTCCACCCTTAAACTTGAGGAAGACCGGAAAATTATGCCCGGCAATGACTGCGATGCCGGCGACCATCTCTACCGGGACGACCACGTTGGGCGGGACCTGTAGCCATATGGTTATGAAATAGCTTAATGTGAGGGCCAGCATGGCCTTGCAGATATCGGTAGCCAGTACCAGCATGCCGGGCCAGAACCCGATGGCATAGAAGGTATTCATAGCGCCCATATTGCGGCTGCCGATCTGGCGTATATCAACGCCTTTGAATGATCTGCCCACCAGATAGGCCGATGGTATGCATCCCAACAGGTAACTTTCGATAGCGGAGATGACATATGCGAGCACGATATTAATCATATTTATTCACCTTAACTATTATAAGACGAGGACGCCGGAAATGTTACTACGTAAAACTGCGTATTTCCGTCAGAAACTGAGAAAGGTGTGGCGAGCTTTCAGAGCCACGGCCCCGCGCTGGTTAGTGTATGTGATCTCGACCGTGGTCGACATGGTTGGGCCCAGCTTTGTTTCCTTTCCCACGATACTGGCAATCCTGATACGCGCAGCCAGAATATCGCCTGCCCCTATAGGGGACAAAAACTCGTATTCCATGCCGCCGTCCAGGTTGCCCCTCGGGGCGCCCGCAGCTATGAGCTTCTCGACAAACTGGAACATGTCAAACCCGCTGGTCACCGGCCAACCGACGAAGCCGGGCGGCGATTTAAGCCGTCCGAAAGGGCTTTGTGCAGCATACTCCACATCACTGTGCATGGGATTTGAGTCGCCCACCGCCTGGGCATACCTCTGGATGGCGCCCTCCTCTACCTTATATATAAGGAGAGGCTCTTCCTTACCGATCATCTTCTTCAGCGCTTCGGTCAAAACGAATTCAGCCATTTTGCCCTCTCTTGAACGATACGATATGCCTGCTAATTACGGAACATCGCCGGCTGTGATTCGATATCGATATTCAGCCGGCGATGTTCAATTTCGCGTTTTTTAACGTTGCGAGATTATTTCGCCTTGGACGGCAGCATCACGGTCGCAGCGCCGGTGGTATTCTTCTCACCCTTGCTGTTCTCGACCCAGATCTCGCATTCCACTGTGTGGTCTGCGTCATTCTTCTTGGTGACCTTGCCCTTGCAATACCAGGTATCGCCATCTACCGGATCCTCGAAGGATTTCATCTTGCGCGGATAATCCATGCCACGATATCTACATGATAGCCGCTTAAGTGTCCCTTCCTGGCCCATCCAGTCGGTCATCAGGTTCACCAGCCATGCCCTCTTAAGCAGGCCGTGTACTATAGGTCTGCCCACGCCCAGGTTCTTGGCGAAATCCTCCTCGTAATGAAGCGGATTGAAATCGCCCGATGCGCCGGCATACTGCACCAGCATCCTGGTGGTTGCTATTTTTTCAAGTGTCGTTACTTCACTGCCTACCTGTACATCTTCATAAAAAATCTGTTTGGCCATAGTTCCTCCACATATTAATAACAGGCTGTCTTAGAAGTTGAGGAAGGTATTGCGCACAACGAGCACAACAGCTCCCCTCTGGTTGGTATAAGTGGATTGAAGCGTGGTCACCATGGTTGGGCCCATCTTGGTCTCACGACCCTCGATGCTGGCGACCATGATCTCCGCAACCAGAATATCGCCTGCGCCTATGGGCGCCAGGAAATCGTACTCAACGCCTCCGTCCAGCAGTCCCATGGGGGCACCGGCCTTCATCAGCTTTTCGAAGAGTTTAAACAAATTGAACCCTGTCGAGATTGGCCACCCCATGAAGCCGGGTGGGGCCATCACGCGGCCCCATTTGCTATTAGCTGCCCATTCGACATCCGAATGCTGCGGATTTTTATCGCCGACCGCCTGGGCATATCTCTGGATGGCGCCCTCTTCAACCTTGAAAACGACCGGAGGCTCTTTTTGCCCGATCAGCTGTTTCAGACTATCTGTAACAGTAAATACTGCCATCTAACAAAACCTCCCGAATATAACCTTTATTTTCCGACTATGCAGACGCTGACAACGTTCATGGAGGGGAAACCGCCCATATTGTGCGTCAGGCCTATCTTGGGATCCTTCAACTGCCGCTTGTCAGCCTTGCCCTGCAGCTGCTTGTACATCTCGTACATCATCCTTAGACCACTGGCGCCGATAGGATGGCCGAAGCACTTGAGGCCGCCGTCAATCTGTATGGGCTGAGCGCCGTCCGAATTAAAGCGCCCTGCGTCGATATCGTCCTTTACCTTGCCCCTGGGGCTGAACTGCAGGTCTTCCATGGCTGTGGCCTCTGTGATGGAGAAGCAATCGTGTACCTCGGCCATGCTGACCTCTTCACGCGGGTTTTTAATACCGGCCTCTTTATAGGCCATCACACCTGCCCGGTAAGCCGGCTCGACATGCGATCCGTCCCACTTGGTGTAGTACATCTCTTCACCCGAAGAAACCGATATCTGCAAGGATTTCACCAGCACCGGGTCCTGCCTGAACTTCTTGGCCATATCGGCCCTGCAGACTATGGCGGCAGCAGATCCGTCGCTCACGCCGCAGCAGTCGAAAAGGCCCAGAGGCCAGGCGATAATAGGGGCGTTTATGACCTGCTCCACGGTGATCTCTTTGCGCAGGTGCGCCTTGGGATTCAGAGCGCCGTTTTTGTGGCTCTTGGCCGAGACCTTGGCCAGCATCATCTTGCCGTCCTGCGGGCTGAGGTTGTACTGCGAGAAATACTTGGTCGCCATCATGGCGAAACCGCCCGGCGCGGTCATATTGAACATGGTCAGGGGCGCTTTGTAGCCCAGGCCACCGGCCAGCGGCAGTCCGCCGTAGCCGCAGTCCTTTAGCTTCTCCATACCCAGGGCCAGACATATATCATAGGCGCCCGAGGCAACCCCGTAGACCGCCCCGCGCAGGGCTTCCGAGCCGGTGGCACAGAAATTCTCCACCCTGGTGATGGGGATAAACGGAAGCTTAAGTGCTAACCCCAGCGCGGTCGCGCCGCGGCCCATGCTGATATCCGGCATATGAATGCCCCACCAAGCCGCCTGTATCTGGTTCTTTTCAATGCCCGCGTCAGCCAGGCATTCAGTAAATGCTTCCACGATAAGGTCTTGCGGACCGGCATCGAAACGCTCACCGAACCTGGTGCAGCCCATTCCGATTATGGCTACTTTATCTTTAATTCCTTCTGCCATTTAATTATCCTCCTTGTTTTCTACTTACTCAGGCGATGACGGGCATCGCTTTCCAGCCGTAGTTTATGGCGGCCCGTTTTTCATCGGCATACTTGATCCTGAAGGTTAGCTCCACCGGCATGCCCACTTTCAAGGCGTTGGTGTCACAATCGGTCAGATCAACGCCGGCCCTTCCACCACCCTCGAAGTCGATGAATCCGTAAGAGGCGGGCGGGTCGATACTGGGAGCCAGGAAGTCACTGGTGTAGGTGAACAGCACTGCTTTCTTGTCGGCGAAGCGGTAATCCTCATTCTGGTCCACCGCACCGCAGTCCGGATTGGGGCAGATCCTCTGCGGCGGATAGCTCGGTGTGCCGCATTTCTTGCACTTGTACCCCACCATGCCGTAAAGCTCTTTGTTGTCCCTGGAAACTATGGAGAACGAGGTGAACATTGCTTCCTCGCCCCTGATGCCTAGCTCAGACGGCATCTGTTTGCGGAAAGCCAGGTATTTCTCATAGCTGCCCAGCGCGGCCTTATTGGCCATATTCTTTTTAACACCTTTTTTATCTTTAACCTTGGAGATCTTGTCGGTCACGGTCAGGAAGAAAGCGTCGCAACCCTGACCGAAGCTGATCACCATGATCTTGTCGCCAGCTTTGGCATCTTCCAGCGCCGCTACCAGCATCAGGAGGGTCTGAGCCACGCCCGTGTCGCCGACCGTTGTCAGCATGGGATCCTGGATCTGCTCGGGAGCAAGCCCGAAGCCTTTGCCCAGCGCGGCATGTGCACCGCCGAAGGCGCAGGCGTAAATGACTTTGGAGAAATCCTTTATGTTCAGGTTGTATTTCTTGGTCAGGCCCGCTAATGCCTCGGGAATAAATTTCATATAGCCGGCATCGCGGATGAAGCGTTCCTCCCACATATGCTCCAGACGCTCACCTTCCAGTCGCCGCCTGTCAACGAAATCATGAGTGGTGGAATAAGAGCCTTCGATATTCGCTATAACATCGTCCTTGCCCAGCAAGAAGGCCGCCCCGCCATCGCCGTAAGTGTAGTCACCGTTGCTGGCGACCTTACTGACTCGCATATCAGCGGCACAGACCAGACAGCTATTAAGGGAGCCAGCCGAGATCGCATCTGCGGCAGCCAGCAGCGCACTGGTGCCGGACTTGGTGGAATCGGTAAAATCCGCCGTCCTGGTATCCGTCTTGAGGTCCAGCGCAGCCGCAATAATGCCTGCATTCTGCCTCAGGGCATATGTCTGCGATGTGGAGGCGAAATAAAGCCCGTCCACTTTCGAGACGTCTTCCCCTTTCAGACAGTCCTGGGCAGCGGCCACGGACATGGTTATGCTGTCCTCGTCCCAGTTGGCCACGGCTTTCTCGCCCCTCAATGGGGCAAACCCAAGAAACAAGAGGGACATCTGCATGATATTTCGATCCAAACGAAACCTGGGTATGTGTGCACCGTACGACTTGATACCTACCATTTTTCCTCCTTAAATCTGAATTAATTATTTTAAGAGTGCCAGCCAACCCATCAGCGACTGATTTTACACCATATCATATTTCATCACAATATCAGATGTACTCAGGACTCCACCTCTCATTTAGCTTGTGACTAACAGTCATCTATTATTTCGCACGACCAACCCATCAAAGGCCTATGCCGACGGCGATTTTCTCAAGGTGTAAATCGGTATCTCCCAGCATAAATTCGGATGATTTCACGCGCCGGAAATAGCATCCTATATCGTGGTCCATGGTAAACCCGATGGCACCATGTATCTTGATGCCGTCGACACAGACCCTCTGATATACATCATTGGCCTTGGCCTTGGCCTGGGAGATGTACATGTCGGCCTTTGCGCCGGTCGACAGCATCCACGCCGCATAGTGCACCAGATATTGCAAACCCTCGACATCGGTGAGCATGTCGACGAGCTTGTGCTGTATGGCCATGAACGATCCTATCGGCTTATCGAATTGTGTCCTGTCCTTGGCATATGCCTGCGTCATCTCCAGCACTGCCTGGCAGGCGCCGGATACTTCGGCACATTTGAGCACAGTAGCTCGCTGAGCCATATAGGAAATTACTTTCCAACCATCTCCCTTCTTACCTATAGTATCAGACCTGGTAGCCTTCACATTCTTTAAACTCACCCTGCACTGCCCATCTCCAGCGATCGTAGGTATCAACTCTATTTTCACGCCACGGCTGGCCACTTTTACCACAAACAGGGTCAGCCCGCTTTCCGGCGACCCCGCCTTTTCCGTCCTGCATAACACCAGCAGATGGTCCGCAACATGTGCATAGGGTACAAACCATTTTTCGCCATTTAGAATGTAGTTTTTACCGTCGAATTCCGCCTGAGCTATGATATCATCAGCTTCAAATCGGCCTGACTTCTCGATCATAGCCAGCGACCAGATACTTTTACCATCCGCAATGGGGGTGAGATATTTAGCTTTCTGCGTGGCAGTGCCGAATTTCAAGATGGGGATTGAACACAGCGCAACGGTTGAAAAGAATGGACCGGGAGTTATGTTCCTACCCATCTCTTCCATCAGTACGACCAGGTCAAGGAAGTCAGCGCCGGTCCCGTTGTACTGCTCTGGGAATATCAGCCCGAGCCAACCCAGCTCAACCATTTTGGCCCACATGTCAGGATCGTAGCCCTTCTCATCGATTTCCAGCTCCCTGACCCTGGCTTTGGGGCACTCATTAACCAGGAAATCCCTGGCCATGGTCTTCAACATATTTTGCTGTTCGTTAAAATCAAAATCCATCTCGAACCCCTCAATTATTAATATGCCCTGGGCAGACCCAGCTTGAACTGTCCCACGATATTCTTCTGCACCTCGTCGGTGCCACCCGCGATGGAGATGCCCGGGAACATCATGTAAAGACGCGTGACATTGCCCATGACTTTAGCCCATTTAGACCACATATCAACCTGAGAATAGGCACCGATAATCTCCGAGCCGGTGGTGGCGAGGCGCTGCATTACGAGATCACAGTAAGCCTTGTTCCTGGCCGCCTCATAAATGGGTATTTCCCCCTTGCTCATCTTCCACGTGATCTCATAGCTGAACATTTTGAGCGTTTCCAACTCCAGCGCCCTCTCAGCCAGCTTGTGCCTGACCACCGGGTCCTTGGCCAGCATCGTGCCATTATACCGTATTTCACGAGTATACTTTATGACAGCCTCCAGTATCTTCCTTGACATGCCGCCGAACTGCGGGGCGATGCTATGCCTTTCGAAAGCCAGGGACTGCATAAGGTGGTACCAACCGCGGTTCTCCGTCCCCACTAAATTGGCTGCCGGGACCTTAACATTGTCGAAAAACAACTCATTGAAGATATGTACGCCGGCAAAGTTCACGATAGGTTTAATGGTAATACCCGGGCTCTTCATATCGAGTATCAGCAGGCTTATACCATGCTGCTTTTTCTGGGCGCCAGGGTCGGTCCTCACCGCTATCCAGCACCACCTGGCTCTATGAGCGCAACTGGTCCATATCTTTTGCCCGTTTAGAATGTATTCGTCGCCACTTTTTATCGCCTTAGTTTGAATATTGGCAAAATCGGAGCCGGCATTGGGTTCGCTGTAGGCGGTGCACCATACTCCATCGGGTTCGCCGGCGGCGATGGAAGGTATGTATTTCTTACGTTGCTCCTCACTGCCGAAAAGCATCAATGACTGGCCTACCCATCCTATGCCACTCACTCCCATGGTGGTACCCGGGATACCCTGGTAGCTGGCTTCATCGATATACACAAGCTGCTCAAACGGCGATGCGTCCTGCCCCCCGTACTCTTTGGGCCATGCCATGGTCAGCCACCCCTTTTGCGATAGTTTCCTGGATATCTGCATGGTGAATTCCCAATCCTCATCCCTACCCTCCTCCTCCAGGCCGCTGATGGCACGATGTCCCGACAATTCCGCCCGGGCAAAAGCCCTGATCTCCGCCCTTAATTTCTCCTCTTTTTCGCCGAACTTAAAATCCATACCCGCTCCTTAAACTAATAAAGATTATGTAATCTTAATGGCGCTGATAACCGCGGCTGCTATCACAAGTCCCATGTATTACTCTCTTTCTTACCTCTGCCAATTGACCTGTGCCCGAGCAAAATGGTATAACCTTAATTATTAGAGAACACTGTTACATAAACGGGTTTTTATCTTATAATGGAATTATATCTGTCGGAACAACGTTCACTTTATATCATATGGCCCGGCAATTTGTCAAACTGACGGAACACACAGGCAATGTCCACTCAATTTCTTAAGCTGGAAAGGCAGTATGAAAGTTGAAGGGAAATCGACCAAAGCGCTGATCATGCATGCAGCACTCGATATCTTCAGTAAGGAAGATTTTGAGAAGGCGACTATGCGCTATATTGCCGAGAAGGCGAACGTCACCACCTCAAATATTTACAAGCACTTCAAAAACAAGGATGATCTTTACGTGCAGTTGATCAGCACCATAATTGAGAGGACCAGCCGGGAGCTGGACATGCATTTGACCGGTCTGGCCGATACCAGAAACAAGCTATACCGGATGACACACTACTACCTCAATTATTTCCAGGATAATGTCCACATCGCCCGATTGGTTTATGCGAGGACAAATCTGAGCTACTGGTATGAGTTTGAAAAAGCATATAAGACCGCCGGGACGTCCGGTTCGCTATTTTTGAAGATTATGGAGGAGGGACAGAGGAAGGGGGAACTGCGCAGCGATCTCAACCTTAATATGCTCGGTCATATTTACCACGGCGCACTGCGTCAAATGGTAGTTCACTGGCTGTATAATCAGGACAAATACAGGCTGGCAGATCTGGCCGATGGTTTCGCCCAGGCTATTTACGAGGCCAGCAGGGTAAAAAAGACGGGCAACGAAACCTTCGTTTGCCCTTTTATGAAACGTGATAATCCGTAGCCGGTACTATCGACCGCAACTTCTACTTGATATTCGAAATGCTCTGGTAAACCCTGTCTTTCCAGGCTACGCCCACACCCAGGGCCCGGCGCGAGGCTCCGACGATCACAGCAAGGATCAGGAAACTTATGCCCAGCGGATGAAAGATGAAGGATATTCTGGATCCCCTGAAATAAATATCGGTAATAATCCGCATCAGCAGGATAACCCCCACCTGCACCAGAACGATGGCGCCCCAGTCCATTACGAGGCCCTCCGAAATAAGTGCGTTAAGCGGGCGCGCACAGGCCCAGTAAAAAGGCGCCAGGAAAAATATGTAGGCTATTAGAACTGACCCGACGATAACCAGTGGTGAGAGGGCGGCCACCGAGTAAAACCACTTGATGCACCCCTCAGCCATGGTTCCCATATTGGAATACATTTTAGTGGTCAATACACCGCTCAGGTTAACAGAGAGAATGCGGCGCCCATGTTTGTGCATCTCTATGCCGAACCAGACGTCCTCCATGATTCTCGATTTAACCGACTCGTGCCCGCCGATCCCCAGGTAATCTGCACGTCTGAACAGCAGAAACTGTCCGATGGCCAGAGTGGGTCCCGGCTTCTTCCAGGAATGGAACAACCAGAGCGGGAACCAGCTCATGACTAAGAAATAGAAAAGGATCGGGATAACAATCTTTTGCGTTATACCGGAGACCTTCTGCCGGGGAAATCCTGACAGCATCGCGGCATTATTTAAGATAGCAAGCTGTAGCGTGCTCCTGATCATGTGAGGTCTGCTGAGAGTATCCGCGTCAATGAAAAGCAGCCAGCTTCCACGTGCATTTTGTGAAAGCTGGTGACAGGCGAAGCATTTCCCGGCCCAGCCGTCGGGCAGGCGCCTACCTTTTATTAATTGTACCCTTTTGTCTTTTTCGCCAATCCCGCCTACTATCTCTGCCGTTCGGTCAGATGAGTTATCGTCAAGCACAAGCACTTCGAAGTTGGGATAATCCTGATTCAGTACCGAGTTAAGGCACCTGCCTATGTTCTCCTCTTCATTTCTGGCCGGGATCAGTACCGACACAAGAGGCTGGTCCGGGGGCACAGCAGCCTTCCGGGAGGGCCTTTTCAGAGCGGCCAGGTTTAGAATAAGGTTGATGAAAAATAATGCTAAGCCGGCCAGCACAAACAGTTGATATATCAATTTATATCAATCCTAATACATAATCTCAGGCTGTTTTCCTTCTCGACCTGATCCAGTTCAGCAATCGACCGGAAGTGCCGGGTGAGGTCTTCAATCCCTGCAGGTGTTTGAACAGAAGAATGGCTGTAACGCAGGCCATAAAAACTATTTCCCAGGTATCCGCCCCTGTCAGTGATAGGTAAACCAGTGCTCCCGCCATCCCGCACATGACCGTCCAGGCATCGTTATTGATGAAGAGAAATCCGATGAGGAACAGTACAGCCAGGCAAATGATGATGTCCCATCGGCTCAGGGCTACCAGGGTCCCGGCGAATACCGCCAGTGCCTTTCCACCGTGGAATCCCAGGAAGGGAGAGAATGCGTGGCCGAGAACCGCGCAAACAGCGACGATGTAGCCAACCGGCTGGGAATAGTTAAATAAGTATAAAGCCATGAGGACAAAGGGCATGCCTTTGAGTATGTCTGCCATCAGTGCAATGACACCCCAGACTTTTCCACCTGCTTTGAAAACGTTGGCTGCGCCGGGATTACCGTCCCCGAAGGTCCTTATATCTTTGCGCAGCTTCGCCCTGCCTATCCAGAGTGAAAAGGGGCAGGCACCGAGGAAAAAGGCCGCTGCCGCTAGTAGAACAACCATCATTGTATCGATCATAATGTCCCCATAATCGATTATACGTGGCTCATTGAATGACGGCAATGCTATAGAAAAAACAGATGGGTGTCAAGCTACGAAGGAATTAGACACGACCCCGATGGGATTCGAACCCACGATCTCCACCGTGACAGGGTGGCATGTTAGACCGCTACACCACGGGGCCATGGACACGCACAAAAAGCAGCGAGACGAGGCTGAAACTGCTGTAAAAGTCTATCAACATAGTATAAGCAGTGTCAAACCAGCGGCCATCACTTTTGAACAATTGATTTATCATCTTTTTTATTATAAGCTTACACTTGATTCATAAGTACATGCAGATTATGGAGAATGTAATGGTATTAAAATACCGCAACTGTAAAATGTCCGCTACTCCCAGGATTCTATTTTTCGTCGCAGCGTTGCTTCCCATCATGCTGTCGATCATATTGATAGCCCCCTCCCGCGTCTATGCAACATCTATCACATTGAATCCAGACTCGGGCAAGATGGGTGCGAAGATAACCATCACCGGTGATGGATTCATCGGCAAGGTAGCTACGATTTACTGGGATGATAAAAAAATTATACAAAACGTTCCAATCTCCAAATCGGGAGAGATCAACTTTAAATTTGATGTCCCTGTCGCATCCAAGGGTGTTCATATAGTGAAAGTGACCGATGACAGCAACTGGTCAAATATCATGGCGACCTCCAATTTCTCCGTCCGTCCAAGCATCCTCTGCGAGCCCCCCTGGGGCAAGATCAATACTCGCATCTATATTTTCGGCTACGGCTTTTCGCCTAACGAAAGCGAAATAAGATTCACCTGGGACGGCAGCCCCCTGTCCAAATCACCGATTCAGGCCGATAAAACAGGCTCCTGGAGCGCACAATTCGAGGTACCCACGGCGCCAAAGGGAGAATACATCATAAGCGCCATCAGCGCCTCTACAGGAGCAGGCGAAGTTCCTGACCTGGTATTCACTGTATCTCCTTTCTGCAAATCGACACCCGCGTCAGGCCCGGTCGGAACCAAGGTAACCATTACGGGCGTCGGTTTCAGAGCCGGAGAAGATGGCCTTACATTTACATGGGACGGCCCCATACTTGATACCAACGTGGTGGCGCAACCCAACGGCACATTCAGCTACGTCATCACCGTGCCACCCTCCGTTAAGGGACGGCATATACTGGGCGTTTACGGCAGCAGCTTTACACCCATCGGTATTGTACCCGACCTCGAATTTGAGGTCACATCCAGTATTCAACTTACTCCCAGCACCGTCATCGGTAGCAGGGATGTTAAAATTGATGGCAGCGGATTCAACGCAGATGAGATAATCGCCATCAAGTATGATAAGTCGGCGACAGATGCAACCACCACCACGGATGCTCTGGGCAATTTCACCCTGACCATGAAGGCTCCTTCGAAGGCCGGTAAAACGCATACTATAGAGGCCGCCGGCAACAAGGGTGGCCTTGCGCAGGCCGTCTACACATCCGGCTCCCTGCCACCACCATCGCTTCAGCTTCTCACTCCCGGCCCAGGCGCAATTTTTTATAACTATAATTCAGTGATAGATGCTATAACAGGATTATTCAGATCACCAGGTAGTATGCTTGGAATCGGTCCCGCATCGCAGCCAAGCGGCGCCGATGCTTCCCTTGCCGTACTGGAATGGTCGGCTAATACGGATACCACGGGAATGAAATACTCACTTCAGATATCAAAATCGCCGGATTTTGCCAGCTCGGCCATGCAGAAAGACGATATCACCTCAACCTCATTTAACCTGCAGCGGTCCATGCTGCCCGATACAGGGACTTACTACTGGCGGGTGCGGGCGGTCAACGACGCGGGCGATATCGGTCAATGGTCGAACTCCTGGCAATTTGAATCCAGAGCAGCTTCACCTCTGGTGATTGCCATCGTCTTTACCATCATCGCTTTAATCATCGCCATAATCGTATTCGCCATAATTGCTCTTATCAGCAGGAGCAGATATAGCTAGAATCAATAATCACGCTTTTACTTGTATTTTATAGCATTACCGTGCTATATTAATCGTTGCTAATAATTAAATTAGCCGCTGGGGGTGCTTAGACTGGCAGGCTGAGACTCCGTTCGACCGGAGAACCCTTGAAACCTGCTCTCGGTAATTCGAGCGTAGGGAAGCGGTTACAGCCAAGGGTTATGCTTGTAATACGGCGACTCTTGGTTTTTCTATTTTTAATACGATGACACAAATAGAGCAGGCCAAAAAAGGCATCATCTCTCCCGAGATGAAAAAGGTTGCTCTCGCAGAGCAGCTGGATGCCGATCGCCTCTGTCAGGACATAGCCTCAGGCAGCGCCGTCATCCCCGCCAATGTAAACCACCCGGTAAGCGGCGTCTGCGGGATCGGCAAAGGGCTGAAAATAAAAGTTAATGCCAACATCGGTACCTCATCAGATGTAGGTACCATGGCAGGCGAGCTCGAAAAGCTCCGCGTATCGATTAAATCTGGCGCGGACACAGTCATGGACCTTAGCACTGGCGGCGATATCAGGGCAGTACGCCGTACAATTTTAAAGCAGAGCAGTGTCCCCATAGGCACAGTGCCCATCTACCAGGCCATGATAGAGGCGGGCGAAAAATATGGGCCCATAGTTAAGGCTACCGCGGACGATATATTTAACGCCATCGAGGAACAGGCCGCTGAAGGCGTAGACTTTGTAACAGTTCACTGCGGTGTTACTCAGAGCGCCATACAATCCTTGAAGAGCCAGCGACGCATCACAGATGTAGTATCGCGGGGCGGAGCTTTTCTGCTTGGCTGGATGATTTATCACGAAAAAGAGAACCCTCTTTATGAAAACTATGACCGGCTTCTCGATATAGCCTTCAGGTATGATGTTACCCTGAGCCTGGGCGATGGTATGAGGCCGGGCAGCCTGGCCGATGCATCCGACCGTCCCCAGATACAGGAATTGGTCACTCTGGGTGAGCTGGTGGAGCGCGCCTGGAAGGCGGGGGTACAGGTCATGGTTGAAGGGCCGGGACATCTGCCGCTGAATCATATCGGAATGAATATGCAGTTGCAGAAGAGCCTGTGCAAAGGTGCACCTTTCTACGTGCTTGGACCTCTGGTTACAGATGTGGGCGCCGGCTACGATCATATCACAGGTGCTATCGGCGGAGCCATTGCAGGCGCTTACGGAGCGGATTTCCTCTGCTATGTGACGCCGGCCGAGCATCTTTCACTTCCCGACGCCGAGGACGTCAGAAACGGAGTTATCGCTTCCCGCATAGCCGCTCATGCAGCAGACATCGTTAGAAGCCAGGGTAAGGCCGCCGGTTGGGACCGCCAGATGTCTATAGCCCGCAAACACCTTGACTGGGATGCGCAGGCCGAGTTGTCCATCGATCCAGATAAGGCCAAGGAAATAAGGTCCAAGTACTCCGTGAAGGGGCGCGCTTGCAGTATGTGCGGGGAATATTGCGCCATGGACCTGGTTGAAAAGTATCTGGGCGTTACAGCCAATAAATGTTAACAGGGATATTATGTCGGTAGATGAAGGCAGAAGTAATTTCAATCGGCACTGAGCTCCTGCTTGGCGAGATAACGGATCTGAACGCCGCTTATCTGGCCAGCCAGTTGCCTTTACTCGGCATAGATCTTCATTTTATATCCACCGTCGGCGATAACAGGCAAAGGCTCATCGAGACTCTCAATCACGCCTGGCAGAGGTCCGATATAATCATTACTACGGGTGGGTTGGGGCCGACTGAGGATGACATTACACGTGAATCGATCGCAGATTTTTTCCAGGAACCCATCTCGATAGACCAATCACTGGTTAGCCAGTTCAAAGAGCTGTTCAAGCATTTCAATATGGATATGCCTGAAAGCAATATCAAGCAGGCTGCCGTTATACCATCCTGTCAGGTCATCCCCAATCCGCGGGGTACAGCGCCTGGCTGGTGGGTGGAGCGAGATAGACATGTTATCATCGCCATGCCCGGACCTCCGGGTGAGATGCAGCAGATGTGGTCGAGCGTTGTGGCGCCAAGGCTGCAGCGCGAGTTCTGCGAATCCGTCATTTATTCCAGCACTGTGAAAACATTCAGCCTCAGCGAGGCTAAATTGGGAGAGATTACGAGGTCATTTTTGCTTGCCCGTAATCCCACCGTGGGCATTTACGCCAAGCCCGATGGCATTCACCTTCGTATCGCAGCCAAAGCCGATTCCCTGGATGAGGCCAAACAGCTGGTAAAAACCACCACCAATGAAATCCGTCCCCTCGTAGACGATTATATCTGGGGCACAGATACTGATACGCTTGAGACTATAATTGCAGATCTATTCATCAAGAAAAACATGAGCCTTGCCACGCTGGAAACAGATACCGGCGGGATACTGGCCAACACTATTACCAACGTCCCCGGTAGTCTGCAATTTTTTAAATGTGGTATAGTGATTAACCGCTCTGAGCTGGGAGAAAGATTCGGCATCGACAAGAACGTGATATCCCGATATGGACCGCTGAGTCAGGAAGCCGTTCGCGAGATGGCCACTTCAATCAGGCGGGAATTCGATACTTCAGTCGGTGTCGGACTGACCGGTGTCATTGAGAATGGGGATGCTACTCATAAGCTCGGGACCATCCTGATAGGCATCGACGACGGTAAAAATACATACGCATTCCAGCGGACCTATCCCGGAACACGACTGCAGATTAAGCAGAGGGCTGCCATCGCCGCCCTGTTTGAATTAAGAAAAATCATGCTGTAGGAGATAAAATGCACCTGATAATTGATGGATTCGGAAAAAACAAAACGATACTCCAGGATGAAAGCTTCATTCACGATCTGCTTAACGCCTACCCGGGTAAAATTGGCATGACCAAGATATCGGATCCAATTGTATTCAGATACTCAGGCGCCAAACCCGAGGATTGGGGAGTATCCGGCCTTGTGTTTATAGCGGAGAGCCATATCAGCCTGCATACATTCGTCGAACGTGCCTTTATCAACATCGATGTTTTCTCCTGCAAAGATTTTGATGCGGAACGTATCATCAGGGATATGCGGGATAAGTTCGAATTGACCAGGATGAGGAGCTGTCTGGTACGGCGCGAATGGGAGCCGGGAGAGCTCAAAGAATGCCGTGAAGCCCTTGAAGTTAACTCGATATGAGCGATATCAGCCATCTGCTGAGCCAACCAGGCAATTTCGCCGGGCTACCTTCTCAACACTCTGACTACAAATCCTCGCGTGTAACAGTGCTGCCCGTTCCCTATGACGGCACAACGGAATGGCACAGCGGCACACGCAACGGCCCCAGGGCCATCATCGAAGCATCCTATTATCTGGAATGGTACGATATCGAGCTCGGCAAAGAACTCCACAGCATGGGGATACATACACTCCCCAGCATAGAGCCTGTCATGGACAGCCCTGAAGCTATGGCCGAGCGTGTATACAGCGCGGCAAAATCTCTGCTTGATGAGAACAAATTCATCGTAATGCTGGGAGGGGAGCACTCTATCAGCTATGGATCGATTAAAGCATGTACCCAGAAGTTCGCCGACTTCTCGGTGTTGCAACTTGATGCGCATACCGATCTGCGTGATCAATACCTCGGCACAAAGTTCGGGCACGGCTGCGTCATGCGGCGGGCGCTCGAGCTATGTCCGGTGACACAGGTCGGCATCCGCAGCATGAGCCTTGAAGAACAAGAATTTATTAATTCCAGACACTTATCACCTTTCATAGTTGATGATAATAGTCTCAATCTGTCCCATTCCGATATCATCGATTCGCTGTCGAAAAATGTATATATCACCATTGATCTTGACGTTCTGGACCCTTCCATCATGGCGGCGGTAGGAACACCTGAGCCGGGCGGCCTGGGCTGGAATGATGTCCTCAGTTTACTGAGGGCTGTGGCCGAAAAAAGAAAAATAGTAGGATTTGACCTGGTGGAGCTTTGTCCCGATCAGGGGCCTGCTTCTTGCTCCTTTACTGCCGCTAAGCTTACGTATAAATTAATCGGCTACAGCTTCTTTGTGGGCATGTAACCCGCCAAACATAGGGAAACCACACAGGCTGCTTAAGCCAAACCCAGAGTATTCGATAGATTGACAATTTACTCGACGCCGTATTAATATTTACCGGTTTAGCGAAAAATGCCCTCAAAACAAAAGCCCTTGCCAGTTAATCCTGGAACCAGTCTCGGCGAAGCTGCCACCCGGTTCCTGTCAACTGTATCAACCGAATCCGCCCCAAAAATCCAGCAGGAACTGCTTAAATTCACACGCTGGTATGGCCTGGACAGACCAATTATAGACCTGACCGGACAGGTAGTATCCAGCTACTCTGAACAATTCCACTCGGGTACTTCCCAGACTATAGAGCATCTCAATGCTGTAAAGACTTTTCTATCATATTGTTTTAAACAGGGATTAACCGCATCCAATCTGGCGCCGCACATCAGAGTGAAGAAGCCGACGACCAGTCAACGCACCTCGATAAATACCGTTAAAATCGAGGAACCGATAATCCTGACGAAGGACGGGTATGAGGAGTTGAAACGGAAACTCGCTGTGTTGAAGGAAGAAAGGCCGAAAATTAGCGAAGAGTTAAGACGAGCAGCAGCAGATAAAGACTTCCGTGAAAACGCGCCGCTGGAGGCTGCGCGGGAAAAACAGGGCCATGTCGAAGGACAGATACGCGACCTGGAAAACACGCTGAAGCGAGCCAGGGTGATTGAATCGCCGGAAGAGAAGGGCCTGAAAATAACTATGGGCGATACTGTGGTGATATCCTTTGTGGAGTCGGGGGAGAGGATACAATACACACTGGTCAGTTCTCAAGAGGCCAATATTCAGCAGGGCAAGATCTCACTCAATTCACCCATGGGACAGGCTCTTTTCAACAGGGAAGCCGGAGATGCACTGGAAGTCACCGCCCCTTCAGGGGTACTGAAATATCAAATCATCGAGATATTAAGAAAGTGATTGACCGGGCAATCAAGCGCTATTGATTGTGACTCAAGTTACCGGCCGACTTTAATTATCGGCTGTTTTTAATTATAATAGAGCGGTTTTGGAGCATAGCCATAAATATGAACAGCTGTCACAAACCGCCCGAATAACCCCCGAAACTATTACTATTTAGTATAAAAATACAAATTTAATATAAAGGAGGAACCATGGACTTTAGACTGACGGACAAACAGATAGAACACAGAAAGGAGTGTTACAAGGTCTGCGCAGAACTGGACAAGAAGAAGCCCAAGAGTTGGGTAGGCTTCGAAAGCCAGTTCGACACCGAAGAAGGCTGGAATTTCCACCGGTACTGCGCCAAAGAGTTCGCCAAAAGAGGCTGGCTGGCTCTCGGTTGGCCCAAGGAATACGGCGGAACAGGCGAAATGATGGACAAGGTGCTCTTCGCCGAGGCCCGAGGCTACTACGACCTTGCCGGCTCCGACATCTTCGGCGTGTCCATGCTTGCCCCGACCCTGCTGGCTGCAGGCAGCGAAGAGATAAAGAAGGAGTTCCTGCCCAAGATCGCCAACGCTGAACTCATGTTCTGCGAACTCTGGAGCGAACCCAACTCAGGATCGGACCTGGCCGGTCTGCAATCCTCAGCAGTGCGCAAGGGCGATGAATTTATCGTCAACGGCCAGAAGACCTGGAACACTGGCGCTCACTTTGCGGACTGGGCATTCGGAGTCTACAAATCCGACCCCAACGCCAAGAAGCACCACAATCTCACCTTTATGCTGTGCGATATGAAAACCCCTGGCATCACAGTAAAGGGCATACCCTACATGAGCGGCTCCCACGTATACAACGAAGTTTACCTGGATGACGTGCACATCCCCACCAAATATATCGTCGGACAGGAGAACGAAGGCTGGGCCGTGGTCAATGTGCTGGCAGGCTTCGAAAGGTCCAACCTCGATATGGTATATGGATTGGTCAGGGGCCTGGAAGAGCTGGTCAACTACTGCAATGAAACTAAACGTGGCGGACAGCTTCTGTCAAGGGACCCCATGGTAAGGAATAAGGTAGCCGACATGGCATGTCAGCTCGAGGCTGTGCGCACACTGGCCTACCGCGTAGCCGACCAGCAGAACAGAAATGAGATGGGCTTGATGGACGCTGCCGCAGTAAAAGTCTTCGCCAGCGAACTGATGGAAAAATACGCTCACGTAGCTTGCGACATTTTAGGACCCTATGGCCAGGCCGAGCACTCCAAATTTGCCAAAATGAACGGCGGCCCCGCGTATACCTACCAGGGCTGCTTCGTGCCTATAGTGTCGATGGGAACCAACGAAATCCAGCGCAATATCATTGCCTGGTACGGCCTCGGCCTTCCCCGGATGAAATAATCAGGATGCGTAATTAGTAAGGAGGAAATATGGATCTCAGATTTACAGAACAACAAGAGATTTTGAAAAA